>Ga0209396_1003049_pt1 | contig 17174 bp, 17 predicted proteins | sample GOMGulsemesocosm_6_FD_184638 | JGI IMG/M metagenome (GOLD analysis project Ga0209396, IMG submission 184638) | Methane-oxidizing microbial communities from mesocosms in the Gulf of Mexico - GOM8C Gulf of Mexico (SPAdes) (version 2) | ecosystem: Environmental > Aquatic > Marine > Cold seeps...
AAGAAAACCTGGGAGAAAATAGTCAAATACAACAATCTAGTTTAGTTGAAAATTTAAAAGAACTTGAACTTGCCACTAAAAATAAAGTTGTTCAATTAAATCAAAATAAAGGCATTAAAGAGGGATCTCTTCCTGCTAATCAAGAACCTTCATTAGCTTCTGTTGCCAATATCACTGTAAATGCTGAAATTAATGTTAATGCCACTGCTGATATGGATAAAACAGCAATCGCAGAAGAAATTAAACAAATATTAGAAACAAAAGAACGAGATGCATTACGTGACTTACGTTTACGTTATATCGATGAGGTAGCATAGTATGAAAATAAAAAATACCCAATACCAAATGAAGTTGGGAGAGTTTCAATTTGCAGTAAGTGGTGCAAGCTTTAATAAACTGAATTATGAATCTAATTATCGTTGGGATCCAAAGTCGGCACCAACTGAAAAATCTAGCCCCTTGTTACAATATATTGGACCAGGTGGAAGAACGCTCAATATCGAGGGGATTATTTATCCTCAACTTGTAAAAAACGGGTTGAAACAGGTTGATATGATGCGTGAAGAAGCCAGTAAAGGTAAACCATTACCATTGTGTTATATAGAAACAGGTTCTACTTCAAATAGTGCAGTAGGTCGAATACTTGGTTCTTGGTGTATTGAAAAAATCAGTGAGCAAAGAAGTATCTTTTTAGCTGATGGCAACCCAAGAGAAATTAGCTTTACTATGTCCTTAAAAGCGTTTGAAAATAAAATTAAGTATAAAGGGTAAATGCATATGAGTAATGTAAATTACCGTACCAGAGAAGGTGATTGTCTTGATTATATTTGCTGGAAGCATTATGGACATTTATCTGGGGTGGTCGAAAAGGTGTTAGAACATAACCCTGGACTGGCAGCATTAGGGGAATTATATTCCGAAAATATTGTGATTATCTTACCTGAAATATCTGTTTCTAAAGTAAGTAATATCGTTAGAATTTGGGATTAAGGGGGAATTTATGTATATGACACCTCAGTTTGTACTCAACGCAAATGGTAAAGACATTAGTCAATCATTAATGGATCGTGTGGTATCAGTTCGAGTACGTCAAAAATCAGGTTTAACAAGTGATACGTGTATAATTGAAATTGATGATCATAGAGAAAACCCAATACAGTTACCAGGTTCAGACGAAACAATTTCTATCGCATTAGGTTATGCTCAGGAAACTAGCGATGATACCAGTCAGTTAATAAACTTTGGTCAGTTTGATGTCAGTGAATTTTCCTTGAATGGTGTCAGAGATACATTAACTATCTTTGGTAATAAATCTATTTGGTCAAAAGGGCTGCAAGTACCTTTAAAGTTTAGTTGGTTATCTGATTCAGATAATCCTTTGTTATTAAAAACTCTTATTGACAAAGTAGCCAATAAATATGGGTTACAAGCAAAACTATCTCCTAAACTAAATACAATTGAATTACCTGCTATTGAGCAAAATGAAAGTGATATGCAACTTTTAACACGTTTAGCCAGTTATTATGATGCTATTGTAAAAATAGTTGAAGATTTTTTAGTTTTCATTCCAAGAGGTACAGGTAAAACTACCAGTGGAAGAGAGCTTAAAGAAGTGACTCTAATTCGGGAGCAACTATTAAGTTGGACGGCTTTAAATAGTCAGTACCCGGGGTATAAGTCATGCCAAGCTTGGTATCACGATTTTATTACAGCAAGTAGAAAAAAAGTTGAAGTAGGTTCAGATAAACCCTGTTTTGATTTAAATTTTACTTATGCCAATGAAGCAACTGCAAAATTAGCTGCCAAAGCGAAGTTGGCTCATGCGAATCGTATGGCTCAATCAATGGATCTTAAATTTATTGGCGAACCAAACGTGATGGCGGGGGGAGTAATAAAAGTTGAAGGTGTTAGAAGTGGCATTGATGGCAGATGGTTCGTATCACAAGTTGAACACTCGATTGATAGTCAAGGGTTTGTAAGTCAGGCGCAGTGTGTTCTTTTAACTGAATAATTCTAAATATTTTTATGTAATGTGATTAGAAATTAAATAAGACAGTTACTAGAATAAAAAGGCTTCTAAATTAATAGAAGCCTTTTTAAAACGAATTGAATTGATATCGAAACGGTCAATATCAATTCAAAATATAGCCATTTAACACACTGTCATTTCTGATCTAGAATGGCCAACAGGTGAAATTGAACCACATGACTGAGTACTAGCCGCAACAGCCGGACGTAAATCATCTGGCATAGCGGTTGGTAGGGCGTTTGATGACTCAAGTTCAATAGAAATTGGAGTTGTCATCGGTGCAGTCGCGTATCCGTAACTAATGGTTGTAGTTTGTTTTTTAGCTGCTTCAACTGGCGTTTCAACAACAGGAGTTTCAGTTTTTACTGTTTCAACTGGCGTTTCAACAACAGAAGCTTCAGATTTCACTGTTTCAACTGGCGTTTCAACAACAGGAGTTTCAGTTTTTACTGTTTCAACTGATGCTTCAACAACAGGAGTTTCAGTTTTTACTGTTTCAACTGGCGTTTCAACTACAGGAGATTCAGTTTTAACTACTTCAACTGGCGTTTCAACTACAGGAGCTTCAGTTTTAACCACTTCAACTGGTGTTTCAACAACAGGAGCTTCAGTTTTAACTACTTCAACTGGCGTTTCAATAACAGGAGCTTCAGTTTTAACTACTTCAACTGTCGTTTCAACAACAGGAGCTTCAGTTTTAACTACTTCAATTGGAGTTTCAACTGACGCTTCAGTATTTTGTTCAGCCATCGCTTGATCTGCAACTGGGATAAATGCAGGTGCTTCTGTAGTTTCAAGTTCAATATTACTGTCACTTTGATCTTGAGGTTTTCGACGACGTTGACCTGCAGCTCTAAGGTGACGAGGAGAGCGGCGAGAACGTGTTCTAGGCTCTTTTTCTTCCTCTGTAGAGTTATCAGATGAGTCAGTATCAGGAGATTGAATTAAATCAGATTTTTCCTTTAATTGATTTTCTTCAACTTTGATATTCGCAGCAACCGGTTTTTGGCTTACTTTAATATCTTTAACCTCAACAATCGGCGCCTCAGCTTTCGTCACATCTACTTGAACTGAAACAGGAACTTCAACATTTGTAACATCGGTCGCTGTATTATTTACAACTTCATTTTGATCTTGTACACGCACTTTCTTACGAGTATTTCGACGTTGACGACGCTCTTTTATGCGTTGCTCTTTTGGTTCAGCTTTAATATGTTCATTTGGAACTGCTGCAGGCTTACGATTGTTTTGGTTATTACGACGTTTATTTTTACTGTCGCGATTGTCAGAAGAATCGTTTTTATCGCTGTTTACATGTTTAGTATCGGCAACTGATTTATCGTTGTCTTCACTTTGTCTTTGACGTTGATTACGATTGCGCGGGTTACGGCGCTTGTTTTCGTATTGACGTTTATTTTGAGGCTTAGCTTCAACTACAACTTCAGGTTCTTCAGCTTCAGTGTTAAATAAAGATTTAATCCAGTTGCTAAGTTTACTTAGTAGACTAGGCTCTGATGATTTAGGCACTGATACTGGTGGAGTTGGAGCTTTTTCTTTTGCAATAACAACGTTTTGTAATGCAGGCTGCTCTTTAACAATTGATTTAGATTTAACAAATTCAGGGGTTGTTTTCTTAGGGGCTTGAATTTGGTTAAAACTAACAGTTTCGATGGTATCGTCACTTGTTAAGCGTTGTACTTCAAATTGTGGTGTTTCCATGTGTTGATTTGGAATTACAATCACTTCACAATTATGGTGTTTTTCTATTGAACGTACACTGCGACGTTTTTCATTTAACAAATAAGCGGCAACAGCAACAGGTACAAGTGCATTTACTTGGGCTGTATTGTCTTTTAATGCCTCTTCTTCAATTAAACGTAAAATTGATAATGCTAAAGATTCGTTTGAACGTACAGTTCCTTGGCCATTACAGCGAGGGCATACGTGTTGACTTGCTTCGCCAAGAGATGGTCTCAGGCGTTGACGTGACATTTCAAGTAAACCAAAGCGTGAGATTTTACCTATTTGAACACGAGCACGATCAGGGCGAACAGCGTCTTTCAGTCTATTTTCTACTTCGCGTTGATGACGTGGTGGTGTCATATCGATAAAGTCGATTACAATTAAACCACCTAAATCACGTAATCTTAGTTGACGTGCTATTTCATCCGCGGCTTCTAAATTAGTGTTTAAAGCAGTTTCTTCAATATCACTTCCTTTAGTTGCTTTAGAGGAATTGATATCAATAGAAGTTAATGCTTCAGTAGGGTCAATAACAATTGAACCACCTGATGGTAATCTAACTTCACGTTGAAATGCTGATTCAATTTGACTTTCAACTTGGTAATGTGTGAAAAGAGGAATTTCACCTTGGTACAGTTTCACGCGATTCATAAAGTCAGGGCGGAAGCGTTCAATATGAGATTTTGCTTCTTCAAAAACCGATTTTTTATCTATAATTATTTCGCCAATATCACGACGTAAGTAATCACGGATTGCACGGAATATAACATTACTTTCTTGATGAATTAAAAACGGAGCTGGGCCTGTTTCAGAAGCGGTTTTAATTGCTTCCCAATGCAATATTAAAGAGTTTAAATCATGATTTAACTCTTCAAATGATTTTCCAACACCCGCTGTACGGACAATAAGCCCCATACCTTTAGGTAATTCTAAACGACTTAAACTTTCTTTTAATTCAGTGCGTTCATCACCTTCGATGCGACGAGAAATTCCGCCAGCACGTGGGTTGTTAGGCATTAAGACTAAATAACTACCAGCGACACTAATAAAAGTCGTTAAAGCAGCACCTTTCTGACCACGTTCTTCTTTATCTACCTGAACGATAACTTCCTGTCCTTCTTTGATCACCTCCTTGATATTTGGGCGACCTTTGAAAGTATATCCTTTAGGGAAATAAGTTCTTGCAATCTCTTTAAGTGGTAAAAAACCGTGTCTATTAGCGCCGTATTCTACAAATGCGGCTTCTAAGCTTGGTTCAACTCGTGTGATTCTACCTTTGTATATATTGGCTTTTTTCTGTTCGTGACCAGGGCTTTCGATATCTAAATCGTAAAGTTGCTGGCCGTCAACCAGTACTACGCGCATTTCTTCTTGCTGCGTAGCATTGATTAGCATACGTTTCATATTGTTACTCTATTTTATTATTTAAAGTCTCTCGCTAATCTGAGCTTATCAATATCAATTCAGTCTTTTTTCTTTCGCTTTTAATGCAATCTCACGATTGGGCTTACTTAAGAATTACTTTTCGTCACCCTAAACCTGAATTTTATTTTTCGGTTTTTAGGGTCCTTTTGCTGAACGATATGATCTCTTTAGCGTAGATGACATATTCATTACATTCGCTTTTTGCAGCAGCTGCGTTAAATCTCTTGTTGATATATTACTCGCATCAACGCAATTTAAAGGCACATGACAACCAGATATCTATAAAATCTTTTGGAAAACAGAGTTTGAATCTGTATGATCGCTTATCCGGAGTGTGCAGCACAGTATCTGCTTTGGCAAAAAAGCACCAAAATTCCTGCTTTACAGGCAATTTACAATGGGATTATCCCATTATTGTTAGTCTGTTAGCAACTAAATTATTACTCAAATCAGTGATTATACAATGTCTGAAAAAACAGAACCGTCAGAAAAAACTGGAAGCAAGGTTACTTTTGTAACAATTACAGAAGACCATGATGGTCAAAGAATTGATAATTTCCTTTTAACTAAGTTAAAAGGCATGCCTAAGAGTGCAATATATAAAATATTGCGTAAAGGCGAAGTTCGTGTAAATAAAAAGCGTGTAAAACCGTTATACAAACTGCAAATAAATGACTACGTACGTATACCACCAGTTAGGCTTGCAGAAAGAGAAGAGTTTGTACCAAAAAATTTAGATAAGATCACAAGTTTGGAAAAAGCCATAGTATATGAAGATAAGTACTTGATTGTTATTAATAAACCTTCAGGTATGGCTGTTCATGGTGGCAGTGGTTTAAGTTACGGTCTCATCGAGGCAATGAGAAGTTTACGCCCTGAAGAACGTGCTCTAGAGTTGGTTCATAGATTAGATCGAGATACTTCAGGTTGTTTGCTTATTTCTAAAAAACGTTCAGTTTTGAAAGGTTTACATGAACAACTTAGAGAAAAAACAATGGAAAAAAACTATTGGGCGCTTGTTGATGGTAGTTGGAAAACAAAACTTAAAAACGTCACTGCTGCACTTAGAAAAAACACTTTAAAATCTGGTGAACGTATTGTTCGTGTGGATGAGGAAGAAGGAAAGGCTTCTCATACACGTTTTAAAGTTTTACAAAGGTTTACAGAGTGTACTTTGGTACAAGCATCGCCAGTTACAGGCAGAACACATCAAATTCGTGTTCATACACAATGTTCTGGACACCCAATTGCGGGAGATGATAAATACGGAGATGAAGGCTTTGATGCTTATATGCGTGAAAAGGGGTTAAGCAGATTATTTTTACATGCACATGATTTAACTTTCACACATCCTATTACAGAAGAAAGACTGACGATTGAAGCGCCGCTTGATCATATTTTGATTAAAACGATTAAAATATTAAAACAAGAAGTAAATAAAAGAAAAACTGATAATGAAATATAAGTTAGTTATTTTTGATTGGGACGGTACTGTAATGGACTCCATTGCACGTATTGTTTCATCTTTACAAGCTTCGGCAAGGGTATGTTCTGTGCCAGTACCGACAATTGAACAAGCTAAAAATGTGATTGGTTTAAGTTTGCCGGTTGTAATGGATAAGTTATTTCCAGAGCATAAAGCGCTTCATCAAAAATTAATAGATAATTATAAAGATCAATATATTAATAAAGACAGTACAGACACACCATTATTTGAGGGTGTTGAAACTTTATTAAAAAGATTGCAATCAAGTGGTTATCAATTGGCCATAGCGACAGGTAAAGGCAGGCAAGGATTAGATAGATTGCTCTCTTTAACGGGATTAACAGATTACTTCATTTTTACTCAAAGTGCAGATGAAGCTGAGTCAAAACCATCACCTCAAATGTTATCCCAAATATTAACTTATACTCAGTTAACACAAAAAGATGCAGTGATGATCGGGGATAGCAAGCTGGATCTAGAGATGGCTCAAGCTATTGGTATGGATAGAATTGGTGTTACATTCGGTGTCAGTAATCGTGATGAATTATCAAACTATGATCCCGTTGCAATTGTTGATTCATTTTCTGATTTGGCGTTGTATTTATAGCCTAGTATTATTTTTTTGACTGAAGTTTTAAAACTATTTTGTGTATTATTAGTGAATTTTATTTCTATAAGCGCTTATCAAGCGCTTATAGAAATCTCAATAATCCAATTGTAATATATTCAATAAATGTGGCTCTATTATTGAAGTTTTAATATCTCTGTGTGTTTTTGAACTGAATGAAGTTCGCAGCGTTTAAAAGCAATGGCAGCAGCAATTGTATCTGGTAAGCGATTTAAATATTTCCATCTGCAATTGTCTTCAACATATTTATCAAACTCTTGCTCGGCACGTTTAAATACTCTTAGTAATTGTAAATTGCCAGTTTCATTTTGCTTTTTTTCAAGATCCAATAAAATCTTGTTAGCCCACATATTGGCAGTTCTTTTTTCTAAAACAATTTTACTATCTAAACAGCGTAAGTAGCTTAAGTTTGTTGTTTTTTCTTTATCACAGCCATCATTAAATTGTGCTTGGCTTACAAAACTTGTAAAACCTAGCATTAATATTCCGCAGGTTTTAATTTTGTTTGTAATTAAATTCAACATTAAACAGAGCGCCTCCTAGGTCACTATCTGATATTTTTAATTCACCTTGATAAGATTTAACTAAGTCATTAACAATTGCCATACCAACGCCATGACCTTTTTCATAAGTATCTAATCTAGCGCCTCTTTGTGTTAGTACTTTGATAGATTCTTCTGGAACACCGGGGCCATCATCTGAAATTCTAATTGATAAAGATTGCACAGATGATGATTGCTTTTCAATTACTTCAATTTGAACTATCGCTTCACAAGCCTTACAAGCATTATCTATTAAGTTACCAATTAATTCCATTAAATCGGTTTTATCGCCTAAAAAGTAACTTTTATTGGGGATATTAGCAATGAAATGAATACCTTTATCTCGATATACTTTCTTCATGGCATTAATTATAGAGTCAGCAACAGGTTTTATAGGTGTATGTTTCTTCCAAGTATCAGTACCACCAGTAGCTGCGCGTTTTAATTGATGCTCGATCATGACATTGATGCGATCTAATTGTTCATTTGCATCAGCATCAGTTGCTAAAGGGCTCGATTTTAAAACAGCCAAAGGTGTTTTTAATGCATGTGCTAAATCGCTCAATGAAGCTCGGTAGCGGTCTTTCTGTCTTTGTTGCGAATCTAATAATAAATTTAAATCTTGAATGATTTTTTTTAGTTCTATAGGATAAATACCTTTAATTTCATCGCTGTTCCCAGACTCGATCGCGATAATTTCTTTATCTAATCTTTGTAATGGTCTCGCACTCCAAATAAAACCAATTATGAGTAATACAGTGATCGCAAATGCCATTATTATCAGCCAGTTTCTTAATGTATGCCTGAAACCTAACATCATCTCGCGAAGCGCAATATCATCTTTTAATAAATAAAAAGCGACGTTATGAGTGGAGTCATTAATTTCACTGATCACAGAGAAACTGAGTTGCCAATATGCTTTATTTCGATAAGTAATTTTTTGAAATTGTGTTTCGCCTGCGTGAAGCGGCATGATATTAGGTAAGATTTCTCTATTGATTGCAGATTCTGATTGCCATTGTTTATCTTCATTAAGATAAATAAAGGCAAAGGTATCTGAGTTCAAACGATTTAATTCAGGTGTCAATAAAACCGCAGGCATGCCAATGCCATCTTCTTGAAAGTCTACTTCTGCAAGAATAGAGTATAGGTGCGCTTCTAATGTACTTTCAGTAGCTTCAACTAAAGAAGAATAATAGGCTTTACCAATGGAAAAGAATAAAATTGGCAGGGCGACAACTAACAAGAATATAAGTATAAACCCTTGCCTAATTTTGAGTGATATTTCACCTGTTACCATTTACTTTGTAGCCTATATCCTCTGCCTCTTAGCGTTTCAATAGGTTTATACGTGTTTTCTGGATCAAGTTTTTTACGTAAACGTAAAACAAATACTTCAATTACATTTGAATCTAAATCAAAATCTTGATCATAGATATGTTCGGTTAGCTCGGATTTAGAAATAACTTTTTGTGGATTTACCATTAAGTACTCAAGTACTTTATATTCGTAAGCAGTGAGGGTCAGTTCTTTATCGTTTACCCAAACTTGCTGTGAGCGGGTGTGAATACGAATAGGACCTGCGATCATTTCTGGATTTGCCTGACCTGCACTTCGACGAATTAATGCATTACAGCGTGCGATAAGTTCTTCAGCGTGAAATGGTTTTGTTAGATAATCATCGGCACCTGCATCAAGTCCTTCTACCTTATCTTGCCAACGATCACGTGCTGTTAAAATTAAGATAGGAATGTCTAATCCTGATTCTCTTGCTTTTTTAATAACAGAAATACCGTCCATTTTTGGTAAGCCTAAATCTACAACCGCTAAATCTAAAGGGTATTCTGTTAAGTGAAATAGCCCGGCTTCACCGTCATGGACTAAATCTACACTATAACGTTCTTTTTCTAATGCTCCTCGTAAATTATCAGCTAAATGTAAATCATCTTCTATTACTAAAATTCGCATTAATTCTTACCTTTTTTCACTAAACCACTTTTTTTATTAACCATAACATCAAGTACGCGGCCCTTTGGCTGTAATACACGAACTTTGTAATGTTTGTTAGAATCTTTTATTTTTAATACTTTACCTGGATACTGTTTTTTAACGAGATGCGCGGCTTGTTTTTTCCCTATTGAATTTTTATTATTCCTTTCTTTAGCATCTGCTAATGAAGAAAAAATCAAAGTGAAAGCTAAAAGTGAATAAATTATATAACGCATGCCTAAATTCTCCTGGGCAACAGTTTGATAAAGAGTTTTACCTAATCCTAATACTTTGAATATTTAAAGGATTATATATAGCACTTAATACCGATTAACTTAAGTTTAAATCATGATTTAAGTTTTATCACTTAGAATAACAGCACAGAGTGAATTTAAACTGAATGGGGCGACTTAAAGTCGCCTTATCAGTTTAAGGTAAAACTTTTTTATATGGTTTTACGATTGATTCTTTATAAATATTTGCTTCAACATAAGGATCTGCAGCAGCCCACTCACGCGCCTCTTCTAAAGAATCGAATTTTGCTATTACTAATGAGCCCGTAAAACCTGCTTCACCAGGATCTTCAGAGTCTATCGCCGGTAATGGGCCTGCTGCAAATAATCTATTTTGATTTTTTAATTCTTCTAACCGTGCAATATGCGCAGGACGAATTTGTTTTCTCATCTCTAAACTATTTTCAACATCTGTTGAGCAGATCATATACCACATAAAAATTCCACAAAATTAAATAATAAAACTAAATAGTAACATTATTGTGACACTTTTATAGAATTGTTATAGAAGAATTAACCTAAAAGCTTGATAGGGGCAGTGCAAGGCTGCTAGCATCAGCCGATAGTTATAACAATAATAAAAGTAAGGTTGTTTATGAGTGCAAGTCGCGAGCATTTTAGTTCACGTTTAGGGTTTATTCTTGCAGCAGCGGGCTCAGCTGTTGGTATTGGTAATTTAGTTGGCTTTCCAGTTTCTGCTGCAAAAAGTGGTGGTGGTGCATTTTTAGTCATATATGCTTTATTTGTTATCTTTTTATGTTTACCTGTCATGATGGCGGAAATGGCAATGGGCCGAAATGCACAAAAAGATCCATTAGGAGCATATAAAAAGCTTTCTGGTAATGATAGAAAATGGAGTTTTGCAGGACTACTCGGTGTTTTTACACCCTTTATGATAGCCGTTTTTTATATGGTGATCACAGTTTGGATATTTGGTTATTTAGTTCAAACCGGGTTTGGTAATTTAGACCAGTTAGCGCAAGCAAATAGCTTCGGTACATTTATCAATCAAAATAGTTTATTTATTTATATGGCAGTTGTAGCTGTAATCGTAAATCTAATTCTTATTGGTGGTGTGAAAAAAGGCATAGAAAAAGCAGCAAAAGTATTAATGCCAACTTTATTTGTTTTATTAGTCGGTTTAGTCATTTATGTACTTACTTTAGATAATGCAATGGCAGGTGTTGAATATTACTTGATCCCTGACTTTTCACAAATCACAGGGAAAGTATTAAATATCGCTTTATCTCAAGCATTCTTTTCTCTTTCTTTAGGCATGGGTATTTTAATGACTTATGCATCTTACATCTCTAAAAAAGAAGATATTGTGGGTGCGTCTAAAATGGTTGCCCTTGCTGATTCATTAGTTGCTCTGATTGCTGGTCTGATGGTTATTCCTGCGATATTTAGCTTTAACCCTGATGTTAAAATTGGTGAGCTTTCTGATTCATCCGTTTCTATGATATTTGTATACTTACCTAAAATATTCTTAGCAATGCAAGCGGATATTGGTTACTTCGGAGCATCAGCTATCGCATTTATATTCTTTTTATTAGTATTCTTTGCTGCAATTACTTCGCTTGTTTCAATTATTGAAGTACCTACAGCGACTTATATAGAAGAAAAGAAAGTGAGTCGTAAAAAAGCGTTGGGTATGATGACATTTGCAATGGGCTTATTTACTGTGCTTTGTACATTATCATTTGGTATGGTGGAATGGCTTACATCGTTTATGAATTACGGTGGTTCTAGCAAGAGTTTGTTTGACCTTGTATATGATGTATTTTACGATACTATTCTACCTTTTAATGGTTTGATGGTTTGCTTGTTTGTTATGTATCGTTGGAAGAAAGCAAAGCTATCAGAAGAGTTGAGTCAAGGTTGTGATACTTATATAGGTAGTTGGACAGAGAAATATGTGAATTTCTCATTATCTACATTTATCCCTGTGATTTTATTACTGATATTTGTTAATACCGTCTCAAGTAAGTTTTTTGCTTATAGCCTATTAGGTTTTTAATTATAGTTTTTGATAAAAAAAGGGAGCCAATGGCTCCCTTTTTTGTTTATGTGATGTTCTAGTCTTTTTGTTCTTCTTCAGGTAAATATTTAAATAACATCATTATTGTTATAAAAATAAATACAAATGTAATTCCGGTTAAGCCAAATACTTTAAAGTTAACCCAAAAATCTAAAGAATAATTGTAGGCAATATAAATATTTAATCCTGCAATGAAAAGTGTAATCGCACTCCACATTAAATTTATTTTATCCCATAGAGCTTTAGGTATATCAATTTCTTGTTCTGTTTCAGATGCACTTTTTAATATAGAGGAGAGCATTTTTTGCATTAGATTTTTATTCAAAACATATCGTGAAATAAGCAAAGTTAAACAAAAAATCAAATAAATGACAGTTGCTTTCCATTTAATGAAAGCTTCGTCATGAAAGATCAAAGTCATTGAACCTAATACCAGGGCAATGCCAAAAAACACCCATGTTTTAGTCGCAACTTTACCATCTTTAAAATAGTAATAAGCAACTTGCAATATCGATGCGCCAATTAAGACACCAGTTGCCCAAAAAATATCGACAAGTTTAAAAGTTGCGAAAAATAAGATCAGTGGAATGTATTCAATTAAAGCGTGCATAGTTAACTTTTTAAATTTAAAGATGAGCTTTTTTACCAGTAAGTAACGCGAGGCACAAGTGTTACAGGAAAAATAAAAAATTAATATTTTTATGAATATTTAATAAAGTTAATTATTATTATTAAATTAGCTTTTATATTGATAAAATATTTGAGTATATTTTTAACCTAATTTCTGCCTATGTTATTAAACTCATCTCCAGTAGATAAAATCACATTTAACAATCGTACTTTTTTTATTAAAAGAGATGATTTATTGCATGAATCTTTTTCGGGTAATAAAGCGCGGAAATTTTATTCTTTTTTAGAAATTGATTTTAGTGAGTGTAAAAAGTTAATTAGCTATGGCTCTGCACAGGCAAACTCACTATATTCATTTTCAGCATTGGCCAAGTTAAAAGACTGGCAGTTTGATTATTATGTGTCTCATATATCTGATCTTATGAAGCAAAATCCAAAGGGAAATTATCGGGCTGCACTGGAAAACGGTGCAAATATTATTGAAGTGAGTGAACTTGAGCCTGAAGAAACACTTGAACAATATCTTGATTGTAAAATAATACCAAATGAGAAAAATCACTTATTTGTGCCTGAAGGTGGTCGCTGTCAGTATGCCAAAATGGGCATAGACTTGTTAGCACAAGAAATCATATCTTGGGCTCAAGATAACTGCATTAACGTATTTAAAGTCGCTTTACCGGCTGGTACAGGCACAACCGCTTTATTTTTACAGCAAGCTTTTATTGAAATGAATATGAATATAGAAGTGCTCACTTGTGCTTGTGTTGGCGGCGATTCATATTTAAAAAAACAGTTTTTTGAATTGTGCGCTGATGAAAGTTTACACCCGACAATTATGGCAAGTTCCAAAAAGTATCATTTTGGTAAACTGTATCGCGCGTTTTATGATATCTGGCAAGATTTAAATGTCCAAGCAGAGATTGAATTTGAACTACTTTATGACCCACTAGGTTGGCTAACTTTATTGAACTATGTTTCAGACCAAAATATACCAGTCGATTATCCTATTTTATATATTCATCAAGGTGGTTTGTTAGGTAACGAAACCATGTTGCCTCGTTACCAACGTAAATATGATAAACCTTAATCGTTATTGATAAAACCGACCGTTTTCTATGAAATAAACACTTTGTTGTAAAGCAGGTATAAACCCTCTGATATTAAAGTGTTTTTCAGAAACTAATAATAAATCAGCCATACCTTTAACTTTCATGCTTTCTACAGATACAACGCCATCATCTGGTCCTGGTAATAACCAAGACGTTAGGAAATTACCGTTATAGTTACCTGCTATTACGCCTAATTCAAAATCAACTGAACCTAATTGGTTTACCCAACTATTTTGATTTGGATTCAGTTGTTTACCAGCAGGGCCAATCTTCTCTTTATACCAATCAGTATCTGCAAACAAGTTTGTAAGCTCAGTGCCTTTATTTGGTGGGCTGAGCATCACAACGCGTCCTAAAGCCGGCATTTGGTTATTTTTTAAATAATGTCTTACTAAAATACCACCCATAGAGTGTGTAACAAAATGAATTTTTGAGGCTCCACTTTCCTCTAAACTTGCTATTTGTGGCATTAGGTAGTTTTGTACCAAGGTTTCAATATCATGTTGTGTAGAGGGATAGCTCATATTGATAACCTTGAATCCTTTTTCTGTTAAAAATGACTCAGCGGGCTTCATCGCGATGGCACTTCTAAACATACCATGCAGTAAAATGACATGCTCAGTTTCAGAATGCTGAAAAATTTTATCTTCTATGCTTTGTAATGTATGTGTTTTTTCAGGCTTTCCTATAAATGAAAAACTCACAATCAGTATAAAGATAATTTTTAGAAACCAGTATTTACGGTTAAAAATATTTAAGTTAGTCATATAGATGGAAAAATTATTTTTGATATGGCGATAGTATTGAAGTTTTGTTGTATTTATAAAATTAAGTGAATAACGGAAGAATTGAGTGATAAGAGGGGCATGATGGTTTGATATTTAATATCAAACCATCAATAAACGTTTAATAATAGCTATAAAACCAACTATAAAGTCGCTGCTTTCATGTTTTTAGTAAAGGTTTTTAATTGGGCTAACATCTTGCTTGAATCATTTAAGTTATCTTCAATGATTTTAACAACTGCAGAGCCTGATATTGCACCTGCAGCCCCAGAATCTAGTGCTTCTTTAACATGCTCAGGTTTAGATATACCAAAACCCAATAAAGATGGTGCAGCGTTATATTCATTTAATTTACCTACAATAGAAGTCGCTGGCATTGTCGCTTGTGTATCTGTGCCAGTTACGCCTGCTCTTGATAATAAATAAGTATAACCACGGCCATAAGATGCACAGGTTTTTAATGTATCATCATCAGCATTTGGTGTTGCGATAAAAATAGGATCAACGCCTGCTTTTTTAGCTGATTCTCTGAATAATTTAGATTCATGTAAAGGTACATCGGCTACTAAAATTGAATCAACACCTGCATCTTTGGCATCTCGATAAAATTTATCTAAGCCACGAGCAAAAACTAAGTTTGAGTATAAAAGTAAGCCAATTGGAATATCAGCATTATATTCACGTACTTTTTTTAGGATTTCAAAACATACATCTGTATTTGAGTTAGCTTCAAGTGCTCTGATATTTGCTTTTTGAATAACAGGGCCATCGGCTACTGGATCAGAAAACGGTATACCTAATTCAAGTGCATCGGCACCACCATCAATTAAACTTTTTATGATATCAAAGCTTAATTCTTTATTTGGATCACCGATTGTTACAAATGGTACAAATGCACCATGATTGTTGGCAGCAAGCGTTTCAAATTTAGTTTGGTATCTATTTAATGTAGTCATTATTTAGCTCCTTTTTCTGCTGCTTTTTGTGCAAGTACATCTTGAACATGGGCTAAATCTTTATCACCACGGCCACTTAAGTTAACAATTAAAACGGTTTCTTCAGTTTGCTTTTCTGCATATTTTAAAGCGTAAGCAAGTGCATGACTTGATTCTAATGCTGGAATAATGCCTTCATTTTTAGCTAAGGTTTGAAAAGCATCTAATGCTTCGTCATCTTCAATGCCCACATATTGTGCGCGGCCTGTTTCATGTAAATGTGCATGCTGAGGGCCAACTGCTGGGTAATCTAAGCCCGCAGAAACAGAATATGACTCTTCAATTTGACCAAAGTCATCTTGCATTATGTATGTATAGGCACCGTGTAATAAGCCCTTTGTACCTTTACATAAAGTGGCTCCATGTTCTTTGCTATCAAGGCCTTTACCTGCTGGCTCAACACCAATTAATTTAACAGATTCTTCTTCAATAAAATCGTTAAACATGCCTATCGCATTTGAACCCCCACCAACACAAGCAATAACAGCATCTGGTAATCGGCCTTCAGCTTCTTGTATTTGTATTTTGGCTTCTTCGCCAATCATTTTTTGGAACTCACGAACCATAGTTGGGAATGGATGAGGCCCAGCAGCTGTGCCTAATAAATAATGGGCATTTTCATAATTTGCAGACCAGTCTCTTAATGCTTCATTTACTGCATCTTTTAGTGTGCCAGAACCGGCTGTAACAGGAATAACTTCAGCACCCATTAATTTCATTCGGAAAACATTTGGTTGCTGACGTGCAACGTCTTTTGCGCCCATGTAAACTTTACATTTTAAACCTAACAATGCGCAGGCTAAAGCCGTTGCTACACCATGCTGCCCAGCACCTGTTTCTGCGATTACTTCTTTTTTACCCATGCGTTTAGTTAATAGTGCTTGCCCTAAAACTTGGTTTGTTTTGTGTGCACCGCCATGTAATAAATCTTCACGTTTTAAATAAAGTTTTACTTTTGGGTTTTTAACCATATTACGTGTAAGCGTTAATGGAGTCGGGCGACCTGCATATTCATTTAATAAAGCTGTAAACTCAGCCTGAAATTCAGGATCTTGTTGTGCATTATTAAATTCTTGTTCAAGTTGTTTTAGTGCTGGTACTAATAGTTCAGGTACAAACATGCCACCAAACTGACCAAAGTAACCAGGTTTGTTATCGGTATTATTGTTAAAAGATTCCACTTCTCATTCCTCATTCATTCTGTATTGATATCTGAGGCTTGAAACCTCAGATGTTAAATTAGTATTGTCTTAGTTTGGTGAAAACATCATTTATTTTAGTTTGACATTTTTTACCTGGCTCAATTTCTACACCTGAATTGAGATCTAAACCTGTTGCGCCAATTAGACTTGCTTGTTTAATGTTATCGCTACTTAAACCACCTGCTAGCATAAATTCACCGTTGCAGCTTTTTAAAATTGACCAATCAAATGCTTTGCCAGTACCGCCGGGTAAATTATCGCTATGGGTATCAAATAA
>Ga0209396_1003052_pt1 | contig 17170 bp, 14 predicted proteins | sample GOMGulsemesocosm_6_FD_184638 | JGI IMG/M metagenome (GOLD analysis project Ga0209396, IMG submission 184638) | Methane-oxidizing microbial communities from mesocosms in the Gulf of Mexico - GOM8C Gulf of Mexico (SPAdes) (version 2) | ecosystem: Environmental > Aquatic > Marine > Cold seeps...
GACTTATAATGCTTAAAAATATCGAAGGTCAAACAATTCCAAACGTCACATTCCCTATTCGTCAAAATGATGACTGGATTCAATTATCTACAAGTGACATTTTTAAAGGTAAAACGGTTGTTGTATTCTCTCTACCGGGTGCTTTCACACCAACATGTTCATCTACACATTTACCACGCTTTAATGAACTCGCACCTGTATTTAAAGAAAATGGCGTAGATGACATTGTATGTATCTCAGTGAACGATACTTTTGTTATGAATGCTTGGGCTGCAAGTCAAGAAACTGACAACATACAGTTAATTCCAGATGGCAATGGCCAGTTTAGCGAAGGTATGGGCATGTTGGTTGATAAGTCAGACATAGGCTTTGGAAAGCGCAGCTGGCGTTATTCTATGTTAGTTAAAGACGGTGTAATTGATAAGATGTTTATTGAAGCAGATGTACCAGGCGACCCGTTTGAAGTATCTGATGCCGATACTATGCTAAATTATATCAATCCAAATCAAAAGCCAGTAGAAGCAATATCAATGTTCACAAAACCTGGCTGCCAATTTTGTCAAAAAGCAAAAGACTTATTAATAGAAAAAGGCGTTAGCTTTGAAGAGATCATACTAGGTCAAGATGCTTCATTTACCAGCTTAAAAGCAATCACTGGTAATGACACAGTACCACAAGTATTTATTGCCGGTAAACATATTGGAGGCTCTGAAGCATTAGATAGTTATTTAAATTAAGAGTGGCGGCCCCAGCGGGAATCGAACCCACAACTAAGACTTAGGAGGTCCTTGTTATATCCATTTAACTACGGGGCCTTTATTGATTCTAAAAATAACCTAAATTAGTTTTAGAATCAATAACAAACAACTACTGTAAAGCTAATTTAAATATTCAAAAAATAATTTAATTTCGGTATAAAACTTGCTTTATAAAGTTAAGTGTAGCCTTTCTATTATGGCTATACACAAAGACTAATTAAAGAAGGTAATATAGATGAAACACAATTGTTATATAATTTTACTTGTAGTTATAACGGCTCATATTACCGCTTGTCAATCAAGCTTATCTAATAATTCGACTCGTTTATGCCTCAATGAAAAAGGGGTATATCATAGATGTGGTACACAGGTAGCTGAACCCCAATTAACAGCAAAAAAAACGTGGGAAACGACTGAGAAAAACATTAAATCTTTTGAACAACAAACCTCTGATACAGGCAGTATAGTTCAGCATTTCAAACCAATAAACTTCAAATTGATCAGTGATTATGTTGAACAAATGGTTATGGATATGCAAAAAAGCCTGTCTGGTCAAAAAATACACTACCCTGTTGCTGTTGCATCATTTGTGAATTTAGACTCTAGTCTAAATAATACTAATCCACTTGGTAATCAAATTGCTGAAGCTTTTATTACAGAACTCCAAAAAGCAGGAGTACCTGTAGTTGATCATCGTATTACAGGGGCTATAAAAGTCACTCAAAATGGTGACTTTGTATTTTCTAGAAACTCAAATGAATATAAATCGACCCAAAAAATAGGTTATGTTGTTTCAGGTACTATGATCAAAAGTGACAATGGTATCATTATCAATGCAAGAATTGTTGGGCTAAAAAGCAACCTTATTATCGCATCATCTAAAATGGTTTTACCAAATCTGTTAGTTAATCGAATTCTATAAAACATACATTACCACTTGAATTTTTGTAAATATGTTAAATGGTAAGTTTTACTTGGACTCATATTACTTTATTTCTATACTACACTTGTATTTAATTATATACATTGATAATTATTATTTTAAAATATTGCTAAGGCAAGCAACGCATCTCATATTAATTGCGGTTAAAAGGATCACTTTCAATAGTATTTCTATTTAAAAGGTGATTTATGTTCATATCAAATAAGTACCTACGAACCTATTTAATTCAACTAAAATACATTTCTTCAGTATTACCATCTTTGTCAAAACTACGATGACATAATTTTTTCAAAAAACTTTCACAGGATAGTTTACTCTTTTATATGTTCATACATATGAAGAAAAGTTAATTATCTAACCTTAAGAGAGTCAAAGGCTTGCCTCCCCCATTAAGAAAAGGATCCCTTAATACTATGAAATCATAGTTAAAGGTGATTTATGACAAATTTAAAATATCCAATATTAATTATCTTATTAATGATAATGCAGCCAAATAGGGCTGAGACTATTAAAGTGAGTCTATCTTTTAAAACAATTGAACGGTTATCAATGCCAGAAAAACAATCTCTTAGTTTCGGCTCTATCAGGTTAAAATCAGGCTATTGTAAAATGCTCATTTCTTTTTCAAATATTTCAAAGGGCAGTTCGCTAACAGAGTCAAGTTATAAAACTTACCCACATAAAAGCTCTGATATTTGTAATGAAAATACGAAACTAAAAGCAGGGATTTTTGAAATACGAGGAAGTAAAAATGCAAATATTACAATTAAAATAGATGGTTTCTCAAATTCCATATTGGAATATTCTGCTTCAGGGTTATTTGTACCATTCGGTATGGGTGAAAAAGCACAAGAAAAATTATGATTATCTGAATTCAAACAATTTAATCATAAAACGATTAATTCACATCTATCGAATCAAGGTTTAGCAACAATATATATTAGTGGTTATTTAAATATTAAAATGACAAAAAAATTTAAAAGCACAGTCTATTATACTAATAAATATACCATTGATATAATTTATTAAAGTTCACACATTATTAAATTAATACTCTATATCATAACTAATTTGAATTCTATTATTAGGTGAAACACTATCCGTTATATCTATCACTCCACCTATATAAATTTCAATGGTACCTGAACTACCACTATCAATTGAAAGAGGAGTATCTGGTATAAACATCATTCGAGACACGGCATTACTTTTAGCTATACCAAATGGTCTAAATTGTACCCCATCAGCCTCAAATAACCGAGTTTTCACTGTAAAAGTAGTCAATGTATTAGCATCAGTATAAAGTTTAAAAAAACCAGCTTGTCCCTTAGACGATAAACAAATTTCATTCATTCTATTTATCAACACTTCAGATTCAACATCCATTTCACAGCGACCTGTTGTAGGTACTATATCACCAAAGTTTATAGCACTCTGCTGAATAAGTTGCGCAGATAACAAACTAAATGATGGAAAAAAAATGCACATCATTAATGTAAATTTTAATATAAAATTCATAATTTATTACTCATGTTAAAGTCTGAAAATTCCTGCCAATTATTAACTTCGCTCACTAAACGAACCCAAGCATTCTTATTTAAACTACTAGGTAGTTTACTTATCGCTTTATTTGCCTCATGTCTGCTTTGAAAACTGCCAACTAAAACTAATGTTGTAATATTATTTTTAGACTTACCAATAAATAGTGAATTATGTGATAAGTTTTTAACTAAACCTGCAATCAAAGTTGTGTCTTTCATTGCTGCAATTTGAATTGTATAGCGATTGATAGGTTTAATACTCTTCATATCAACGTTACTTTTATTAACAATCGGTTTTAAGCCATTATTCAAAGCTAAATATTTTGTTTTTTGTAAATTAGCTATTTCTTTTGAGCTGTAATCACCAGACAACACTTTATATATACCATCTTCCTTATTAAGAGATATATACCCATGTGGGATTAATACCTTATTTTCATTTAAAAATAACTCAGCATTATCACTCTGTGAAAAAGCAGCAAATTGTAGATGCCAATTTTTTTCACTTTTAAAGTTTAAATCTAGTTTCGATAACCTGCTATCATCAGTAATACTTCTAGTTGTTACAGGCATTATCTCACTTGATAAATTCAACTGTTCAATGTTTTCGGGAAGTTCTAGCGTATTTTTTTTAAGCTCATTATTTAATAGCCGAGCCACTTTTAATTTGCCCTGCTTCAAAGTTGTTACTTTTTGAGTTAAAGGTTTAAATGTGTCTTTTTCATCACCAGAAACTTTGACAAAAATATTTCCCTCATAATCACTTTCTAAAAAAGCAGGATCGTAATTATCATCTGTTAACAATACTTTTTCAACTTGGGTTATTGCTACTTCTGAACTATTAGGGAATAAGCTGAACGTTCCAATTTCAATGTATCCTCCTCTTTGTGGGGTTTTAAGTAAATAGGTTTCAGGATTGGATTTTAAATTTCGATTTTCCATAAATTTATTATTTATTTTTATTTGATAACTTCCAGGCATAATTTGATTGAATTCATAGTACCCATCAAAATCTGTTTTTGTTGTAAAAATAACTAAACCAGCATGATTTATTAATTCAACATCCATATTAGATACAACAGCTTCCTCCCCTTGATTATCAATAACCGCATATCCCGAAATATCTGTTTTTATCGTAAATGGAATATCGGCTTTAATGTAACCCCCAGGATGAGTAAATAAATTATAGCTAGGTACCATAGGAGTAACGTCTCCATTCCAAGCTCCTACAAATCCAATAGGTATACCTGTTGGAACCCCTTGTAAAACAACCTTACCAGAACTACCTGTCTTTTGTTCACTCCAGTCCGAAAAAGGCCCAAACTCAGCCCCTTCCAAAGCATAATCTCCTACATCTAACATTCCATTTGCGTTTCTGTCTAAAAATGCATTTAAATCGAGTGTTCCTCCGCCAAAGACTCCTTTTCTTGACATATTAAATCGATTATTAATATGGTCATACCCTAAAGCAAAAGCAATGCCTAATTTGATATTCCAATTGTCATTATCATCTAATTCAGCTGTACTTTTTAATACCATATTATCTAATGCCCAAGATGTATTTGCAGCCAAAGACCATTTACTTCCTATGTTTTTATTAGGTGCATAATTAATTTGTCCACTTAGATTCAGTTCATTTTCAAAACGTTTAGATATCGACATAAAAACATTGCTGACATTCATATTATCTAATAAGTAATACTTCAAATTACTACTTAGCCTTGTATCACCTATAGACCCAGACAGCCTAAAATTACCAAATAATTTAAGCTCATTCTTTGTATTAAGATCTGGAAGGTATGTAAATTCATTGCTGATACTTAAGCCATAAGCACGTCCTGAAAGCCTCGCTGAAAAGTTTTTGTTTACCTCTTCATCTAAAGACTTTGTATAGCCCCCCCTAAGCGAATATCCTAAACGCCCTATAAAGCTAGTAGAGCCCGTTAAGTTTATATCAAACTGTGTTCGTTTTTTTTCACTCCCTACTTCACTGATATTAAAGTCATCTAAATGCTCAAAATTAAATGCATATTGGTGCTGTGTATTTATTTGACCTAAGCCAGAAAATGAAGCTAACATTCCGCCAGATAATTCTTTAGATACTTCAGTATTAAGTAACAAATTACTTAAGCTAGATTGCAATTTGACACCTATAAATTGGCGATTATCTCCTATTAGAAGAGACTTCCTTTGTGTAGTTGTAACTCCTAATTGAAAAGTATCGGTTAAGCCTATATCATAACCATAATGATAACTAGTAGGACTAAAGCCATCTTCTAAGCCACCTGATAATAGACTTTTACCACTTTCTATAACAGCACCATCAAATTGAGATTCACCAGCTCTTAGACGCGTACCATCAATCGTAACAGTTTCAATTCTTGTTTCTTCCTCACCGTGAGGTCCAAATAGTTTTATTTGAAATTTATTAATACCATATTTTGTTTCTATATTATCAAAGCGGTAAATACCTCTATCGTCAATTTTTTTCTGATCGATAAAATAGCCATCGGCATAAAGCTCAACCTCCCAACCGGGGACGCCAAATCCTTCTAAAAATGTAGTGCCAAATTTCCGACTATAATTAGCTTCTCGATTAGAAAAATTAAAGCCTATACCTGATGATGAGTTAAATTCAAAATTATCAGCTTGACTAGATATATCTCCCCAAGAATAATTAGCTATACCCAATGGTAAAGCCTCATAAGGTGAAGACTTTGATCTCGAAAACTGTAAAAAACCAGCTAAACTTTCGTCATTAGTTTTATTTAAATTTAAATAAGCTGAGTGGTATAATAAATCTGAATTTAATTGCAGACTTAAACTATTATTTAAATCGCCCTCATTTGATTGAGATAAATTTAACGCGACTTGCCCTGTTGGTGGTGTTATAAAGTGATATTGATCTAAAATAACTTGATCTGCATAAAAACCCAAGGTTTCAGTTTTCTGGCTTTTACTTTCTGTTTTTTTATATTCACCTTTGCGAGTTAGGCGTTTTTCAATTGGGAAATAAAAATCATTCTGTTTTGAGGTGATACCTAGCTTTAACTTGGCTAAATCAAGGTCGATATTAATAGCTAGTAATTTTTCTAATAAACTAAGTCCTACGTATAATTCAATATCATCTTTTGCCCAGATATAATCTCTCAGAGTAAAACTGGGTAAATTTGACTCTTGTTCAATCAATTTCAAGTTAAATGTTTCATTTTCTAGCACAACACTAACTTCAGATGAAGCTAAGTTTATTTGCATTTCAAGTTCAAGTGCAGATAAGATTGTTAATAAAGGTACTAATATTTGGTCGTCTTGCTGATACATTTCAACCGACTGCAGTAACAACAAATTACTTAGCTGAACATCTAATAATATATAATTTTCATCATTTAATTCTATTTGCTCAAACTTAGCATAAGTACAAGTAGAATATAAAAATAAGCAGATATGTGATGTAATAAAAAGGAGGCTTAGCCTCCCTAACTTCAATAAATTTTTCACTTTAAACCTACAAAAATTTAGAACCTAGAAGCCTCTACATTCAATTTTTGTACCAAATTAACGCTATATTTTTCATCCGGTATAAAGTTTATATCTACACCTTCTAATGGCTTGTTTTTTAAGATAATAACATGATCCATGTATTTGGCAGGAGGATAAATACCTAAATTATTTATGGCAGTTATTTGACTACCAGTTTGTTTGTCTGTGGCTGTAAAGTCTCCAATTAAAGAGCTATTCCCTTGTCTATATTGTCGAACAATTAACTTATAATAATTATTATTTGTTTTCGTTATATCCATGATAGTAAAATTTGTTTCGGCTTGTATATCGCCAACTCTGATGTGTACCGGAATATTATAATTTACTCTAGCACCAACAGTTGGTTGACCTAAAGCTATATTATCATCAATAACACTACAAGATAGCCTCAAATAGCTCATATATTCACCATCAACCTGATTTGATTTTCGTCTAGAGATCAACCTAACAGTTTGAGATGTCCCCGCAGGAATAGTGACAGAACGAGGCGAGTAACGTAAGAGTGATTTTGCTGAATTATAGGCTTTTTTAAAGTCGCTTTGTTGTGATTGACTGTTATCTTCATTAACACTGTAATGATTTAATCCTAAATTACATTTAGCACCTTGATTGCCTGTGTTTGTTAACATTAATTTATCGTTGCGTTTTTTTTCATCTAATACAATACGATATTGACTAAAACTAACTGATGCAGCAATATCTGCCTGAACGGTATTGATTGATATAATGCATATTCCACTCAATAAAACTCGTTTTAACCTTTTTTTATAAGTTAATAACATTAACAAAATCTCTCCATAAACAAAAAACAAGCAAAAAAAAACACTTAAGTTTCTATAGAATAATCTTAAGTGTTCTTCAGTTCAATAAAAAGTAAACTTAATAAGTTACTTCCACATCATAAGTAACGGCATAACGTGTTGCTGCATCTAAGTCTTGTAATATATTTAATGTTCCACCAATATAAATAGTACCAACACCATTTCCATCAAGCTTTGATGTAACTAATGTATCTGCAAAAAAATCTTTTACATCAATGGCATCAACAAGTGCTTGGGCATCAGTCCCATTTGCAGTTGTTGTTCCTGCTGCTGTTATTGTTGTTCCTTCAGCTGTACTTGTGTAATTCCCTGCGGGAGTAAAAGTAAAAAATGCATCGCCAAAACTACGAACTGTAACCTTTATAGATTGATTATCTGCGCCATCTAAGCTAAAGCGTCCTCCGGATAATCCGGCATTTGTACAGTCCCCAGAGGCTGTAACTGCAGCACCAGCTATGTCCCAAACACCAGCTGTAGTTGTATCAACATGTGTTGTTGTATTAACAACTCCAGATTTGTAAATCATTGAACAGGTCTGTCCTGCTTTTGGGATAATGCTTTCACCAAAGCTTAGAGTTTGATCTTCTAATACTTTGATATCAATTATAGTATTAAAGCTTAAGTTTCCATTTATCGTATCGGCAACAGCAAGACCGGATATACCAACAACTCCAGCTACAGCTAATGCTTTTAAAGTTTTATTTATTTTATTCATACTCTTAACCTCCATGTAGTTAGTATGTAACTTCAATTTCATAAGTAGCTGGGTAACGTGTACCAGGATCCAGATCTTGTAAAACTTCTAATTTTCCACCGACATAAAGAGTACCGGCACCCGTTGCAGCGGCACCAATATCTTGACCTAAATTTGCGGTTAATAAAGTATCAGAGAAAAAGTCTTTTTCAACAAGAGTTATAGATGTACCAGCAACACCATGCTCTGCATTAACATAGTTTCCTGAAGGAGTAAACTTCAAGTCTGCACTTTCGAACTTTTTAACTGTAATTTTGATTGACTGACCTTGTGCACCTGTAACCGTAAAACGACCACCAGAAACATTAGCTGAAGCATAAGTTGAACCACCACAAGCATCACCGGTTAAAGTACTACCAGCAAGTTCTTGGGAACCATCACCTCCATCATCTTCACCTTTATAAACGATGGTACAAGATAAACCTAACTTTGGAATGACAGTATCCCCAAATCCAAGCGCTTTATCTTCTACAATTTTAACATCAGCGATTGTTGTAAAACTTAAATTACCGCTAACCGTAGCAGCTATCGAAATGGTTGAAGTTGAAACCAGTCCAACTATTGCCAACGCTTTGACTATTTTATTAACATTTTTCATGACATTGCATCCTAATTTTTGACTTCAAATTTACGATTTAAACCACTAAAGTCCTACGTAATTCCGTATTCAAATAGATTATCGACAGTATAATTAATATCTTTAATATTTTTATACTTAAACTTAAAATATTATTTAATTTAGCCTTAAATATTTTAAGTTTTTGATATTGAAACTTCCTTTTATAGAAATTCAGTTTAAAATAGTAATAGAATCATACCTCCAATATTAGAAGTATCCATAATAAGAGATATAGCTGATGATAATGCAAAAACCGTTCCTAGTGGTAACTAGCTTAATAAGCTTGCTTTCGTGCCAAATAACAACGAATGTGGCTAAAAACTTTAAACAAAGCCAAACTGAGTGGCAATCCCTTGCCAGTTCGGCAACTCAGCTATATAAACACCACCAATTAAACCTAACAGGTAAAGTTATTTGGGAAGAAGTTGAATGGGGTAGAAAAGTATCCCTTACAGGGTTTAGCTTTATTAAAACAGAAGATATATACAGGTTAAACCTCCTTAACCCTAGTTTTACACAACTATATGCTTGCGGTTGGTATTGTGAACAGCTAAATGAAGTTCATACAAACTCTTTAGGGGTAAATTTCACTTACCTATCTAAACTTTATAATGGAGAACATAAAGTTTTATTGAATTTTTATGACAGATTGATAGAAATTGAATCAAATATTAATGGATTAAACCTCTCCAAAGAACAGTTAGCATTACGGTTTCTGAAATTAAAGATATCCAAAAATGAATTTAGTACACTTAATGAAATTGCCGATTTTATTGAGCAAAGTTTAACTTCTGAAACTGCAATTTTTAATACGATTGAACAGGAAGTTGTAAACTCTAATGAAAATAGTGAAGTAAATTCAAGCTCAACTCCTACTCTTAATGCGACTAAAGACGAAGCTGTTCAAGTTAGTACTCATATTGAAGATCGAATGCCAATAGAGTCAAACTCTGAGATTGACACCCTTGATTCCAATTTGAAAGTATTATCATTATCTCAATTAATATGTTCCTATAAAAACAACTACTTTGGAGAGGTTATTGAATTATCAAGTGAAAAAGTTGCAGTACAAATAATAGGCCAAGCTAAGTATCAAGCAAAAGGGGAAATTAAAGATAGGCCTGAGGGGTATTTATTTCAACAAATTGGTGATTTTTCATATATAGAGTTATCTGAAATAAAAATATTTAATCGAACTGAAGTGGATGTTTGCCAAGTAATATTTTAACCAAGAGCACCATTATTTAAAATAAAAAATGATGCTCTATAGGTTTTATTGCAGTTTAATACCATCTTTATAATCATTACTTTTTAGAGCTCCAGTTATATATTCTGGTAAAAACCCCTGTGCGGATGCAACCACAGCTTTTGATTTGATTCCAACAATTCTAGCATTAAGTAAATGGCCTGCTTCATGCTTGACTAGGGTACCAGTAAGTACATATTGAATAGGCAAATCTGGTTGTAATTCTAAAAAGTCTCGGCTTAAAATAAAATCACCTTTTTCGGTGACTCTAAAATAATCGGTTAATTTAAAATCAATAACAGGTATACCAAACTTATGAATTTCATGCATAAAACTTTCTGCAATTTGATTTCCAAGTAAATCTGAATCAAAGTAATCGCCATCTAACAATACAAAGCTTGATACTGCTAAAGGCGTATCAGCGTTTACATATTGTAAGTTTTCAATCAAGCTATGACTAATCCCTCTAACATAGTGATTAATATTATGATTTTGAATTTGTACGTAAACATTTTTATCTTTTTGAGGGGCTTGAAAGCTTCCGTTATTATCAAAAAGACCCGATTCATTGCTCTGAACTTCGATAGTGCCTAATTCATTCGATGCACTGATCCCCGACTTTTTAACTATTGGTATTGTTTCTTGCTCAAATAAAGAAGCACAACCTGATAATAAAAAAACCAGAACCAGAAACAGTAAAATAAAAACTCTCATTTGATAACTCCAAAACTAATACTCACTTCTGTATAACTTCCCATTTTGTTGTAACACTTTTTCTTTTGACCAGAAAATATTACGAGGCATTATCTCTGTAGCGGCAGCGATCACATTTTTATTAGATATTTTTATTAATTTAGCATTAACTATATATGACGTTTCTTGTTCTAGTATTGTACCAGATAAAAAATAATCTATGGTATGATTACCTTTCAGATTAGTGATATCTCGGCTTAGCATAATATCTTGATTTTGCTTTACCTTTATATTATTTGTTGTTTTATATTCGATTAAATTAAAGCCTGCTTGCGTAAACAGTACGGTTAAACTTTCTTGAACTTGGACCCCTAGGTCATTAATTCTATTTTTATCTTTTGTATGATTTAATGTTACAGCTGGTAAAAAAGTGCCTACTGCTATAGTTGAATTAGGATTTATACTTAATGGATTACTTAACATTTGCTGAGCCAATGTCGCAGAATAATAGTGCACTGACTTCTCTGGTAATTCTGCTTTCGCTTCTTCTCGCGTAACTTCGCTAGTTGTATCCCCAAAACCAGTAAAATTTGAACATGCACTCAAATTAAGAGTCAAAAAACAAATTAACGTCAACCTCATAACAAAGCCTAAAAATGATATATTGACGTTAACAAAGCAAGTTTTATACCACAATAGTTTAAACTAACGTTTTAATAAACTCTGCTAACTCTTCTTTCATATCATCACGTCTTAAAGCAAACTCAATATTGGCTTTCATATAACCAATTTTACTACCACAATCATGGCTTTTTCCTTTCATGTAATATGCTTCAACAGCTTCATTTTCCATTAGCATGGCGATTGAATCTGTTAATTGAATTTCATCACCTGCACCAGGTGCTGTACGCTTCAATAATGGCCAAATATTTTCACTTAAAACATAACGCCCTACTACAGCCAAATCTGATGGCGCTTCATCAACAGCCGGTTTTTCTACCATGGCTTTGATTTCAGTGGCTTGCCCTGGTGCTAGTTCTACACCATTAATATCAACAATACCAAATTGATCAACTTGATGATGTGGCACATTTTCTACCATAATTTGGCTTTTATGTGTTTCAGCAAAAATATTTAACATATCAGCTAAGTTATCTTTTTTAAGATCAGCGCTAAAGTCATCCATAATGACATCAGGTAAAATAACTACAAACGGACTATCACCAATAATCGGGTGAGCACATGCAATCGCATGGCCTAAGCCTTTTGCAACGCCTTGGCGTACATGAATAATTGTTACATCTTTAGGGCAAATCGATTTAACGTCGTCAAGTAACTGGCGTTTTACACGTTTTTCAAGAGTTGCTTCTAATTCAAAGCTGGTATCAAAGTGGTTTTCAATGGCATTTTTACTGTTATGGGTTACTAAAACAATTTCTTTTATCCCAGCCGAGATTGCTTCATTCACGACATATTGAATTAATGGTTTATCTACAATTGGCAGCATTTCTTTTGGAATTGCTTTTGTTGCCGGCAACATACGCGTTCCAAGGCCCGCTACAGGAATGACTGCTTTTAATACTTTAGACATCTTACTTTATATTCCTTTATTTAAATTAAATTGCAATAGGTGCTTTTATAGCTGCATGAGACTCATAGTTTTTTAATTCAAAGTCTTCAAATTTAAAACCAAATATATCTTTCACATCTGGATTAATAGCCATCGTTGGTAACGAGTGAGGTGTACGTGATAACTGTTCTTCCACTTGTTCCATATGGTTTAAATATAAATGCGCATCACCAAATGTATGAACAAAATCACCAACTTCTAAATCACATACTTGTGCCAACATCATAGTCAATAAAGCATAACTTGCGATATTAAATGGTACGCCAAGTAAAATATCAGCACTTCTTTGGTATAACTGACAAGATAATTTGCCATCTAACACATAAAACTGAAACAATGTATGACATGGCGGCAAAGCCTGCTTGCCCATAGCTGCGTTTTCTGCCGGTGAATAATCTGTATCAGGTAATACTGCCGGGTTCCATGCGCTTATAATTAAACGGCGTGAATCTGGATTAGTTTTTATTTGCTCAACTAATTCAGATATTTGATCTATCACCTGGCCATCGTGACCTACCCAACTACGCCATTGTTTACCGTAAACTGGACCTAATTCACCCTCATCTGTCGCCCAGCCATTCCAAATATTAACACCATTATCTTTAAGGTATTTAATATTGGTATCGCCTTGCAAAAACCATAAAAGTTCATGAATAATAGACTTTAAGTGACATTTTTTTGTTGTTACTAATGGAAAGCCGTCACTTAAATTAAAACGCATTTGATAGCCAAATACGCTAACAGTGCCTGTGCCTGTTCTATCTTCTTTTTTAGTGCCCTGCTCTTTTACATGGCGCATTAAATCTAAATATTGCTTCATTTTTTATACCTATAAAGTACTTTTATTCTTTTGAGTAAATAAAATAAATTTTTAAACTAATAACATACGTACAGCTATGATGCTTAAAATAACTGCAAAAATCTTTTTAATAATCTTAACCGGCAAATATTGCGTCGCTTTTGCCCCTAACTGGGCAAAAATTGCCGATGTACTCACAATTGCCAGTAATGCAGGCAAATATACATAACCTATGAATCCTTGATTAATCTGAGTTACAGACCAACCAGATGAGATATAACCAAAGGTACCAAATATCGCAATTACAATGCCGCAAGCAGCTGCACAACCAATAGCTTTTCTCATATTAACTGAAAAATGTGTCAATAATGGCACTAGCAATGCTCCACCACCTATCCCAAGCAAACCCGATAAACCTCCAAGAGAAGCCGTTATAACTGTTAGAACTGGCTTTTGAGGTAATTTTCTGTGAGTTTCTTGCTTTGAATTAATCAACATTCTTAATGCGATAAATGTAACACAAATAGCAAAAATAATTTTCAGTATTTTTGAGGGAATAGAGCCTGCTACAAAGCCACTTATTAATGCACCTAGTGCAACCCCTCCCATAATCCAAGGTGTTATGTCCCAAGGGATATTGTTACGTTTATGATGAGCAAAAGCAGAAGAACTTGATGTAAAAATGATTGATGCTAATGATGTAGCAATTGCGATTACCATAACCTGATCAAATTCAACCAAGTTAAAATGTACTAAAATAGCACTTAAAAATGGCACAATAATCAAGCCGCCACCTATGCCTAATAATCCAGCTAAAAAACCAACTAAGCATCCTAAAAGTGCACAACTCAGTACAATCCACAACAAATCACTCATACTTGCCCTAAGCTTTATAATCATTCGGTTTTTTATGATTTTTGTATTTTACTTTATGCGGCTTTAACTTTATATACTAATGGCATTAATCCGAAAGAAATATAATCTAAGCTTCTTTGACTTTGTAAAGTAACTGGCTCAACCCATGTGAAATAATAAAGTTGCGAATTATTCGATGTACTTTTATTGCAGATGGTTGCGATAAGCAAGATTGAAGTAGTTCTTCCATATCAGTTATTTTAAGCCTTCTTAATACCCACTTAACCTTATTAATAGAGCTTGGGTTCATGCTTAAACTTCTATAACCCATAGCAACCAACAATATTGCACCTTCAGGATCAGCTGCCAGCTCACCACATAAGCTAAATGGTAACTCATATTTCATGCAGCTTTGTGCAATTTGGTTTAATGCCCTTAAAACTGAGGGGTGATAAGGATCAAATAATTCAGCCACTTGTGAATTTGTACGATCTACCGCTAATAAATATTGTGTTAAATCATTGCTGCCAACTGAGCAAAAATCTACTTTTTTAGCCCATTCTGGCAATAAAAAGATACTAGAAGGTACCTCTAACATTACACCAACTTCTGGTTGTTCTATCTTATAAAATTGATCGGCCCATTCATCTTCAAGTTCAAAATAAGCTTGTTTTAATAAACGCTGTGCCTCTTCAACTTCAGTCACGTTAGTAACCATAGGCAATAAGATTTTTAAATTACCTAAACCGGCATTGGCTTTGAGCATCGCTTTTAATTGTTCTAAAAATAACTCAGGGTGATCTAAACTAAAACGAATACCACGCCAACCTAAAAATGGATTTTCTTCTTCAATATCAAAATAACTTAATACCTTATCACCACCAATGTCGAGTGTTCTCATGATCACTGGAGATGGATGATAGCTAGTGAGTACTTCTCGATACCAGTTTTCTTGCTCTAATTGTGTTGGAAACTGTGATTTTTGCATAAACCAAGCTTCTGTTCGATATAAGCCAACACCATCACTAAAATGCGCATTGGTAAGCTCTGTTGATACTTCAAGCCCTGCATTGAGCAATAACTGGATATGTTCTCCATCTAAAGTACATGCATCTAATTGATATTCAGATTCAAACTGATCATGCAATATACCTTCTTGCTTTTTAAACTGGCTATATTCTTGTTTAAGAATATTAGAGGGCGAAATGTAAACTTTAGATGCATAAGCATCAATAATCATTTCTTTACCATCAACTTGTAATAATGGTAAATCTGTAACGCCCCAAACAGCCGGTATACCGAGTGCTTTTGTTAAAATAGAAGCGTGAGAATTTGAACCACCACTAATACTAATAATTCCCATTAATTTATCTTTAGGCACTTGCGCTAACATTGTAGGTGTTAGTACATCTGTTACCAAAATCATATTATCTGGATAAGTTTTTAAAGCGTGTTCAGTATCAACAATATGATGCAATACGCGAATACCGATATCTTGAACATCAATAGCACGCTCTTTTATATAGTTATCTTGCATTGACATAAACTGACCAATAAGACTTTCAATAACACGTTTTAAAGCACTTTTTGCACACCAACCTTGCTTTATTTCCTTTTCAACTTTCTGACCTAAGCTTTTGGCATCTAATAACTGTTGATACACTTGAAATACTGCTAAGGCTTCATTAGGCAAGGTGTCGCTTAGCTCCTGCGACATAATCGAGAATTCATTACGAGTAGCGGCAACTGCTTGCCTAAACAATTTTATTTGCTCAAGATTACTGCTTACTTCTAAATCAGTTTTTTTTAATTCAAAGTTTGCAAACGAAAGTTTTGGCATTACAACAAAGGCTTCGCCTATCGCAATACCAGGCGCACCTGATGCCCCTTTTAAACAAGAGGTTTGATGTGCTTTTTCGTCTTGTTTGAGTATTTCACTTATTTCAGCGTGTGCAAGTTGTGAAGCGAGTTGTGCAGATAAAGTAATTAAGAATGACTCTTCATCTTGGCTAAATACACGCGCTAAATTTTGCTGAATAACAATAACGCCCAATATTTTTTTTTGGTGCACTATCGGCACTGCTAAAAAAGCATTGTAATTATCTTCATCAACATCTGGGGAATAAATAAATCTAGGGTGATCTTGCGCAAATGCTAAGTTTAATGGCTCTTCACGTTGCGCGACTAACCCAACTAAGCCTTCTGTAAAACCGATTCGAAACTTACCAACAGCATTTGGGTTTAGTCCTTTAGTTGCCATTAATACAAAGTTTTCTTGATTATAATCAGCAAAATAAACCGAACAGCATTGGGTTTTCATTGATTCTTTAACTAAAGAAACAAAGGTTTCAAGCGCACTCGTTAAGTCAGGCTGCTGAGAAACAGCCTGTGCAATTTTACGAAGTATGGCTAGCATTTAATAAACTAGCCTCAATATACTGTGCATCACAATTAAATTTCCTTATTCTCCCTAATCTAGGATTGTGAGTTTAATATCGTTTATCCCGTTGGCGCCAAGGCTCTTTTACATGTGTTTCTTTTTTATAAAAAGGCATTGCGATAGGTGCAAACTCTTTCATAACACGCCTGTAAACATCACGTTTAAAAGAAACAACTTGGCGTACCGGATACCAATAACTCACCCAACGCCAATCATCAAACTCAGGATGATTTGTTTTTAATAGATTCACATCCTCATCTTTACATCTTAACTTAAGTAAAAACCATTTTTGTTTTTGACCAATACAAACAGGACTTGAGTCTCGTCTGATCAGCCTTTTTGGTAACTTATATCGTAACCAATGTTTTGAGCTTGCTACTATTTCAACATCTTCAGGTAAAAGCCCCACTTCTTCATGAAGTTCACGGTACATAGTCTCTTCAGGGGTTTCCCCGTCATCTACGCCACCTTGTGGGAACTGCCATGAATGTTGACCGTAACGTCTAGCCCAAAAGACCTGACCTTGGTTAT
>Ga0209396_1003056_pt1 | contig 17159 bp, 13 predicted proteins | sample GOMGulsemesocosm_6_FD_184638 | JGI IMG/M metagenome (GOLD analysis project Ga0209396, IMG submission 184638) | Methane-oxidizing microbial communities from mesocosms in the Gulf of Mexico - GOM8C Gulf of Mexico (SPAdes) (version 2) | ecosystem: Environmental > Aquatic > Marine > Cold seeps...
AGAAAACAATAAATCCTTATAAAACGTAAATATAGCTCATTATAGCGAATTATATCCAGTGGCAGTAATACCTTAGATTAAATATATTTTAATAATCGTGTGTACTGTAAAGAATTCATACGTTTTGAGACAAAATGCATAGAACAGTCGCTTGTCGTCAAACATAACATCAATAGTGGAAGGTTCAAAATTTATAGTCGATGTAATCCCAACTATTTCATAGAAAAAGACAGGGGAAACATCGAACGCTAATACTCTATATAAATTAGCTTTACATCAGACTTAACATTTAGGCATAGAAATCAACCAAAGAGACAGTACCTTGAGTATTTAATGGATTGACAATAGTCTCATTATTTTCGCCATCAGCAATGCTTGAAGCACCTTGCTGTCCACCAAAGCCTGAACCACTTTCACTCTGTTCTCTCTGGTCGTTGACTGAGGATTCTCCTAAGCTTATACCTTGCTCTGCTAACATCTCCCTTAAACGTGGAAGCTGCTGCTCCAAGGCATCTCTGACTGCCGCATGTGGCGAGTTAAAAGTCGCACTGAGCTGTTGATCAGGTCCTGAAATTTGCAATCTGATTTGCAGCGCACCTAACTCTGGGGGATCTAACTGTATGTTGGCGACTCTTAAATTTTGAGAAGCCGCTATAAATACTTTATCAGCAACGGCACTACTCCAATTTTTTGCGGTAGGCGGGGTTCCTACAGGCATCTGCATTTGCACTGGATTTGTTGTTCTTAGATTATTTTGTAATCCATTTAAGTGTTGCAATGAGTCCACAAGTTTAGCGGCCGAAGGTTTTGTTGAGGCACTCTCTTCAATCGCTTTTTCAGGGCTAACAGAATCAATACCAGCGCGCATCTTCTCCAAATACTGATTAAGAGAAACAGTTTGCTCGTTTTGAGTAGGGTTTGAATTTAATGTGGTCGTAACTGGCGCAACTGTTGGAGTATTTGGCAAAGCTTGTTTGCCTGTTTCAGGATTAACACTCACCACTTCCTGAGCGCCAACTTTAACCTCTTTGCTCTGTACAGCAATATTTGTCACATTGGCTTTAGATTCAGAAGCTATATCTAAGTTAGTTTTGGGATTTAGCTCTTGCTTGGCCGCTTCAACCTTAGGCAATGCATTAACAACACTTTCACCTGTTGGCTTTATTTCTTCTACGTTTTGTGCAGAGACAGCAGGCTTTTGCTCAGGAGAGACAACATTTGAAGCTTTTAAGGAAGCCTCAGCCATCACTTTTTCACTCTCAATGGACACAGGAGCTGTCGGTTGAGGCAATAATTCTGCGACAGAGTTTACTACAGGCTTTACTGCGTCTACTGTATTACGGTTATTTACAGCAATTTCAATCGCCTTATTATTAGTATCAACAGCACTGACACCACTCTCCTTCACAGGGGAGATATCAACATTTTTGCTAGTCGCTGTTGCCATTAAAGGTTCTGCATTAGTCGCAGAGCTAACCGGTGTAGGAACGGGGGCCTTTTGCAAAGCATCTAGGTTCTGCTTTTGATCGATCGAAGGAATTATATTTGAGCTTTTCTCTGCAAGACTCACAGCAGGCACGGATGTCTGATTATTAACAGATTCCTTACCTCCTTGGATATTCTCAACCACAGTAGTCGTATTAGCATTAGTTTGAGCCTGAGCTTGAGCTTGAGCTTGAGCTTGAGCTTGAGCCTGAACTTGAGTTTGAGCCTGAACTTGAGCTTGAGCTTGAGCTTGAGCTTGAGCTTGAGCTTGAAGAGATATTTTATCACTTGCCTGAGATGCCAAATCAATTTTAGGCAGTTTTTCTGCATTAATCTCTGAATTAAGGGCCGCGTTTATGCTTTTATCAACGACTGATGCTGCTTGAACAGATACATTGCTTATAGAAGCAGCACCTTTAATCAAAGCCGCGGGAGCATCATCAGACTCAACACCAACACCAACAGCCAGCGCTGAAGGTTGCGATATTACTTTGGCGACTGGCTCTATACTTTGAGCAACAAGCGGCAATTGATCGCCAGTTGACGGCAATACCGTTCCGTTTTCAAGCACTGCAGCAGCCTTCAACGGCTCTTCTGCGAAAGGCTCAACTACCGGATTCGCATTCGCTTCAACGACTTTTCTCTCGCCCGTCTCTTCACTTTGAACGTTGTTATCTTGTTGAATCGGCGTTTTTTCACTGTTATCGACACTGTTCGAAGCCTGTTTTTCACTCGCCGATGTTGCTGCATTTTTATTAGCATTAACCGTAGTCGCTTTCTCTTGAGAGCCTTGTTCAGACGTTTTAGAGTGTTCGTGCGCACGATTCAGCTCGGTTTTAAAAGCTTGATTGGATGCATTAGCTGCTTTGTTGGCAACAACAGGGTTTGGGGCCGTTAATTCAGCTGGTACTTGAGTTGCTACACTGATAATCGGAGCTGCCATAAAATAATCCTATCAATAATCAAATATACTAATAAAGCAATTTTAGTGCCAAAAATTAAATTTTTCCGGTGTATTGAGGTTTAATGAGAGGAATATAGACAGGTTTCTAAAAACCCGGAAGCTTAGTAAAACGAAGCTGTGACGCTTCATCTATTAATTGCTGCAACGCCTTATCTGCAGCTTGCTGCTCTTTGTTTTTTACTTTCACAATCAATGAATCCACTGCATTTTGCCTTGCGCACACTTTACTCCAGTATACCCTGACTCCAGCCAACTGCTCTTGGTTATGCTTCATCGAGACTTTATGCTGCTCTATAACGTTACCAATTTTCACCATGAACGCCTGATAGCTCATTAAGTTCTGAACGCTAATACCTTGACTACAGGTCGTTTTGTATTGCTGTTGATATTCTGTTAAATAGTTCTCCAATTGCACCAGTTGAACTTTATCATTTTCGACCCGCGTAACATGATCCGCCAAAAACTTATCGGCCTGCTTTCTTTTTCGCTCTTCCAAATCCGCGACGATAGAAAGCCTAGCAGAGCGCTTCTTTTTCATTTTGGAACCGCTGGCCGAGAAGGAGGCTCAAGAGGCTGTAGAGCAACATGCAACCACTGCTGACTATCTCTCATATTGACAGCTTCGCGCAATCCTTGCTGCAAAAATTTTCGCATAGTTGGCATTGAGCTGATAGCAGTGTCTGTATCTGGATCACTACCTGCTACATAAGCCCCTATTGATATTAAATCCTCATTTTGACTAAACTTGGACATCAATTGTCTAAAGCGCATTGCAGCACTCAATTGTTGCTCATCAACAATTTGCGGCATCGCTCGACTAATAGAAGCCTCTACATCAATAGCGGGGTAATGCCCCTGCTCTGCCAGAGTTCTTGACAGAACAATATGCCCATCAAGTATTGCACGCGCCGCATCAGCAATTGGATCTTGCTGATCGTCACCTTCAGTAAGCACAGTATAAAATGCCGTTATAGAGCCTTTTCCTGTCGCATCATTACCTGCGCGCTCAACTAATTTAGGCAGCTTGGAAAAAACCGATGGTGGATACCCTTTCGTGGCTGGCGGCTCCCCTATTGCCAAGGCAATTTCGCGCTGCGCTTGCGCATAGCGGGTGAGTGAATCAACCAGTAACAGCACGCTTTTACCTTGTGCTCGATAATACTCAGCAATTCTAGTGCATAATTGTGAAGCTCTTAAGCGCATTAATGGAGAATCATCAGCTGGGGATGCCACAACAACAGATTTTGCCAAACCCTCTGCACCTAAATTGTGCTCAATAAACTCTTTAACTTCTCTTCCACGCTCTCCAATTAAACCAACAACGGTAATATCAGCGTCAGTTGATCGTGTCATCATCCCTAGCAGAACCGACTTACCCACTCCGGATCCAGCAAATAAACCAATGCGCTGTCCTTTACCAACAGTTAGCAGGGCGTTAATAGCGCGAATTCCAACATTTAACGGCTCACTAATTGGAAAACGATCTAGCGGATTTATTGCCTCCCCCGCGAGAGAAACTCGTTGCTGGGCATCAATTGGGCCCAGCGAATCTAAAGGTTCGCCGACGCCATTTATAACGCGTCCTAACAGACCTTCACCAACAGGTACTTTACGAGCAGCACCCAATGGCACAACGCGCGCCCCGGCAATTAAGCCCTCAACAGGCTGTAGCGGCATAAGAAAAATACTATCGCCTGAAAAACCGACAACTTCCGCCTCTATACTGTCGTCTTCGGCCAAAAGAATACGACAGTTATCAGCAATAGCGACTTGCAGCCCCCTCGCCTCAATCGTCATTCCGATCAAACGAACGATATACCCCTCAATTTTAGGTTCTGGTGAACTTAGCGAGTGAGAGAGCTGACTAATTCGATCTAATACATTCAAAACATTTATCCATATTTGATCTATCGATAGGCTGGTTTTCAATTTCTGCAATTAGAATGAGCTTAAAAAAACAAATGAGTATCTAAGATGACTCTTGATCGCTTTCAGGAGAAAGCTGCTCGATAGGGTCCTCATACAATCTTTCATAAAGCTGTTCGACAACATCCTGAAAACGACTATCTAATTGAAACTCAATCAGGCTAGCGCCCGTTTTTATGGTACAGCCGCCCTGCGATATATCATCATCACTGATGACCTGCCAGTGGGAGTGGCGACGAGGTATAGCGTCCTCAATATGCTCCCTGTCTGCGGGATTGACATGAACAACGACTTCGTCAGCCTGTTTGGGCAACAACTGCAACGCACTAGAAAATGCCTTAGTTACAATTTCTGGATTAGCTTTTACTTCGTAATCAATGACGGCTGCAGCGACGTGCTCAACCATCTCAACCATTACCTCTGATACTTTTTGGCGCTGCTCTTCCAGAGGATCTTGCAAAGAGGCAATAGCCGCATCTAAAAGCGCTAATTTCTGATCTATTAACGCTTGCGCCTGAGAAAGACCTTGCTGCATTCCTCGCTGCTCACCTTCCTTTTCACCAAACTGGTAACCGTCCTCACGTCCTTTTGCAAACCCTTCTTCATAAGCCTGCTCTCTGATAATTTCAATATCAGCAAGCGTCATACGGGCGCCAGAATCAACTTCGTCTTCTAAAACCGTGACTTCACTTACTTCGGTTTCAGGAAGTTCTTCTTTCGTTTCAAGCCCAATAACATGAGAACTGCCAACTTCCGGCAAGACCCACGTAGTATAATGCATGCTGGCAGCAGATTCAGAAGCACGAATTCTAATAGGAGGCTTTTCGGACATATAAAATCTCAGTTTTCCAGTATCAAAATGACACTTTAACAAGCAGTTTTCTAGATTAAAATTAATAGTACTTAGATATACAACTTTAAATTATTTTGTAATGCACAAATAAAAACATTGATCAGCAACGATAAAACGGACATTTAAACCATATCATCGCCGCCGCCGAGCATGATTTCACCATCATCAGCCAGCTTACGAGCAATCGCAAGAATATCTTTTTGAGCGTCTTCAACATCACTCATACGCACAGGGCCCTTAGCCTCTAACTCATCGCGCAGAAGATCAGCCGCACGTTTGGACATGTTCTTGAATATTTTCTCTTGCATAGCCGTATCAGCACCTTTGAGCGCGATAACTAATTGATCGGTCTGAATCTCACGCATCATCACCTGAATGCCCCGATCATCCACGTCAATCAAGTTTTCAAAGACAAACATCATTTCTGATATTTGATCAGCTAGACCTTCATCAACTTCTTTAATACCGACCATCACCTCTTCTTCTAGCGTCGAGTCAATGTAGTTCATAATATCAGAAGTTTGTTTAACGCCACCTAAAGTACGAGAGGACTGACCACTACCACCACTGAACTGCTGTTCTAGCATGTCATTAAGCTCCTGCAGCGCCGCAGGCTGAATTCTATCTAACGACGCAATTCGCAGAATAATATCCAGCCTTACTTTGTCGTCAAAATACCCCAACACGCTCGCTGCTTGATCGGGGTCGATATAGGATATAACCACTGCTTGAATTTGAGGATGCTCATAACGAATGAGTTCTGCAACTTGCAGAGCGTCCATCCAACGCAGAGTATCCAATCCTGAAGTATTAGTATTCATCAAAATACGATCAATCAAAGTTTTAGCTTTCTCATCCCCTAAGGCCTGATTCAACATGCGACGAATGTATTTATCATTGTGGATACCAATACCGGTCTGATCGCTGACTAAATGCATAAAATCGGAAACGACTGATTCGACACTGGTTTGAGCAATGTTATCCAAATTTGACATCGCCACACCAATTTTCTGCACCTCTTTAGGCCCTAAGTGACGCAATATCTCCGCCGCGTCATCTTCCCCTAAACTAATCATTAAAATAGCGGCTTTTTCGATATCCGTCAGTTCTATTTCCACATCACTCATCGTCTTTTACCCACTGCTTCACCGCTTGCGCGACTTTTGCTGGATCTTCAGCAATCATACTCTTCACTGAGTTCACTTGATAATCAAAACTTTCATTGGGCGTTGGCAACAACCCATCATCTCGCCCACCAAAAGTAACAGAGTCTTCTGATATTTCATCCGTATTTAAACCTTCAAGCTCTGCGGCAACTTCACCAGCAGCCCCCAAGCCCATACCACTAGGTTGAACTCCAGTGGATACTAAATTCTTTAGGATAGGCCGCAATATACCAAAGACCATTAAGAGTAAAAACAGACCGGCACCAACTTGTTTTGCAATATCCCAAACCCATGCTTGCATGTAAATTGGAATTTCTTCATCAATCAACGCAATTTCAGGGACAAAAGGAGAATTGACGACATTTACTTCATCCCCGCGCTGCGCTGAATAACCAACAGCACTTTTTACCAATATTCGTAAGCGTTCAATATCAGCAGCAGTCCAAGGTTTGGTTTCTACAACACCTTCGGCGCCTGGAATCTTTAAATCATCGATAACAACAGCTACGCTAATTCTGCTAACCCGCCCCATTTGAGATTTAGTATGCGAGATACTACGATCCAACTCATAGTTCTTCGTCGCTTGTTTTCTTGAGCTTCCCGGTACACTCCCATCTCCTGCATCTCCGCCACCATTAGCGACTTCTGGCACACTACTTGGTCCAGGTGGCTGATTCGATAACGCCCCCGGAACACCCTCAGGAGGCTTGCTGCCAACACGGTTTTCATCAAGTGTTTGCTCACTACGAAGCGCAGGAAGGTCAGAGTTATACAGCTCTTCTGTTTGCTCAATTGCGGTAAAATCAATTTCCGCTGAGACTTGTGCTTTGAATCTCCCTTGTCCCACGACAGGTAGCAAAATACTATTAACACTCTCTAACAAGTTTTGCTCAATTTTCAAACTGTATTCAAGCTGCCTTCCCGCTAAGAGTAAATCTTTGTTCCTATCATTTGCATTAAGCATCCTGCCGCGCTGGTCCACAACGGTGACATCTTTTTCACTTAATGAACTAATTGAAGACGCTACCAGATTAGCTATTGCACTTACTTGATCCGCCTCTAATTTTCGCCCTGAAAAAAGCTCAACAAATACAGAAGCAGTCGGTATTTTTCGCTCGCGAACAAAGACAGATTCTTTGGGGATTGCAAGATGAACACGTGCATGCCTGACTGCCACTAAACTGGAAATTGTACGGGCTAGCTCACCCTCGAGACCCCGCCTGTAGCGAGCATTTTCCATAAACTGACTAGACCCCAAACTGTCAGTATTATCCATGATTTCAAAACCGACCGTTTTATCAAAGCTAATACCATCAGCAGCCAACTGCAATCGCGCCTGACTGACACTCTTTTGAGGGACTAATATTGCACGCCCATCTGCCTCAAAGGTATAGGGGATATTATAAATTTTGAGCTGTTCAATCACTTGATTGGCATCAGCGAAAGATAAATTCGAAAACAATACGCGCTGATCTGGCGATTTTGACCACAAAACGATAGCAAAACCAATGGCAATACTTGCTGCAAGGCCGACCATCAAGCCAAGCTGACGCATGAGAGACAGCTTGTTAAAGCCGACCATCATATTGCCTTTCGCTACTTGAACCCCTGCTGTTTCTGCCATTCTTTCTTAACCCGTATTTAAATAATTATAATATTAGAACAAATCGACTCTATATTGGCATTTTCATAACATCTTCATAAGCACTTACCAACCTATTGCGCACTTGCGCCATCGCCTCAAAAGCTACCGACGATTTCTGCATGCTGATCATTACTTGTGTCAGCTCCACATTAGGGTCACCTTTCTCATAAGCTGTCGCAAGGTTTTTTGATACCGTCTGTGCTTCGTGAACCTTATCCACAGCTGATTTAAGTAAATCACCAAAATCCGCCTTTTGCACATTTTGAATGTTAGTTTCATTAGCCGAAAAGTTGACGTTCGGGATTTGCATCTGAGCTTGCGCTTTTATTTCCCGCATTTGCAACAACACGCTGTTAATATCAGTACGTTCTATCATGGCGACCCCGCAACTTTCGACAATATAATGACGTTTCATCCTATATACTGAAAATATTTTAGCACTCTAACAACGAATGTCAATTTTATGGCATTTATCGTGTCAAAAAAACTATATAGGACTTCAAAATAAACTTATGCAATTATCAAGCCAATTTTAAGCACCCTATAGTTCCACTATCAGGGAGCGCAACAGACACTTCAAATAATCTAAGGAACCGCATTGAAATAGATAGGATAAAAAAAGAAGGGATCAAAAAAAAGACGACTATTTATAATTAAATAGCCGCCTACTCATCGATCATATTTAGCGCTTAGTACACTACCGCCTAGTGCCCGAAAGACCTATTAGATAGCAGTGCGATCAACTGCGATTACAACGGTGTGCAATTAGCTCGTCAACCACACTTGGGTCGGCTAAGGTAGAAGTATCTCCGAGTGCTGAAAAATCATCTTCTGCAATCTTGCGTAATATTCTTCGCATGATTTTTCCTGAACGCGTTTTTGGCATACCCGATGTAATTTGAATAAAGTCCGGAGTGGCTATCGGACCAATTTGTTTTCTTACCCAAGCTTTTAGCTCGGCAAGCAGCTCATCACTGCTATCGACACCCGCCATTAAAGTGACATATATATAAATACCTTGCCCTTTTATCTCATGTGGGAAACCGACAACAGCGGACTCGGCGACCGCTGAGTGAGAGACCAAGGCAGATTCGATCTCCGCTGTTCCCATGCGATGACCTGATACATTCAACACATCGTCTACACGCCCGGTTATCCAAAAGTCTCCATCTTCATCTCTACGCGCTCCATCACCTGTTACATACACTCCATTGAAAGTAGAAAAATAGGTCTGCTCAAATCGCTCGTGATCTCCCCAGATTGACCTCGCTTGGGAAGGCCAAGAATCCGTGATAACCAAGTTACCCTCCCCTTTACCTTCAATAACAACACCATCATTGTCCATTAACGCAGCTTGAACTCCAAAAAACGGCTGAGTAGCAGAGCCTGGTTTCGCATCTGTCGCTCCAGCAAGTGGCACAATCATTATTCCACCTGTTTCAGTCTGCCACCAAGTATCAACAATAGGGCACGCCCCCTTACCGACAACACGATGATACCACTCCCATGCCTCTGGGTTTATTGGCTCTCCTACCGATCCAAGCAACCTCAAACTGCTTAAATCTGAATCACCCAATACATCTTCACCATGCTGCATTAGAGCCCGTATAGCCGTTGGCGCGGTATAGAACTGGGTCACTTTGTGCTTTTCGATGACCCGGCCAAAGCGACTATTATCAGGATAAGAAGGCACCCCTTCATACATAAGCGTCGTTGCACCATTGGCTAGCGGACCATAGATAATATAGCTATGCCCAGTAATCCAACCCACGTCAGCGGTACACCAGTAAACATCACCCTCTTTATAATCAAACACATACTCATGTGTCATGGCGGTATAAACCATGTAACCGCCAGTGGTATGTTTCAAACCCTTTGGCGCACCTGTTGAACCCGAGGTATACAAAATAAATAGCGGAGCTTCTGCACTGAGCTCAACCGCTTCACAGTGCTCGCTAACATTTTCGACTAAACCATCATAATCACGATCGCGATCATCATTCCAAGCAACGTCTTGGTCAACGTGGTTCACCACGACGACTCGCTGACAGTACTGCGCCGCAGCTGCATTTTGCAAAGCAGCGTCAACGTTTGCTTTCAAGGGAATGACTTTTGAACCTCTCAATGAATAATTAGCGGTGACCACTAATTTTGACTGCGCACCTACAATACGAGAAGCGAGCGCATCTGGAGAAAAACCACCAAATACCACTGAGTGAACCGCCCCAATGCGCGCACAAGCCAGCATAGCCACTGCTGCCTGCGGGATCATAGGCATATACAAAGTCACCACATCTCCCTGTTTTATCCCCTCTGCTTTTAAAACATTAGCAAACAGACAAACACGGCGATGCAATTCACGGTAAGTTATAGATTCTGATTTACTGGGATCATCAGATTCCCAAATAATCGCCACTTGATCAGCACGATCTTTCAGATGACGATCCAAACAATTGTAAGAAGCATTAAGCGTACCATCTTCAAACCAGTTAATATCAATATTGCCCGGCTCAAATGAGCAGTTTTTAACTTTAGAGTAATCCTTAAACCAATCTATTCGCTTACCCTGTTCGCCCCAAAACCCCTCTGGATCACTAATCGACTGTTGATACATAGCTTGAAATTTTTCCCTATTCACCACAGCGTTTTCAGCAAACTGGGGATCGACTGCATATACAGTTTTGGTACTCATTTTAGTGTCCTTATTTTTATTGGTTTTTCAAAATATCGACCGACTTTCCACTCAAATACTGCACATTAAAACTGCAGTTTTCCAGTAGTGCCCTTGAAGCTTATTCAATTTATTCCGTGAGCAATTACAAATAAATATAACCAAGAGAACAAGTGATATAAATTAGACCTTGGTATAGCCTCTCTCACAAATCAAAGCTTTCATCAAAAGCGACAGCGAGCCCTTGCATCACGGCTACATTGATAATACTGGGTTACAACAAGCATTCGATATAAATAAACTAGGCGGTGTCTAACTCTTTTAGCATGCTCATATACGTCAGTAACACTCAGAACAAGAAGCACACAGTACCTCAAAAGTGAGGGATATTGACTCCGCTGGTTTTTCCTATTCTCCTTGAATTATTGGACTCGCTAGGCCATAAAGAAGCTTCATAGACTAAACCTTAACACTATAAAAACATTTCAACGCTAATCTTTATTTTTAATTAAAGCGTCCAAATCTATACCCGCTTCTCGTATTTTAGCCAGTTTATAACGTAACGTTCGAGGACTAATATCAAGCTTCAGTGCGGCTTCTTTTCTGCTTCCTTGAGTCGCTTTCAACACATCGACAATAATTTGAAACTCATGCTGCCTTAAGTCACTGCCTAAATTACTATTATCCTCACTCACATTTAGAACCGTTTTTGATTCTACTGCATTCATTGAAACAGAGCTTGTTTCTATACCAGACAAACTAATAGGCCCCGCTTGCAAGTGTAAATCATCGCCCTGAATCTCTTCGCCTAATTGAATTATCAATGCCCTTTGTATAACATTATCTAACTCTCTCACGTTCCCAGGCCAAGAGTGCGCCACTAACAAACTCTCAGCATGCAAACTAAACACCACCTTAGAGCGGCCCATTTTCTTTACGTACTTCGCCAAAATCTGTCTTGCCAAAGGCAAAATATCTTCTCTTCTATCACGCAGTGGCAGCCACTCTAACGGAAATACATTTAAACGATAATACAGATCTTCTCTGAATTTTTTCTCACAAACATATTCATACAAGCTTCTATTTGTCGTTGCCAGCACTCTCACATCAATTGCAATAGCGCTTTTACCGCCTACCTTTTCTACTTCTTGCTCCTGCAACACCCTGAGCAACTTTGCCTGCAAAGATAATGGCATCTCCGTGACTTCATCCAACAATAAAGTACCACCACTCGCTTGCTCAAACTTCCCTATGCTCGTGGCTACCGCACCGGTAAAAGCCCCTTTTTCATGACCAAACAGAATTGATTCGAGCATATTCTCTGGTATAGCAGCACAGTTAATAGCAACAAAAGGCTTATCAACTCGTGGGGAATTACTATGAATATAACGCGCCAACACTTCCTTACCGGTACCTGACTCTCCGGTGATCAAAACAGTTGTATCTGTCTGAGCGACTCGCCTAGCTAACTGCAGTAATCGATGGCTGCTTGGTGATTGTGCAATGGCTGCCTCCTCTTTTACCGTGGTACTGGTAAAAGTATATTTTTCAACGGCATCAATCAGTATTTGCGCCTCAAAAGGCTTCATCAAATAATCAACAGCTCCTTTTCTCATAGCTTGCACAGCCTTTTCAACCTGTCCATACGCAGTCATCAAAACAACCGGTAACGCGATGTGATGTTTCTTTATATAATCCAGCAATTCATGCCCATCTATCCCTGGCATGTTGACGTCAGTGACGACTAAGTCAAAGCTATTATCTTTTAACAAAACAATCGCGGATTCACCATCTTTCGCACTTTCTACTACGATGTTCGCCAATTCAAGCGTATCAATTAACGCCTCTCGCAAATCAGGATCATCTTCTACTAAAAGTATTTTATTCGACATTATCACCTCGACCTATAGACCCTACATAAAGCTTTGATTTGAATATTATTCAATGGCTATTATCTGCTAATACAGGCAACCAAAAACCAGCGACTGTTCCCTTACCCAGTTCTGATACAATGTTAAACCGCCCCCCATGAGCCCTCGCAACTTCTTTTGCGACACTGAGCCCCAGCCCGGTACCATGGGACTTTGTGGTATAAAATGGCTCTTGTACTTTTGCCAATGTCTCTGCACTCATGCCTGGGCCGTTATCAACCACTGAGATAACCAGCCAATTTTCGTGATGTTTTGCACTAATCTTAATCATCGCTCCTTCTAGCATCGATTGCAGCGCATTAACAACAACATTAACAATGGCGCCAATTAATACATCTTTATTGCAAAGTATATCCAACTCTATGTTATCACTATAGATATCACAATCTGCATCATGCTGCGAGAGCGGGATATCTAGCTCGTCTTCTAGGGACTGAAAAACACTTTGTAGGCTAACTTTCTCCATTTGTGCATTTTCGCCGCGCGCAAACACCAACATATCACTAATTTGATGTTCAATATTCAGCAATCTTGTTTTAGCTTTAGTGGCAAATTTTAAACGCTGTGCATCACTTAGATCTGCACGCACCAAATGACTAGCGTATAAAAGCGCTGCAGATAAAGGTGTCCTTATCTGGTGTGCAAGTGAGGCCATCATCTTTCCCATCTCACTTAAGCGCTGCAAATGAGCTAGACGCCCCTGTAATCGGCGAGTTTCTGTCAGGTTACTCAATAATACCAATTGCCCCTGATTATCTAATAGCGCTCGAGTATCTATAGAGACTCTTCTGCCATCTTTGAGCGAAACTTCATGGCCATCATCTGCTTGAGGCGCAAAACATAAACTGACGACATCCCGCCACTGCCTTCCTATCAGTGGATCACACAACAGATGAGATGCCGCTGGATTACATAAATTGACGGCACCTAGGTTATTAATAACGACCACTCCAGCCGGCAGAATGTCTAACAGTTTTTCAAAACGATCGTCTATGTCAGGGCTGGTTTTTTTTAGCCGCTCAAGCTCATGTTTAAGATGTGCATTTTCTGCAAGTAACTGCTCTTTAGTGATTGCACTCATGCGCGTTGTATTCCATATTTACGCATTTTCTCAACCAACGTCGTACGACGAATTGACAATAAAGTTGCCGCCCTCGCAACAACTTGATTACTCTTAGATAACGCCTGTCTAATCAATGAAGTCTCGACTTTCTCTATATAAGCTTTTAGATCAAAATCCTTATCAGGCAATTCTAACACCCCAACATTTGCAGTCTCCTGGGCATCCACCAGAGCACTAATAAAACCGTTATCAGCATCTAAGTTCATATCTGATTGCACTTGGTATCTTGAAGGATCTGGCTCGCTGACGTGGCGACACTTTTTGGGTAACTCACTAACACCCACCACACCGTCAGGATGCATAATGGCTAAACGCTCAATTAAATTTAGCAGCTCCCTTACATTCCCATCCCATGAGTGCCTTTCAAGCGAATCAATAGCCGACAAATGAAACTTTAATCTTCCCAATCCCTGATCATAAGCTCTCTCTGCAAAATGCTGCAATAAAATCGAAATATCACTCTTTCGCTCCCTCAACGGCGGCACCTCAATAGGGTAGACATTAAGCCGATAAAAGAGATCTTCTCGAAAATCGCCTTCAGCCACCATACCCTCAAGATTTCTATGAGTCGCAGCAACAATTCGAACATCCACTTTAATGGTCTTGGTTCCTCCCACTCGCTCGAAACAACGATCTTGCAATACTCTGAGGATTTTTACCTGCATAGGTAGAGGCATATCCCCAATTTCATCTAAAAACAGCGTACCACTATCGGCCATTTCAAACCGGCCAGCTCTGCTAGAGACCGCACCAGTGAATGCGCCTTTTTCATGCCCAAAAAGTTCACTCTCCAACAACTCCGGCGGAATAGCGCCACAGTTAACAGGTACAAACGGCTGTTTATTTCTTGCTGATAAATTATGCAAGGACCTGGCCACTAATTCTTTACCCGTTCCTGATTCGCCAGTAATAAGAACATTGACCTCTCTATCAACAACTTTAGACATACATAACTTTAATTCATCGAGTGCTACGCTTTCACCCACTAATAGTGGAAATTGATACTTCTGCTTATCAGCAGAGAGCCCTCTTACCGATTGGTATATTTGCGCCTCGTGCAAAAGATCTGTCAAAATCTCGTCATCAAGATTTTGGGTTAATACACGCAGCAACTGCCGCTTTGAGTTTTGCGTGAGTTTTTCAAGCTCATTCCAGCTTTCAAGCAGACAAACGGGTGTATCTTGATAATTATCGTGAATAAATTGAATGAGTTTGTTCAGAGATATTGGCAGACTGCAGTCGCCTATTAATGCAACTGAGAAATGAAGATTACTTTGTTTTCCCTGTAGAAAATCTACGAAAGTCATTGCCTCGTGTGGCACTTTCAAAAATAAGAGACTGTTTTGCAACGATAATCTTCGCGCTTCGTTATCATCAACCACTATTACTTTATTTAAGGTAGCATTCATCACTAGAGTCACTGTCATTTTTTTGACATTTTAGCAGATATTTATCATCTAGCAAATAAAGATTATCCGGACAAGCCCATCCGCATTGTTTGCTTTCACTCTGCGAAGCGATGTATTTAGCCTAGGTTCGGTGATTGAATCGCGAAGGCTAGCACAAGCTCTTGATGCACCAAGAAAACCAGAGTAAATTCTCATCACCAACAAAGTGATAGCTAATTCTTCTGATTTCCTGTTCACACCAATTACTCGCACTCCTTTTTCCCCGCTCAATCGTTAATCTAGGTTAACCTTTGAAGAATTGGGTTTTGCCTATTTCACCTGTATTAAATATATAAAACAATAAATTACTAAGGAGTGATCTCTGTATAACCTAACAGGCATTTATAAAACATAGAAAAACAGACAAAATAGCGGAGCTTAACAAAGTAAATGAGCAGATTTTTGATGCTGTATTATTGAGCATAGTCGTTTTTCGACACCTATTTATGGGTGTGTCTGGAGTAAAGATGCATGCTTAATGAGCTAGATTCAGTCGAATTCATTTTATAATGCCCGCTTGACCGCAGTATTTCTAAAGACAGTTGTTATGCTGAGGTTTCAAGGAAGCATTTGCTAAATAGGAGTCATCATATTTAAGTAAAGCGTACTGGTATAGAGAAGCTCTATAAATAAAAGTTATTGCTTTTTAAGCGAATTAGCAGACCCAAGTTCCTTATGCATAAGCGCCATAAGCTCTGCTTCTGGCCGGCCTATACCGCAACTTTGTACTAAATCATCGACATTTGCGCCCATTTCCACAAGCCTAGCCGCTTGTGAATAAACGACTTCGTCAGGGTCTCTCTGCTCTAATTCAAACTGCTTTTCCAAAGACAATTCAAGTTTAGATTCCATATCGACAATGCGCTTTCCCATACCGATAGTAGTGGATGACATTAGTTGGATTTCTTTCCTTAGAGAATCAGCCAACAATAAAGACGCTTTTTGAGCTCGCTTTTGCTTTATGTACAGATAGACTGTAAACAAAAACATCAATATCAGCACTGCTAACAAGATAATTAAAAGCCCTAGATTTTGTGCCAATTGGGGACCCCGATTAGATAAATAACGTTAGCTTGCCATCTATAATATTTAAGCGTGCTTTTCTAACAACATTTAGCGCCAAAAGTAACGCACACACCTATATTCGATAGAATATTTTACCTATAACGCTATTAAATTAACAATGCCTGAGCATGAGTTTAATCTCTCAAACTGGCGTTAAGCTCATCATCAAACATTTTAACCATTGCAGGCACATTCACCAAGGCACACTTTTCAGGCAAATAGGTGCCCGTTAGCCATGGTCTAAACTGTGGAGAGGCATTTTCCGTAACATCACGCAAAAGTATATTTTGTGTTTTTATAACTTTATCAAAAACTATTGACCAATGTTTACCGCCTAACACCAGCATTTCATTATAATTTGATTTTAATGGATCATAATTATCACCAAAAAGAATTTGGGCAGTATCAACAACATGTGTTCTCATTGTCGCGGAAGTAAAGTCACCCAATATCCAACTTCTGTCATTGTCTAATGACAAAGTGACATTTGATAATTTGATTAACCCTTCAATATCCTCAAAAGGTATAGCGAGTTTCAACCCATACATGTTAACAATGATGCAATTGATACTAAGTTCTGTTGTTTCGATCACATGTGACTCATCTTGTACTGAGCTCTGATTCTGCTCATTGGTAGTTTCTTCGATACTGGCATCTTCTCCCTGATCAGCCGCATCATCTATTTGCATTTCAACATCAAACTCTGCAGTGTCTTCGCTCTCTGCAGTGTCTTCGCTCTCTGCAGTGTCTTCGCTCTCTGCTGTGTCTTCGCTCTCTGCTGTGTCTTCGATCTCTGCTGTGTCTTCGCTCTCTGCTGTGTCTTCGCTCTCTGCTGTGTCTTCGCTCTCTGCTGTGTCTTCGCTCTCTGCAGTGTCTTCGCTC
>Ga0209396_1003058_pt1 | contig 17157 bp, 16 predicted proteins | sample GOMGulsemesocosm_6_FD_184638 | JGI IMG/M metagenome (GOLD analysis project Ga0209396, IMG submission 184638) | Methane-oxidizing microbial communities from mesocosms in the Gulf of Mexico - GOM8C Gulf of Mexico (SPAdes) (version 2) | ecosystem: Environmental > Aquatic > Marine > Cold seeps...
CATCATTAATACAATAACAGCCAGTAGATAAGTCCAATAACTCAACATATTGAGATATGGAAATACCATATCCCGTGTTCCTACCATTAAGGGAATTAAGTAATTACCAAAACCACCTAATAACAAAGCAGTTAATAAGTAAATGACCATAATCATGCCATGCATAGTCACAAATTGTAGATAGTTACTTGGATCTATAAATGAGAACTGATCTGGAAAACCTAATTGCAATCTCATTAATCCAGACAAAACCAATGCAACTAAGCCCACTGCTATTGCTGTGATTGAATATTGAATTGCGATTACTTTGTGATCTTGGCTCCAGATATATTTACTGAAAAAGCTATTTGGATGATGACTTTCATCATCTTGATCTGCAATTGCAATATGATCCATTTACTTATCTCCTAACGTGTAAACATAAAAGATATTATTTAACTGATACCTGTAATTTAGTTATTCAAGTGACACGATATAAGCCGTCACATCATTGATTGCTTGATCACTTTGTAATAACTTAGACATAAAAATCATTTGAGAGCCATACAAATCCTGAACATGGTCCCCTCTGATTTTTTTTTGATAATTCACAATTTGACGTTTGAGATACCATTCATATTGATCAGATAATTTAGGCGCATTAAGTGCGTAATTACCCTGTGCAGATTTACCATGGCAATATGCACAATTTTCATATAATTCTTGCCCTTTAGTAATATTCCCTTTTGTTGTTCCCTGTACTGGGCTTGATGGCAAAGAGCTTAAATAAGCCGCAACATCTGAAATGACGGTATCATCGACTAAACTCGCAGTCATAAGTGCCATTTGCTGCCCATATGTATCTGACTTTTCATTACCTCTAATATGATTTTTATAGTATTTAAGTTGCCTTTCTAAATACCACTTTGCTTGTCCTGCTAACTGAGGTGCCCCAAGTATTTTATTTCCTTGTGCTTTATCACCATGGCAAGCCATACACTGAATATAAATTTTACTTCCTTTTGCGATGGATGCAGGTATGGCGTTCAAACTTTGTTCAAATGTAGTTTGCTTAACTAACCAAGTTTGATAATTAGCTGAAGATTCAACAACAACATGTCCTCTCATTGTATAGTGTGCAACGCCACATAATTCCTCACACAAAATTTCAAACCTGCCCAATTTTGTAGGAGTAAACCATAAATAAGATGATAACCCCGGTACTAAATCCATTTTTACTCTAAATTGTGGCACGGTGAAATTATGTAAAACATCTTTCGATCTTAATAAAACCTTCACGGCTTGATTAATCGGTAGGTGTAATTCGTTACTTTTAACTAAAATATCATCTTGTCCTGCTAAGTCCTTAGGATCTATGCCAAATGGGTTATCTTGATTAACCAGTTCTATCGCGGTTTTACCTAACTTTCCATCTTTCCCTGGAAGACGAAAACTCCAATGCCACTGCTGACCAACTGCTTCAATTACGCTAGCTTGTTCGGGAACTGTTACAAACTGTGCCCAAACAACTAAACCTGGCGCTAACATAGCCGCCACACCAATTGTTGTGATAAATGTAAGCCAACCTTCAAGCTTTTTATTCTCTGGTTGATAATCCGAACGTCTATTTTTGTTATACCGATAGCGCATTACGACATAAGCAAGAAAACAATTTACTGCAACAAATACAAAGCCGGTCACCCAAAATGTTACATTAATCGTATTATCAATTGCTTGCCAATTGGATGCTAAAGGAGTGAACCACCAAGGACTTACAAAATGGAATATAAGTGAGCCAATAACCAGAAGTAGAATTACAATTGCTATCGCCATATTTGATTCAACTTTGATTCTTCGTCAATGAACAAATACATGTATTTCTATGGTTTAATAAAAAAGAGATATACGTCTTTATTTTTTCATAACGATAAATTATAAAATTAAAGAACTGCCTTTCAAAAATGTGCAGTCCATATATGAACTTCAATCACCGAGCTATAACTGTACAAATAATAAACAACTATAAATACTATAGACCAAATTATTAACTGTTCCATACTCTTATGAATTAAATTATAACCGGGCACAGAATATCTCCTAGCATACATAAAAAAAGCGCCATCAAGGCGCTTAATATTAATTTTAGATTGGTCAAGTACAATTAAGGCATAAACTTCATAAAACGCTTAAAATTATCTTGGCTACGAACAACCCAATGAGGCGTTGCCTCTCCAACGCCAGCCATTTTTAAATGCGGATGATATTGCATCACTTTGTCTATAATCATTTCTTGTTCTGGTTCAACATCAACAAAAAATATATGTTTACCTTTATGCAATAACTCTTGAAATCGCTCAAAATTAATATTTGGTTTTTGAATACCAATGAAACCACCTTCCCATGTAAAAAAACCTAAAAGAACAATAGAAAGAAATATGAAAGGAAGCCAGCCTGCTGCTGTATTAGTCCATCCCATTAGATAGGCTAACAATAGAGTTGAAATAGCGCCAATGATGCCAAAAATACTCCACACTTTAGTTGAGTGAACTACATCTAACTTTAAAACTGATTCTACTTCGTGTAAGTGATGCTCTTTTAGCTCGACATCATGCTCACTTAATACATGAATTTGAGGTTCTGTAAAACCTTGAGACTCTAGCTCTTGCTCTACTTGCTCTAGGTCATCAAGATCATTCGTAACGTAATAGTGTCTAATCATGACATACTCCTTTTAAAAACAAAGGTGTACCGCGCCATCTTTCGTGACTTACGATTTATACTTATTTAGCTGCAAATTATCATCTACAGTTTATTTGTTTAAAGTATAGCAGGAAATAAAATAAGTAAGGTAAGGCAGTGCTTATAGCCCAGTAGAAGCTATTATTACCTAAAGAAATATAAAGGCTAATTATTATTTATCTCTATTAAGTTCACGCATCATGGCCGTAGCTAATTTCATCCACTCTTCAAGTAATGACTTAGCTAATACATTCATACCAAGTGTATTATCATCATGAGGCATATTTATAACATCTAATAATACCTCAACTACAGACCTAACTTGCCTAGAATTTAAAAACACATAAAAATTTTCTTGATTGATATTCTGAGCTCTAAATTGTGCAGAACAAACCGGATTATTCCCTAATATATTTTTCAATTCTAGGGCTATTTCAGGCTTTTTTGATTTTATAAGGGTATATGTTAATTCGAGGCTACCTCTATTAAAAATAGCATCCTTAAATTGAGGAGATACTAAATCAATTTCAAAATCTAAAGCCATCAAAAACTCCAATTTAAATTAATAAGTGCACATACTCCTTAAAATATAGCTACTAAATCTGAATTCAGGTTAATGAATGCCATAATAAATTGAAAAATAAAACATTAAGAGTTTAGATTTGATTTAAATTTAATACGCTTATTAAATAAAAATAGATTTGAACCCTGATGCACTTTATTATTGTAATCAAGTTATGTTGTAAGAAAAATCATTAATGGAAAAATTTATAGATATTAAGGATCGTGCGATCCAAAGAAAAGGCAGTGAAAAAATGCTCAATTCATTGCTATCAACACCATTAGCTTCTAAAGATTTGTTAACCTTGCCAAATGATATCTGGTTAGAAGAGTTCACACGTAAAATTTTTCAAAGTGGTTTTTATTGGTCTGTTATAAATAATAAGTGGCCAGGGTTTAGAGAAGTATTTTGGGATTTTAATATCACTAAATTACTTATGATGTCTCCGGAAATGTATGAGCAACGTGCCAGTGATGAGCGTATTGTTCGTAACTATAACAAAGTAAAAACAATTGCAGTTAATACCATGATGATACATTCAATTTCACAAGAGCATGGTAGTTTTAGTCAATTTATACATGATTGGCCAAGTGAAGATATTATTGGTTTGTGGGCTTGGTTAAAAAAGAATGGATCTCGTTTAGGTGGTAATACTGGTGCATATAGTCTTAGAGTGATGGGCAAAGATACCTTTATATTATCTCGAGATGCAGAATCTTATTTTAGATCTCATAAAATTATAGATGGTGGTCTGCAAACTAAAAAATCGCTAACAGCGATACAAGCATTTTTTAATGAAATGCAACAACAAAGTGGATTATCTCTACAAGAAATTAGCCAAACAATATCTTATAGTGTTGGTGACAATACCGTAGGTTTTAGTCAGTAAAATTATAAATATTAAGGCTTTAAACCATATTAAAGCCTTTAGTATTTTTATCTATTATTTTTTTAGCATTGCTTTTAAATCAGCAAATGGGTTATAAGTTGCCATGTCCTGATTATTATCACCCGCTTTAATTTCAGTTGGATACTCTTCATGTTTTGTATATTTATCATGCTCATTATCATGACAATAAATACATAAAAGCTCCCAGTTAGTACCATCATTTGGGTTATTGGTATGATCATGATCTAAATGATGAACGGTTAATTCACTTAATCCTGAATATTGAAACTCTCTTGCGCAGCGACCACAAATCCAAGGGAATAACTTTAACGCTCGCTCTCTGTAACCTTTTTCTTGCTGTTTATAATGTTCACTTGTACCAAATCTATCAGCTGACATGATCTATTCTCTAAATTGCTCTTATGCACATTGTATCTAAATTTAGAATAAAAAGAATCTTATACTCGTCGTATTATTGCCCTTTTAGCATTTCAATCTTTCTATTATTTAACTCCAATAATTGTGCATTTAAATTAACTTGCTCTAATTCTAATAACTCAAGTTTTGCTTTGGATGTTTCATCATCATTCAATCTCAATTGATTCATTTCTAGCTGTAACTCTTTTAATTTTTCTTGTAGCTCGGCAATCATTTCATCTAATAATTCTTCTTCAGTTTTAGAATCAGTTTTTGTGGCATCTTTATCCGTTAATTTTTGTAAAGCTTTATTAATGTTATCTTGAACTTCTTTAGTTAAAGTACTTTTTGCTTCTTGTGATATATTGACTTGGTCTTGTTTAATGTTTTTCGAATGATGTTCAAGATCAACAATATCACTCTTAACTACTGCTTGAGTTGTATTTACTTCTGCAAATCGACTTATATTTCTTATTGTATTATCCATAATACGTATTCCTAATTTAATTTATCTCCCTGTATCGACAAAACAATATATAACTTAATCATTAATATACCGCTCAAATTTTTTCTTGGTTGCGTTATCTATAATAATAAGTTCTTCTATCGCTTCCTTTTTAGTAAACCCTGAAAAAACAGAAACTAAAAGAGGAGGAAATTGTGTTTTATACTGTTTTATTGCTGCTATTCTATTCTTTGAATAATCAGTAACATCGATTTTATGAGATACTTCTGCATTTTTTACAGGCTCTTTAATTTTAAAGACTAAATCATGTTGTTTCGCAAAGAGGATAAAATTGTCAGCTCTTGACTTAGAGATGGTGAAATATATTCGATTTTTTTTAAATGTATTGCTGACTATTTCACTAACTGCTTGATGATCTTTATTTCCTGTAATACCCAAAGGGTCAAAGGTAAAAATCAATTCGGGTTTATATTCTTCTTTCAAATATTCAAGTTGCTCTGATATCAATAGTGCATGAGATTGTATTTTCCCATCAGGAAACCGCATATATATAGGGGTAGATAAACCAAGTTTCTTACTTGCATTAAGGCTTTCTTTTTCCCTAACTACAGCTAAATCTTTGCCACTAAGCCCCTGTCCAGAACGATCACTTCCTCGATCTCCCGACGTGATATATATGGGAACAATTATGAGTCCACCATCAGCTAACTTTGCTAATGTACCTGAGATCCATGTTTCATCATCTGGATGAGCCATTATAACTAAAATATTGTGAATTTCTTGTTGTGTAACTTTTGAGCTCATACATGCCACCATTAAAAATGTAAAACAAAACAGTAGGATATTTTTCATATAGTAATTCCAAAATTAAGAATTAGAACGCAGAATATAAAGTTTAATTTTAGTTACAGAACGAGTTTCTGCTAATATTAACTTACATGATTAAAAAAATATGTATTAATGAAAATTATAAATAAACAAACATTCATTTCTATCAAAATTTTAATGGCCTTGATGTTATTCAATACACATTCATACGCTAACCAAGATAAGGTCTATAAGATAGGTGTAGAAAACATAGATTATTATCCACACTATGCTTTTGGTCATCAAAAAAATAGCTTTATAAAAGAATTACTCGAATCTTTTTTCAATTATCATCAGATCAAATATGAATTTGTACCACTACCCTTAAAAAGGTTTAATCAATGGTATGTAAAAGATAGTATCGATTTTAAATATCCAGATAATACCAATTGGAGAGTAAATGAATCAAAAAACCTGCCAATCATTTATAGTACAAGCGTAATTACAAGCACAGCAGGAAGCGTAATTCTTTATAAAAACCTGAATAAAACGAGAGAAAACATTCAGCGGTTAGGTACAATTACAGGGTTTTCATCGACCCTTTGGTTAGATAAAATTAAGAGTAAGAAAGTAGAAGTTTTGAATGATTCTGCTGTGTTATCCGTTATAAAAATGGCAACTCATGGTTTAGTCGATGTCATTAATCTAGATTATTCAGTTGTTAATTACCATTTAAATAACCTTAAGCAAAATAAAAAACTCTTAATGAGTGCTATATTACCAAATCAAAAAATTAACTTTCATCTCTCTACAATAAAACATGAAAATATCATTTTTAAATTCAATCAATTTCTTAAAAAAAATAAAAAATTAGTTGAAGGCTTGAAGAAAAAATACAAAATTATTGAAGACCCATTTGATCTCGATTCATTCTAATTTTAATTCATCTAACAAAGACTAATTCAAAGATAAGTGAATAAAAATAGTTGCCATTTCTTTGGCTCTCAAAGCTGAGTTTTTATCGCCACTCACATGCGCTTCAACTATCGCACCTTCTATTAATAAATTAAGCTGTAAAGAAAGCACTTCAGGTTTTTTGGCTTTTGCATCAATTGCCAAAGACTTTATGTATTCTCGAATTAAATACTTATGCTCTGAACATAAAACATGGCTTGGATGAGCAGCATCCGAAAACTCAGCGGAAGCATTAATAAACATACAGCCAAAAAAGTCTTTCTCATGAAACCAATGATGCATAAAATCAAAAAGAGCTAATAGCTTTTCTTGTCCAGTTCGGCCTAATTTTTCAGTTGATGCAACTAACTTTTGTCGGAAAATTTCATCTCTTTTACGTAGTACTGCCAAAATAAGTTCATCTTTAGATCTAAAATGATTATATAAAGTTTTTTTAGAGACTCCGGCTTCAGAAATAATGAGATCAATGCCTGTTGCATTAAATCCATTTTGATAAAACAGCGTTAATGCATGAGTAATGATTTGATCTTTTTTTGAAATGGCAGGCATTAGCTTTCACCGTTAAAGTACACCGATTTGTATAGCATAACAGTTTTACTAAACATGTGTTTGTATTCATTTTCTCAACTTGTTTTTAAAATGGCAATTGACAAAGTAAACCGACCTGTCTACCTTGTGTGAAAGAGAGATAGATCGATTTCCAATTAAATTCAAGGAACAATACATGACAATTCAGCTCAAGCCCCCTTTCACATTAGAGACTGCTATTGCAAAAATACAAAGAGCAGAAGATTTATGGAATACAAAAACACCAAAAAAAATAGCATTAGCCTATACCCCTGATTGTAAATGGCGTAATCGTAATGAGTTTATTCAAGGCCATGAAGCGATTGAGCAATTATTAATAAGAAAATGGCATAAAGAACTCAACTACAAGTTAAAAAAAGAGCTGTTTACTTTTTCAGATGACAAAATAGCAGTTCATTTTCAATATGAATATCATGATGATAATAATCAATGGTATCGTGCATATGGTAACGAAAACTGGCATTTTGACTCTGAAGGTTTAATGAAAAGCCGTGATGCCAGTATTAATGAAATGCCTATAGATATAACCCAAAGGCGCATTTAATTATCATTCTTCAATGCTTCTTGAATTAGCGCAGCGTTAAACGGTGAGCGGCCAAAATCTTTATAACTTAAGTGTATTGATTCTGCTTTTTTTAAAATATCTAACTCACCTTTATTACTAAAATACGTAATTGCAGCACGAAAAGCACGTGGTGTATAAGAAGCATCAAACTCAGTAAGGTTTAATTTGTGATATTTTTCAAGGTCAATCTTATCTGCTGAGTTACTATTTTCTAAAATAAGAAAAGCATTTACTCGATATGCAATACGTTTATTATCTAACCAGTCAAATAACATAGGTTCAACCAAGGCCAGTAACGGTCCAGATAATAACTTCATTAACTGTTTAAACTCCGGAGTAGAATCCATATTATGTAAGGAATTAAAGACCTTAATATTGTTTAAAGGCGCTGTATTTTTTACAAAAGTGAGCCAGTTATTTTTATGTTCACTCAACCAACCAATACTTTGATATAAAAAGATACGATCTGCAGTAAACAGTTGTTCAATATTTCTTAAATGATAAATAAACCTCTGATGATCAGATAATTGTGCATACTCATCCAATAATAAATAACTATTGAGCCTTTCATCCCCGATTCCTTTATCTAACCACACATAAGCTTTAGTAAAACCATCCTTGTATCGAGTCGCCACTAACTTTCTCAGCTTTGCTGCCTGTTCTCTTTCAGCTGATTCATAACTCATAGCTTCAAGTAATGTTAACCCCTCCTGTTCTGTCATTTCAATTTGATGATGTTTAGCAAGTAATATTGCAGCCGACAAAGCTTGATTGCTTGGTCCTTTACTTGTACCTTGCCCCATTAACACAATGATATTTTTCAACAGTTGAGCATCGTCAGGATGATTTCTTAATAAGGGCGTTAGCTTTGTTCTTACAAATGGGTTCGTGGGATAATATGTCTTCACCATTTTCCATACAGTTTGTTTATGTATTTCATCTAAATTTAAATGTGATCTGCTTGTTTGAACTTTTTTAATTGTTTCAATGGCTTTTTCAAATTGTTCAGTTGCTATTAAATGATTATTTTGGGCTTGAGCGATAAGATAAGTTACTTTATGAACACGTTCATCATCTGGATATTGCTCAAATAATTTATCAGCTCTAGAATAGGCCAGACCAAAAGATTTATCTTGTGTCGCAAGCTCAACTTGTTGCAGTGGTTTAGCTAAAGGGTCAAAAATATCAAATGTTACTAACCCTATCATTATTAATAACAAGGCTGCCAAAGCAGCAAACCACCAAGGCTTTATCACTTGTTTATTTTCATTAATTGTATCAAAAGATGGGTTGATATTGCCTTTTATTGATGCCGAATTATCCTTTAAGTTTTGTAATAAATCTTGATAATCTGATGAATTTGGATCTTGTATCACTCTATATACTTTAATTGCTTCCGGTATACCTTTTAACCGCCTTTTTCCCACTTCACTTGAAGGTACCTCTGCTTTATTCATTGCTAAATAAACAGACTCTGTAAAGTATATTTCATCAGCCTCTGTGATCCCTTCAATTCTTGCCGCTATATTAACGGCTTCTCCAAAGATATCCCCTTTGCGTTGCTCTACTTCACCAGAATTAATCGCTATTCTAACATTAATCAGATCATCATCATTTTGTTGATTATTATATTCTCTGAGTTTTTCTTGCATTAACATGGCGCATAAAACTGCGTTTGTGGGTGATTCAAATGTAAGTAACAAGGAATCACCTAAAGTTTTGACTAAATTTCCATTAAATTTATGTGCTATAGGGAGTAAAAGTTGTTCATGGGCATCCAATAGCGCTAATAATTGCTCTCTAGATGTTTTTGATGTGCGATCAGTGAAACCCTTTATATCTGTAAACATCACAGTTAAAACGCGACTAGTCATAAAATTTCCTTCTATTTTATTCATAGTTTAGTCGCTAAATTTAAACAAAAAGCACTTAACCTAAATTAAGTGCTTTTTATTAATTTTAGTTTTATTGATAACTTACAAACTAAATTGTGCCGCTAAACGGAAGTTTGTACCTTCTCCGATAGTAACATTAGAGTCACCGCCGCCAGCTAAATACTCAGCATCAAATAAGTTTTCAACATTGAATCTAAAATTGATATCTTTTTGCCCTAATGATATTTTATAAGTTGCACCAATATCTACTCTGGCATAAGCCTCTTTAGTAATTGTATTACTGGTATTTGCAAAACGTTCACCCTCATAAAATACGCCCGCATTCACTGCTAATGCATCGTTAAGCTCATAACGAGACCATAAAGAAGCAGACCAATTTGGCGCATCAACTGTTCCGTTTGCATCAAGATATGCCGTAGATGCCATTACAAATAATCGATCTGTTACAGCTCCCTGTGCAGCTAATTCAAAACCTTTATGCTGCCTTTCTCCTTCTTGGGTTGTAATCGTTTCAAAATCAGGATCATTAGGTAAATCTTCGCTGATCAACATACCCGTTTTTTTAATATCAAATAACGCTGTTGTAAGCATTAATCGATCATCAAACAGTTGCCATTTCACCCCAATCTCTAACTGCTCAGATGTCATTGCATCTAACTTCATGCCATGATTTTTATCTTCTTCATCATGTAATGTTTCGCTACCTTGAGGCTCAAACCCTTCAGAATAACTTGCATAGATAGTCGCTGTTTCTAATGGATGATAAAGCACGCCAAGCTTAGGTACGAAAGATTCATTATCCGCACCCTCTTTATTTTGTTTGTCATAACGACCACCAAATGATACTTGCCATTGCTCATTTACTGTCACTAAATCTTGTACATAAATACCGTAATAATCATATTCACTGGTATATAAAGAGTCATCCGTTTTATATGTAATATCCGGGCGTGCAGCTTCATTCATACCTGCTTGGTATTCAAAGCTATCACCATTTGTTTTTAGCTGTCCGTAATAGTAATCAAGTGAGTTTGCGCCAATTAATAGCTGATGATCCATACCTGCTAGTTCAAATTCACCTACAAAATCAGCAAACATGGTTTTAAATTGCCAATCATCAAATCTATCATAAGGCTTTGATGTATAACTATCGCCTTCAACAAAGTCACTTGGTTTTTTAGGTGATGACTCAAAACGCTGACGGCTAAAGTTTTGTTCGTTATAGCCTAACTTTACTTGCCATTGTTCACTTAAAAAGTAACTAACATCAAAGCCCATATTTTCAACTGTGATATCAGTAAAAGCCCATGACATATCGCGTATTGTTTTATCATCACCTATAACATCACCATCACTATTTAACCAAGCTCCTGTATCTAGACCTGCTTTATCGTCGGTACGGTCGTAGTGGAATCTTACTAAAGCGTTATCAGATAAATCATAATCAACAACAACAGCACCTAAAAAGCGATCACGCTCTCTTTGCTCATCATTTTGATATTCACGTGAGTAGTCAACATCTTGCTTAACTAATACACCACGGTACCTTAAAGATTCATCTTCATTAAGCGCACCGCCCGCATCTAATACAAAACGTGTAGAGCCTTCACCATCAGTATCAGCACCCACATTCAAAATCGTTTTTGCAGTTGGTTTTTTAGTTACCATATTAACTAAACCACCTGGTGCAGATTGACCATATAAAATACTTGATGGTCCTTTGATTATTTCTACACTTTCTAGTGTTTCAATCGGTTGTTGATAATGAGACCAATGCTGATGCCCATCTCTTAAATAACCATTAGATGAACTTAAAGTAAATCCACGTAAATTAAATACTTCACGGTTTCTCTGCTTAGACCCTGCAGTCAAACTCGCATCATTCAACAATACTTCGCCTAGTGTTGTTGCCAATTGTTCATTTACGATTGTATCTGGGATCACAGTCACAGATTGTGCTGTATTTAACAATGAAGTATTTGTGCGCATGGCACCATTTGCATCATCAATTTTATAATCGTTAAAATATGAGCCTTGAACTTCAATAACTTCTAAATTTTTATCCGTTGCATAAGCAAAAGGAGCAGATAAGGCAGCGCTAAGTGCTAAATATAATGTTGAATGCTTCATAATAATCCTGGAAAGAGTTCAGTTAAATCTACAAGCGAATCTTATTGAAAGTCATTATCATTAGCAATCGTAAAAATGTTATCAAATGTAATTAAAGATGATAAAAACACCATATTTAACAATGCATTAACGAACAATGCTTATTCATTGATTTAGATCAATATAAAAACATAATTAATTTTTTGTAGTGTAAGGTTAAGTCTTTTTAAAAAGGAACGAAATAAAGGTAAAGAATCTACATTAATTTAAAGGGGGTTTATTTTAATTTAAATTCTTTATATAGCTGGATAAAATTAAAACCAGCTACTTTATATAAACATGCAATATATTAAGTTAAACAGATGCTAAAATAGCAACGCCTTGCCGGTAGCCTATGCCACCATTACCATGAACTAAACCATAGTTCATGTCGGTATCTTTTAGTTGATGATACATTTCAATCAAACCAAATAAAGCTGGATTATTCCAAGGTGCTCTCGCTAAATTCATTCCACCACTTAAAGTGAGTAAATGTTTAGATAAGAACTCAGGGATTTGGTTAATAGAGTCAATTAAACCTGTATTGAGTAAAAATGCCATAGGCACAACTGGGTAGCAGGTATAAACTTTCATTAAGGCTTTTTGATCATGCACTAATTGATTAAAATCTAATTTAGCTTGGCTACATGCTATATCGTACGCTTGAGATAAATGATCATATTTGACAATTTGAGGTAATGATTTTGGCTCATCTACATCTAATAGCCCTAAACCAACCCCTTTAACTTTTACAATATGCTGATTATTGATATTGAGTTTCTTTATTAGATCATCACTACACAATAAAAGCTTACCTGTGAAATCGACCAAAGGGTTAGCACAATCAACGCCTCTAAATAAATCTGTTACACGGTTAAACCACTTTGCTTCTGGAGGGGCGAAATGTGCTCTACCTTCTTGCGTAGCCATTTGGTGACTTTTACTATGATTTTGAAACAACAGATCTGCATAGTTCAAAAAATCTTCTTTGGTGCTGTCATGATGATCTATAAATTTGTGTGCTAAATCATTGTACAGTTGCGAAATGCTTGTATCATCGTTGTAGATAGACATAAGTTTATGTCGCTCTGCTTTACTATAACCTGACTTTAATGGTTCTTCACCACTTATAATCACAGCATTTGCACCACAACCAATTAGGTCTTGAGCACGTTTTATGGCAAGAATGGGTGCACAGCCACTGCGAAAATGATTATCCTTTTCTGGGCTGTGCCAATCTGTAGAAAGCGGATCAATTGTAAGAGTGATAATTTCAATATTATGCTGGTTAATTTGATTTTCAATTTCTTCAAATTGCGCATAAGCAGCTTTGAACCTCTCAGTACTTATCTGATTGATTAGTGTAAAACCAGCAACTATATTCATTCTTCCCTCTAACTTTTTAGTGTAAAGCGGCTCTATGAGGCAAACTTTCACATACTTTTGCTTCAAAAATCAAAATTTCTTCTAATCTTTCGTCTACTTCTGCTTTATCAAAATATTCGTAAGCCAATTCAACAAATAAATTTTTATGTTTTTCTTCAGATTCAGCTATTTCAATATAAAACTGCTTTTCTTTACCTTCTGGTAAAGCCTGGCCTACAAGACCAAAACGCTCACAGCCTCTCGCTTCGATGACTGCACCTAATAGTAATCTGTCTAAAAAGAATTTAAGTGGTTCACCACGAAATACACCCCGCATTTGTTTGATGTAACTATCTTTTTTATCATTGCCTAAAGTAAGGCCTTTTTGAGTTAATAATTTAAGCACCTCTTTAAAATGGAATAATTCTTCAATTGCAAGATCTGTCATTGTTCTTACAAGCGTTTCTCTATCTGGATAATGAGACAACATGGAGGTTGCCATACCGGAGGCTTTTTTCTCTGCCGATGCATGATCTTGTAAAAAACTATCAAAATCAGCAAGAACCGCTGCGGTCCATTCAAAAGGTGTATCGTATTTTAATTCAAACATGTTAAAGCCACAGAAAAATTACTAATTAAAAACGTAATTTTACCTGTGATCTCTATGCTAAAAAAGAGTTTGTGTGAATTTAATTGATGTCTATCGGGATTTTTTTAAATTTAACTAAAATTTGGAGCAGTTCTGTTATCAATAAAAGGCTTATAGCCTAACACGATCTACTTTGCCCTTTTGTGTCGCTTCTACTTTTAATGGGTTTTTTATTTGTTTCCATGCAGTGACTTTTCCTCCAATATTGATATGTTCAAATCCTTTAAGTTTTGTCTGTGCTCCATCTATATCTAAAAAATCTAATAGCAATTGAAAGCTATTTTTATCACTAACATCTATTTTAAGTAAATCTTGTTCACGATCTTTAAAATAATCATTAATACCTTGCTGATGCGCATGATAACAAGACTGTAAAAATTCATCTTTTTCAATATTATCAATAGTAAGTGGTGAAAATATATCGTTATAACAGCGTTTCAATGTTGGGTTGAAACCACCATCTGTACGTTGCAAGTTTTTAAACATGCGTATTAATAGCTGCCTAATTGAAGGTAACCAAGATGAAAATTCTCGTTCAAGATAAATAAATTTAGCATTGGGATATTCGATATCTAATTTTTGATAATCACAGAAAATAGGCGTATCAGCTATCACTTGTGCATCGTCCATCGACTGATTTGTATATGCCGTATGAGCTGTTTTAAAACCAAACTCTAACATTGCCGCACACACACTTGTTGTAGCAGTACGAGGTAAACCGATTATAAATATTTTTTGCTCTGTCACTTAATTATTTTCAATTATGTAAAAAAGAGATCATAAGTAATTTTGTACTTGATTAACACTTATAAAATGAACTTTAGTCTAAATTGAAGATTCACCTTTAAATAAAGGTAAAGAAATTATCACTTTAAGCCCACCTAAACGGCTATCTTTCGCTTTAATTGAACCATCATGCATTTCAATAATACTTTTAGAGATTGCTAATCCTAAACCACTCCCCCCAAAATCACGATTTCTGGATGCTTCTTCTCTGTACATTCGTTCAAAAATTTTATTTTGAGACTGTTTAGGAATACCAGGGGAGGCATCTGATACACTTAAAATAATTTTATTATGTTTTTGTTTACACGAAAAATGAATTCGGCCAGGAGAGTCTGTATACTTTATTGAGTTTGAAGCTAAATTAGTGAGTACTTGCTTAATTCTTTTTCGACAAGCAAATAACATAGTTTCATCTTCAAGTATTATCTCTTCAGTATAATCAAAATCACTTGCTAACGCTTTAAATTCATTTGAAAAACCAGTAAAAAATAGTTTACACTTAAATGACTCTTTTCTAATGTTAACCGAATCATTATCCATTAATGAAAGTTCATTGATATCATCTACTAATACGTTTACTTGATGTATTTTCTCATACATGCTTTTAAATTCCGCATCTTTATCATTTACCAAGTTAAATTCTAATGACTCTAATTGTAATTTTAAAACAGTTAAAGGCGTTCTTAAGTCATGAGATATATCAGAGAATAGTACTTTTTTACGTTCCATTGATTCAGCTAATAAACGCTTTTCTATATTAATTACTTTACGTTTACTCCAAAGCTTTAAAATGAAGCCTAAAAGTAGTATTACAATGATGGAGTAAATTAAAATGGTAACTTTATTTTGTAGTTTTTTCTGCTCTAACAAAGTTTGCTTATGGCGTTTATCTAGCTCTAATTCTTTTATAGCCAGATCTTTATGAACTGTATCCAGTGAGTTTTGTAATATGGTTAACCTATTATTATGCACCTCAGTATTAAGTTTTTTTAAAGCATTTAAAAGTAAATTTTGGTAATCAGATGCCTGCTCAAAGTTTTTACTATGAATTTCAACCTTAACTAATACTTCTAATGTTTTTACTTTGTATTTTAAGTATGGCTTCTGATTGAGTAAATTTAAAGATTCTAAACCATGGTTTCTTGCTTCATCATGTTTTTGTAATTTAAACTTTATATCGCTTAATTCATATAAGATAGCTGACAGTAAACGATTGTCTCCTACACGCTTATTAATAACCCCATATGATTGTTCTAAATAGCTTTCAGCTAGTTTGAATTGTTTTTGCTTTGCATAAGCTAATGCTATATTAGACTTAGCCCAAGCTTGATCTCTTTCACTTTTTATTTCACTAAAGGTATTTAATGCTTGTTTTGCATAATCTAAAGATAGGTCGGTTTGATTTAAACCTAGTGTTGCTTGAGCCATTTTAACTTGGCTATGGCCTATGTAACTTCTATCGCCAGATTTCATATCTAGCTCTAAGCTCTTACTAAAATAAATTTTAGCAGAGTTAAAATCCTCTAGCTGTCGGTATAATTCTGCTATCGCATAATAACTACCAGCTTTTTGTTCTTCAGGAAAACCGATTTCATTAAAAATTTTAAATGATTTTAATTCTAACTCCAATGCTTCAGGCAATAATTGAAGGTCAGTATATACACTTGCAATATTACCATATAAATGACCGAGCTCTGTTTTATCAACTATCTCCTCAGCTCTTGATAATAAAGGAGTTAAAAGATTTAATGCAACGCGATATTGAGCGTTTTTTCTATAAGCGCTAGCCATACGCCTAGTTGCATTAACTTTATCATCAAAATTACCATACTCCTTATATATCTCTATCGCTTGTGAAAGCCTCTTTATTGCAGATGGATAGTTTGACTCTTTTAAATAAATATAACCTTTGGTATGGAATAATTTACCAACCTCATATTTATTTTTATTTTTTTTAGCTATCACCATAGCCAAATCAATTACAAAGTGCGCTCGCTCAAACTCAGAAATATCTCTAAGACTATTTGATAACAGTCTTAAAAACCGGAGTTTAATTTTATAATCAGTTTGTTTATTAACAGCGTTAGAAAGTAACTCTAATTCTCTCACTTTTTCATTATTATTTTGATGCTTAAAGGCTAATTCTATTTGCTCTGAAAGACTATTTTTTGCAAAAATAGTGAAAGAAAAAAAGAATAATATAAAAATATAAAACCGCACTAAGGTAATACCAATTTATAACCCGCACCATATACCGATTCAATTATTTTCTCGTGAGCGCCTATTTGTTTAAAACGTTTGCGGATATTTTTAACATGGCTATCAAT
>Ga0209396_1003061_pt1 | contig 17141 bp, 17 predicted proteins | sample GOMGulsemesocosm_6_FD_184638 | JGI IMG/M metagenome (GOLD analysis project Ga0209396, IMG submission 184638) | Methane-oxidizing microbial communities from mesocosms in the Gulf of Mexico - GOM8C Gulf of Mexico (SPAdes) (version 2) | ecosystem: Environmental > Aquatic > Marine > Cold seeps...
TACTGGCATCGATGATAAGCAGTTACACAGTTTTATCTACAGGCTCCCGTTAGCGGCTATGTTGCCAATGGAGCCGCGTGACATACAGCCTTATGCGGCTGATCACTTTCCCGATGTTTTCAAGAGCACCAGTGTGGCTGTACCCACGATTGTGGTAGCCCGTACCTTCTGGGAGAAGCTGACCATTCTGCACGCTGAGGCCCACCGACCTGTAGGTAAGGCGTTACCGATTCGCTATGCACGTCATTATTATGATGTGTATAGATTGGTTGAGTCCGGCTTGTCCAAGCAAGCGTTAGAGCAAGTGGATTTGCTAAGCGAGGTTGTTGCATTCAAGCAGAAGTTTTACCCCAGTGGTTGGGCTAATTATGGCAGCGCTACGTTAGAGGGGCTGGTATTGCAGCCATCTGCGCACCACATTGACAGCTTGAAAGCAGACTATGAACAGATGCAAGAGATGTTGTTTGGGGATAAGCCAAGCTTTGAGAATATTCTCGAAGCATTAAAGACTTTAGAAAATACAGTGCATGCACTGGCTGAAACAGAATAAACAAGGAAGTAGGTATGGCCCATTACGGCGGCGATAAGTCTACAGAGTAGGTATTTCAAAATGACATGGCCGCTTCAGCGCATACCGTCAAGCGGCACCGAGGTCCATGCTTTCGCGGAATGATCGGAGTTACGCCGCCAAGAACCGTTGTTGTTAAGGGCAGGGGACGCGTCTCGATCAGGCAGCCGCTGGCTTCAGCCCAGGCCTTCAGGCGTGCGCACGCCCCGTGCCTTTCACGTGGTCTGCTTTGGGCGGCGTTTATCGACAGCTGTAGGTTTTCAGTGGGCAGTGATTAAAAAAGTATAACGATTCGAAGATCACTGTGTAGAAGTGTTGCCGACAGAAAAACCAGTGATGGCCACTAAGAAAACACCTCAACAATAACCGCCAAAGAGTCACCGCCTCTGTTTATTCAGAGGTGATGATTTTTCTTCGCTGGTCATGTCAGGACAGGCCAGCTACGGAAGTTTAGCTGGTCAGGCCGCCGTCCAGGCGCATGTGGTCACCGTTGATGTGTTTGGCGTCGTCACAGGCATAAAAGGCCACGGCGCTGGCGACGTCGGCTGGGTCGGCAAAGTGACCATCCAGCGGCGTGATCTTGGAGAACAAGCGGTGGTCAATGCCTTCGGGCAGTTGCTCGGCGGCGGCGGCGACCATCGGTGTGTCGATGCCGGCTGGGCAGATGGCGTTGCAGTTGAGGCCTTCTAGGCCATATTCAATGGCGATGCACTTGGTCAGCGACAGCACGGCGCCCTTAGAGGCCGAGTAGGCGGCTGTCCAGGCGTGGGAGCCCAGCGCGGCCAGTGAGGCCATGTTCACTATGTAACCCTTGGTTTCTAACAGGTGGGGGATGGCGGCTTGGCACATCATAAAGGTGCCGCGGCAGTTGACGTTCATGATCTGGTCGAAGTCTTTCATGTCGACGTCTAGCGTCTTGTCGAAGCGCAACATGCCGGCGATATTACAGAGCGCGTTGAGTTGCCCAAAGTGTTCGACAGAAGCGGCTACCGTTGCTTTTACGGCGTCCTGATCGGTAATGTCGCAGGTCAGGGCGATGGCTTCGCCGCCGTCTGCAACTATGCCCGCGGCTACCGCCTTGACGGCGTCCTGTTGTAAGTCCACACAGACTATCTTGCCGCCTTCAGAGGCGATGCGTTTGGCCGTGGCCTGGCCAATGCCTGAAGCGGCGCCGGTAATCAATACAACTTTATCGGTAAAACGTGACATGGGGATTCCTTAAACTGATCGCGAAATTTGAACTCAGTCTAAGCAGCGGCAAGGGAGGATAGTAGAGACAATTCAGCACATCCATTGTGCATAAATTAACAATAGGCCTGAATCTAAAGAGGGCGAGTGCGTGGAGCTGAGATGCCGCTTCGCCATGACTTATTCTCACCTAAGCTGGTGGGTTGGGCTGTTGATACTTCCATGACAGATGCGCTGATTACCACAGCCTTAGGCATGGCCTTTGAGCTTCGAGAGGTGTCATCGGGTCTGATTTCTCCATTCTGATTATCCGTTCGAATGGGGGCGTTCAATATCGAGCCCTCATGGTAAACCGAGCATCGATGGTACATCTTCAATCTGCCCACAAGACTCTGCGTTATAACCGGCGAGTTGGGTGATTTGTTGTTTGAAGGCGGGCGTCGACAGAGCCGCGATAAAGCGTTCTACGACCGATTGCTGTAGCTTTTTCTGGTGGCAGACAAACAGATAATCTTCGCGGCACACAGGGATAAAGCCTAAACCAAATCGGTGCGCGGCTTCCTCCACGCCAAAGCCCACGTCCGCCATGCCCGCCGCCACATAAGCCGCCACCGCTGAATGGGTGTATTCACGATTAAGGTAACCGTTAATTCTGTCGCCATTGAGGCCCTGCTCCAACAGTAACTGATCAAACAGCGCCCGGGTGCCGGAATCCTCCTGGCGGTTGATAAAGCGCGGCCCCGGCTCAGGGGTGTTCGAGTCCTCGGTGCTGTCTTTAATAAGATCAGCCAAGCCGGTAATAGCCCAGGGGTTGTCGGCGCTGACCATCAAACCCTGCTGACGCGAGATAAAGCGTATTATTTTATGCGCTCTGGGCTTTAACAGTCGCCGGTACTGCTCATTTACTCTGGCAATAGGCACCTGCGTCGACAAGTGAAAACCTGCGATATCACAACTGCCACGATTGAGCGCTGCCAGAGCTTCCATAGGGCTGCTGTATTGCAGATCGAGCTGCAGGTCGCTGCAGGCTTGCGGCAGTAGCGCCACCGCATAACCGTGGCTGGCCTGCAGTCGCAACACAGGCGAGGCGTGCTCCAGCAGCTTGTGGATTTCAACATTGAGTTCCGAGGCGATATTCGCCATCTGTGGCTGAAAGCGAGCCATGACTCGCTGCTCAGCCCAGAGCAGCTTATCCCCCAGGGGCGTCAACTCAGCGCCACGGCCGCGCGACAGGCTGACCAGCTCTGAGCCAAAAAAGTCGGACCATTTATGCAGCAGGTTCCAGGCGTGACGGTAGGAAATACCCACGGCCTTAGCCGCCAGGGTTAACTTTTTGTGCTCAAGCACAGCCTGTAGCAGTAAAAACAACTGCGGCTCCAGGGTATTGCCCGCCTCATCGCGAAAGCTCCAACTGGGATCGATATGAATACGCTTTACGCTCACAGCAGTCATCCTCTTCAAATGTACTAGAAACAATAGGTACCAAAATGCATATTTGGTAAGCGGGCCGCTAATGTTACTTTAATTGGTATTAACTAACAGACTGATATCCTTTTATATGAATTCCTATGCATATTTGAGCTGGTCGTGGAGTGTCTCGTGAACAGCTCACCTGAGCTGCCATCGCCCAAACCGGTATTTAATCGGCCCCGGCCCCAGCAGCTGCACGCTGGCGGCTCCCCCGTCAGCCCTGCGGCTAGGCCGGTCCAAACGGAGCTGCAGGAGACAGCCGTGGCCCTGTGTTTCAACGGTGTCTGTCAGGCGGTGATGATGGCCTCGCCCAATGACCTAAAAGCCTTTGCCCTGGGGTTTTCTATAAGCGAGGGACTGATCGACGGCCCGCAGGATATCCTCGCCATCGATTGCGAAGCCCAGTCGCTGGGGTGGCAGGTCAACGTCAGCGTACTGGCGGCCTGCGAACACAAGCTCAAAACCCGGCGACGTGTCATGGCCGGGCCCAGTGGCTGCGGCCTCTGCGGCATTGATTCTCTCGAGGCGGCCATGGCCACACAGGGCTTGTTGAGGGGTTTGCCGAGGAGCTTGTCAAAAGCCGCGCCAACTGCCGTGGCCCCTCCTGAGTTTGAAACCATCGAGCTCGCCAAGCGATCGTTAAACCGCCTGCAAAAGCAACATCACTATGCCCGCGGTCATCACACCGCGGCCCTCTTCGACGATCGGGCCAATGCCCTGGCCATCAGTGAGGACGTCGGCCGTCACTCGGCCCTGGACAAGCTCATTGGCAGGGCCACACTTGACCGACAGCCGCTCAACCCGGGTTTTGCCATGCTCACCAGTCGCTGCAGCCACGATCTGGTGATCAAGTGCGCGCGCTCCGGCATTACTTGTCTGGTCACCCTGGCGCCGCCCACCGATCTGGCCGTGCAATCGGCGTCGCAACTGGGGTTGACGCTGCTCTGTTTTCAGCAGTCCCAGCTCAAACACTTCGCCTAGACGGCGCATCAGTAACGCGCCGCTGCCCACTTTTATATTGAGATTTCAACATGAGCTCCAACCACGACCAGCATGATAAAAAGCCACCCTATCCTTACCCGGCCGGTGGCTGGGGGGCATTAAAGAGCTCGGCGAAACACCTGATACAGAGCGAGGATGCCGCCAAGGGTGTCAAGACATTGCTGCAAGCCAACCAGCCTGGGGGATTTGATTGCCCTGGCTGCGCCTGGGGAGAGGAGCCAACAGCGGGCAGGGTGGATTTTTGTGAAAATGGCGTCAAGGCGGTGGCCTGGGAAGTCACCAGCAAACGCGCCGACGCCGATTTTTTTGCCCAACACAGCCTTTCGACGCTGCGCACATGGAGTGATTACGACCTGGAGAAGAGCGGTCGACTGAGCGAACCCATGCTCTATGACGGCGCCGAGGATTACTACCGCCCGGTGAGCTGGGAGCAGGCCTTCGAGCTGATAGCCACCGAGCTCAATAGCCTGGGTTCGCCCGATGAAGCACTTTTTTACACCTCTGGCCGCGCCAGCAATGAAGTCGCCTACCTCTACCAGCTGTTTGGCCGCGCCTTCGGCACCAACAATTTCCCCGACTGTTCGAACATGTGCCACGAGGCCTCGGGGGTTGGTTTGGGGCAGGGCATCGGCACAGGCAAGGGCACGGTGACCATGCACGACTTTGACCTGGCCGAGGCTATCTTCGTGTTTGGTCAAAACCCTGGCACCAACCATCCGAGGATGCTCGCAACCCTGCGCAAGGCCGCCAAACGCGGCGCACAGGTTGTGGCCATCAACAATCTCAAAGAGCGTGGCCTGCAGCGCTTCTCCGACCCGCAGAGCCCGCAAGAAATGCTCATTGGCAGCAGCACCGCCATCAGCCAGCACTACATCACCCCAAGACTGGGGGGGGATATGGCGTTGGTGCGGGGCATGGCGAAATACCTGTTTGAACAGGACACAGCCGCCGAGCCGGTGGTTGATCACACCTTTATCGAGCAGCACTGCGATAACTTTGCCAATTATACCGCCGCCGTTAAGGCAACCCCTTGGCGCAAGATCACCGAGCAGAGTGGTGTCGAGCGCGCAGACATAGAAAAGATTGCCCATATTTACATGAACAGCGAGCGCAGCATTTTTACCTGGGCGATGGGCATTACCCAGCACAAGCACTCGGTCGCCACGGTGCGAGAGCTCGTCAACCTGTTGCTGATGCGGGGCAATATCGGCAAGCCTGGCGCTGGCGCCTGCCCAGTGCGGGGCCACTCCAACGTGCAGGGTAATCGCACCGTCGGTATCAATGAAAGACCGCCGGCGGAGTTCCTCGACGCTCTGCAGGCGCGCTACGACTTCGACATACCCAGAGAAGATGGGTTGAACACCGTGGAGTCGATTCGGGCCATGCTCGATCATCAAGCCAAGGTCTTTATTGGCCTGGGTGGTAACTTTGCCGCGGCCACACCCGACACAACACAAACACACCGGGCGCTCAGCAACTGTAAGCTCACCGCCCACATCAGCACCAAGCTCAATCGCAGCCATATGGTCACGGGAAAGAAAGCACTTATCCTGCCCTGCCTCGGTCGTACAGAAATAGACCGCCAGCTGAGCGGTGAACAAATCATTACCGTCGAGGATTCCATGAGCATGGTGCACAGCTCCCAGGGCAGTAACGAACCGGCTTCACCGGCGCTGCGCTCTGAAACCGCCATAGTCGCCGGCATGGCCCAGGCAACCCTGGGTGAATGCAAACGGCTCTCAAGTAAGCGGCCATCAGCAGATTTTAGCTGGCTGCAGCTGGCCGATGACTACCGACGCATACGCGATGAGATCAGCCAGGTGCTGCCCGGCTTTGAGAACTTCAACGAGCGTATCAAACAAAAGCGCGGTTTTTATCTGACCAACAGCGCGGCACTGCGCCAGTGGCAAACCACTAACCATCGCGCCCAATTTTCCCAGAGTCCACTGCCGGCTGAACTGTTACATGAAAAAGAGAGCGCACAGGGGCAGGGCGTGGCCAACACCACCTTTACCCTGCAGACGCTGCGCTCACACGATCAATACAACACCACCATCTACGCCATGAACGACCGCTATCGAGGCATCAGCGGCGAGCGCATGGTGCTGTTTATGAACGCCCGCGACATAAAAAAGCAGGGCTTACACAATGGCGACTGGGTCGATATCACCAGTGTGAACCAGACCCGCGGTGATGACAGCGTGCGGCAGGTGAAACGCTTTAAGATTGTCGAGTTTCAGATACCCAGGGGCTGCCTGGCCGCCTACTACCCGGAGACCAATCCGCTGGTGGCGCTCGACAGCGTCGCCGAGGGCTGTGGCACCCCGACCTATAAATCCATCGCCGTACAGTTGACGCCGAGTGACCAGGACGCGCCGACCGCACAATAATCATAGTGAGGCGTCGGAGTTGGCCCGCTGGATACAGACACTTTCCCAGGGCGGATTAAACGGTTTGGTCGGCCGCGCTGCACTTGTTGCAGCTGCGACTTAGGTTGCTCAGAATCATACACAGCCAGGCTACCAGCGCTAGCGTAATAACAGCTGCAAAGACAATACCTAAGGGACGAATTGATCGACCCGTATGCCAAGATGATATTTGGGATGTTTTCACTGGAGCTTATAGTTTTTAAAGCAGGCCTTGGTAGGACGTTATAAAGTCTTCGAACCGAGGGTTCGGTTTTTTGACGGCAGGTTATTCAGTGACATTCAAAGTAACACGACTTTTTTGAGCCGACTTAATTACCTTTATATCAAGTGATTACAAAGTCTGTTTGGTGGTCTCCCTCAGGTCATAGTCCCCCATATACTGCATAAACTGTTTGATGCGCTTGGAGTAGCGCAGGTTGCGGTGGGTCAGTATCCACAACCCCATCTCGCCCCAGGGTTTGGGGCTGAGTGGGATCAGCTCGGGGCAGGTCTCGGCCACCTGCTGGGTGACAATGCCAATGCCGCAGCCAGCTTTGAGGGCGTGCAGCATTTGTGTGTTGGTGTCGCTGTGGATAACCACACGCGAGTGCTTGATGCCGGCGAATGCGGCCAAGTAGTCCTCAACGCGGGTCTCGACATTTTGCCAGATAACCCAGTTGGCGTTATCGAGGCCGCGCCCGTGGGCCTCGACGTATCGTTTGGCGGCGTATGGGCCGTAGGGCAATTTCATCAGCTCGCGGCCGACCAGCATCTCGGGTGGCTTATTGGTTACCCGCACCACGACTTCGGCCTCCAGTTGATTGAGGTTGAGCGTGTCCATGGTCGAGCTAATACGAAGATTAATCTGCGGGTGGGATTCTAAAAAGCCGGCCAGCGCGGGCGCAAGATCGATGGCGCAGGGCTCTGGCAGGGAGATACTCAGCTCGCCCGTTGGCGTCTCAGATTTTGACAACACCTGGCGCTGAAAACCAATAAACGCCTGCTCTACCGCTTCGGCTTCCGGCAGAATATCCTCGCCCACGGCGGTGAGGCTATAACCGCTCTGCAGCCGGTTAAACAGCGTCTCCTTGAGCAGCCCTTCGAGGCGGTCGATACGCCGCGACACAGTCACGTGTGTCACCCCAAGGCTTTTGGCGGCGCGACTGAGCGTACCCAAGCGTGCCACGGCGAGAAAGAAACGCACGTTGTCCCAATCCATTCAATCGTCCCCTGCGCTTTAGCGCTAAAACTGTGAGCCAGTCATGTGCTGAGGGTATGTACCTTTGTTGTGCATATATTAACAGTTGTTGGTTGGGGCTGCTGCCAACGTTGTGGGTGCTGAACAGGGGGCGAATCGAACATGACGCTGCGCCTGAAGTAAACCCCGTTCATGGCGCTAATCGGCCCTGAAGGTGCTTGTTCTTTATAACACAACAAGTTAATTGGATTCTTCGCTGGAGCTGAAAGTACTTTAAGACACTTAATAACGTATCAATGGGCGCAAAAGTGAGAATTGTTAATCGGATATGCGGCACGTGGTTGACGGTTTTCTGAATGCTATAATTTACGGGTATTCAGCCATTTAAAACCGCTGTTAGTCAGAAATTTGGGGAGATGACTATGGACGACTACTACCTGATGGCGACCCTCTACGCGATCTCATTCATGCTGTTCGCGGGCCTTGTTGTTCTATTTGGCGATTGGCGTAGTACGCGAGATATTCGTGAGTTTGAAGCAGAGCACAACGTTAAAATCCTCTAGGGCTGGTCATCTTCAGTTTTAAATTCAGCTCTGGCGAGTTGATATTGCGTCTTTTAAGTATCGCAAAATAGCTCTCAGCTCCCGTATGCACAGCATCCTTTAGAGTTATACGTATATACATGGTCGTGCAAATAATGAGCTTTGTTTGCTGCGATGTTTTATGAAGCTACCCGCCGAATTCTAAAGTTTTTCCAAAAGTCTCACGCGTGAGACTGGCTTACCAAGCAGGGCTCCCATACATAGAATAGCTCACCAATTGATGTCCAAGGGTTACCAGTAGCCGGAAATAACATACTCGTTCTAATTTGAAGTGATTCGGCCGAATCAACATCAAGGGTCTTAATGTTGGTATGTAGAAGCACAGCATCCTTTAGAGCTAAGACAATGAGTTAACGGCCAAATCAATTGCCGCTTAATCATGATCGGCTCTATGGACTTCAAGTTTGTTGATCCGTACCGTCAATACCAGACACCGAGTTAAGTGAGTAAAATCACTAACGAGATGAATCATAAGCAAAACGAAACAAACCCGAAAAAATCATGGCGACGAGTTCAAAGCAGAAGCTTTGAAACTGGCTAATCAGGTTGGCTCGGCCCAAGCCGCAAGAGATTTAGGCGTGTACGTGTCGCAAATATATCAGTGGCGTACAGCCGCTGACAAAAAATCCAACACCAGTACGCGTGAAGGTGCTCTGGCGACCGACAGTGTACTCATTAGGGACTTTACCGTCGTTTTTTATCCGGCACCCAGCGCTCTGCCATGTCAGGCCGTAATGTGGAAACACAGTTTTCGACACAAGCTTTTTTGCCTTCGCAAAAAGGGCAGCCAATAAGTTTCTGTCGGCTTTTATTCGGGTATCGCTCGCAAGGTTTGGTAGGCCATTCGTGGGCAGGAGATACCGGGCACTGCCACCAAATAGTTTTTGAACTACTTGTAGGTAAAACGTCATACGGGGTAAGCGAGCCATTTGCTGTTCTATGCCACTGGCCTGGTATAAAGCTCACTGCCGAAGGCTGTGATTCCAGTGCTGTGCCAAGGCTCATACCAGAAGCACCTCGTATGGCCTCAAGGGCCGATAATTCCCTTATATTGGCTAGGCAGTACTAATAATTTTTGATGTGTGAGTCATCCTGGCCCCATCCCAGTGAAACTCGTAGTGTGCACCCTGAGTGGCCGGAGGCACGATCGCGGTTGTTTTAAATGCGGCTATACATTCGCCGCCCGGATTCCTGATCGAGCTGTACACGATCGCTCCCTCACCCGCATACCTTTGCTTCTTTCCTTCTTCTTGGCATACAGCCCATGAATCGGGCTGTATGTACTCATCACCCCCGCGTAGATCGACACAGACAGCATCGATGCCGGCAACATAGCATCGCATCTGAATAACCTGTGGCCCTTCGTCGGTTGCGAGCATGCGTTTAACTTGGCTGGCCTGAGCCTCGGCCAATGCGGTCGGGGTATCCAATCCAGCGTAATAGACACCGAAGCTTCCATCAGTGAAACGGCTGGGCACGCCTATGTGGGTAAATGCGGCCATGATGGCTGAACTGCCTGGGCCAGTAATACGCTCTTCAGGAGGCACCATGGCTATCTCGCCGACTTCATCACGAACACGAGGGTTGGTGATCATCTCAAGCGCGTAAGCGGTTTCGAGCTCTTCCGGCTCCAGCAAGCCTTCAAACAGCGAAATAGGGGGGAACTTGCTTGGAATCAGTCGGTAAGACGTCCCTGTCTCGATGCGCTCCCTGTTAGGCAAAGTGGGCTCCTCGCAGGCCATCAAAGTAACGGCGGACCTCGGCGAGGTCCATTACTTGTCCACCGAGCATTCTGTCTAGAGCGCTGCTGTTGCCAAAGTCTCTATTTGGCTTGCGTACCTGTTCGGCCCATTGCTCTTTGGGCGCCAAAAGCTCAATGCCTTTACGAATGCCCGCGATGTAGCTGAGGCGCTCTAGGGTGTCCCTACTGAGCTTGATACCTTCACCTTTTGCTACTTTGTGGCGCCAAGTATGAAGAGTGGCTTTAGAAGCCAAGCCCGCCAGCGTCAAACGCTCAGCTTCCTTTAGGTCCCAGGCTTCAGAGATAGCCAGAAACAGCTTCACGCTGACACGGCCCAGTTCTGACGGATCGATTGCTGTATTGAGTTGCGGTTTCATAGTTGACACTCCACTTGTTACATAATCAGAATAGTGCAGATATAAGCAATTGTAAACGAGTTGACTCGTATGTGAACCAATATTTGTACCCATTAGGGTGTCGACGAAAACAAACGCGAACTGAACCTTCTTTCCGATAACTACACCATTGATATCTGCGCTGCAGCCAGCTCAAATATAACGGACGAGTTCAAAGCAGAAGCTTTGAAACTGCACCTGAAGCTAACCCCGTTAATGGCATTAATCGTTACTATAGGTGCTAAGCTCTTAATAGAGTGGGGGTTTGCGAAGAATCGTCGTTATATATGAGATCACTTAAGAGCACTTTAAATCATATTCTTGGGCGCAAAAGTGAGAATTTTGATTCGAATATGAGGCGCGTGGTTGGCGGTTATTTGAGTGCTATAATTTACGGGTATTCAGCCGTTTCAAACCGCTATTGGTCAGCAATTTTAGGAGATGACTATGGACGATTACTATCTGATGGCGACCCTCTACGTGATCTCATTCACGCTGTTCGTGGTCCTTGTTGTTCTATTTAGCGATTGGCGTAGTACGCGAGATATTCGTGAGTTTGAAGCAGAGCACAACGTTAAAATCCTCTAAGGCGGGGCAAGCATTGAGCCCCTCAGTGACACCAGCCAAGCTTACAGGGCTGGTGAGCACGCCATTCATGAAAGTAAATATTTTAAAAGCCGCTATCACAGAGATCTGCTTGAAAGTCAGGCATTTGAATACAAGCCAGAGCAAGGTGTCGATGATTTTTGGTATGTAACCATGCACGCTGTAGGTGACGGTCAATTTCACAACATTCGTGAATTGATGTTTTTGGTATCGCTGCAGCGATCTCAACACCCGTCGACAGATATCAACACGTAATGCTTAAAATTGATTTTGAGGGTGACGGGAAGTGTAATGTAAGCTTTGAGAAGCTCGAACTAGTTGGCCCAGCATTCTGTGCCTTTAAAGGTCCACTTATCCCTAGAGTTCTTGATTGGATCAGCACACGTAAAGAGACAATCAATCTTTGGGCCGGCAACGATGGCGAATTCTGGACCATCGAAACTAAAGTGAACGAGATAGATTTTTTTGACGAAAAGTAAAAAGGGCCACAAGGGCCCATTCAAGAGAATTGATAAAAGTCGCTTACACCTTCTGAAAGATCCGCAGAGATTGAGTCATCTTCGCTGAGTCCCTCATCATTTACCTCCTCAACCGGGTAGATCGGGAGAGACTCCGTGCTATGAGAGCTATTTTCCTCAACTGGGTCCAAAGAGGTCTCAACCTCCTCCACGGCCAAACTACCCTCTATTTGTATTCTGTTCTTTTCCTGCTGCTTATCAACGTGTTGTATGGCCATGATATCGAACCAGGACGGATTGTCCTTATGAATGTCCATGACAGCATAAATCAGATTTTTCAGCACTCGACTCGTAGATTTAGGCCCAAATATAAGAGTCGTTGTGATGACATCACTGTAAGTGATACGTTCGAGAGAAACCTGTTTCACCTGAAGTCTTGCCAGTGTCGGTTTTCGATCTTTCGATAGATCATCAACACTCGGGCGCTGGTATTGGCAAACTAAAAGAACCATCAATTTTAGACTTTGCTGATAATCCGATATGAAGTCGATAAAGCCCTTATCAGTTTCTGTATCAAGTTTTAGAGGATAGCGCCTGGCTTTTCTCATAGTGTCAACCAGCCTTCTTAAGCTGCTGTACCCCAAACTCGTGGTATCCATTCACGATTGACCTACCTGGATCAGCCGGAATAACCAAACGACACATGATATGTTTACCCAATATCTTTGGCCCCAGAACGGCCGAACCCCCACCAGCACACAGCATGTAATCCAGCGTCCCAGTCGAACCCCAAACTTGAGTAATAACTTGAGGAAGTAGGCGCCCAGCAAAAGCCTCTAAGATTGGTTGCGTAATTGGGGCGAATTCAATCTTTGTACCGTTGTGAGGCATGTAGCCGCTGCGGACCCAACTGTCTATCCCATGTTCATCCATGGAGGAATCGAGGCGGAATCCTTCAGGTATCGGACGTTTTGTACGTGGCTTAGCCGCTGCCCTACCACCCGCGCTTTTGGTCTTCAGGTTGTCCTCAGGTGGAGAGCGTAAAAGAGCGAGAATGTCCTTGTAGATATCAGAAACACCTTCTGAGGTCCCGAATGTGGACGCCGTTGGCTGGCCGTTAGCAAACATCCCGGCATCCGTTGTACCTTGCCCAATGTCGATAACACCGCCACGGCCTTTTAACAACATTCGGTCTATCGGGCTGCCGTCGACGTCCAATAAGTTCGGGTCCATAAATGCGCCGGCATGTTGAGGCAGGACAATCAGCTTCTCAATTTGGTAGCCCTCCTCGATAGCCCACGCCTTCAGGTTTTTAGAGAAGGCTGCCTTGTGCTTGTCGTAGAACTCGGTTGGCAAGCCTGTCACCAAAAAGATCGACTTAATTCCAACCATGCTAAGGCCATACTTAAACACAGCGGAAAACTCAGGTGACTCATAATATGAACTATCCGTAGAGCGACTTTTCACTCCTAGGTGCCGACAATTGTCCCCAACAACCCAATTTTCGCCGGACTTGAGCTTAAACAGTTCTGAGCCAATACGCGGTGTGTTGGCTGCATGCTTAAGCGCCAAGCTTGCATAGTCGTATTTGTCACCGCCGCCTGTAGTAATGCTCGTAACCCCGTTACCAATATCAATCGCTATTAATTTTTTGAGTTCTAGGCTCACGTTATTCCCCAGTTAAAAGTATGACTGTTTCTACAATAGGCACAATCGTGCGCGAAAACTGTTGTAACTCTTCTTGTTTAGATACGATTTTAGTCTGCATCTCCAAAATTCGAGATTTATGTCGCCCCATATAGCTCCCCGATATCAACTCTGCGCTTATGTACGGTGTCGCACCTGCTTTTTTACCCAGAACCTTTGTCTTGTATGCCAGTAATGTCTGAGCGATGTAGGTAGATTTCAGGCGGTTTGAGATTCCTGTAATGATCGTGAACTCCACCTCAGTTGGCCCCATTACACCAAGCCCCTTTCGGGACCACCTCACGCGAAATGATTTGTATCGGATGGGAAGCCTCATATTAAACTCGAACATCAAATCGGAGAGTTCTTCATAGACGTCCAGAAACCTCCCTAGACTCTTAGATAAATCTTCAGCAAGTGCATGCACCACTTCGCCATGAATCTGGATAGAGCGTCGTTCGACTCCAGTCTTATAAGCTTTAGGCATGCTGATATCACTAAATGGAGGCAAGATTTTCGCTAGCCTTCGATTTACCTGACGAAGCGTTGAGGTTCGGGTCAGGATAAGGTCAATCCTATCTTTACTCTCCTTGAACTTTTTTCCATAGAACAGCATGCAGTCTTCTTTAAGATCAGTGAAAGGAAACCCCCTGCTCAGGCGACCATACTGAATGTCGGGCTCGCCCTCTCGCGACATGAAAATAAAAGGACCGTCCAAGAGTCCATGCTGACGGAATCCCTCGCGTCGCCGCCAAGACCATGAAAGTTGACTGCCCAGCCCAGAATAGTCAGAAACAAACCAGTTGGAATCGGCCCTAATTACCGCAATATATTCAGCGTAAAATTTGTCAATTTTGAAGGCATTTACAGAGGCCTGAGTTAACCGCTCCCTTGTTTTCTGTTCCAGCACCTCAAAGTCGCCACGTGATTCCGCCATAATCTACATTTCCATACACAAAAGTACACACCTATACATATAGGTACATGAGAGCGCGAAAAAGTGTTTTATGTACCTAAGTAGATCAAAATGTACCTGATAATTTTGGCTTTGTTTTTTACTCACAAATTAATAAGTACCTTAATGTACCTCTATGTAGGCATACGCACCCTCATGTACCAATATGTACCATGAATTAAATCATCTGAATCATTGCCAATTTATTCGACTGTAAAACCCGGACACTGCCGGCTTCATAATATTTTCAAGCCCCCCCGGCACGAGCTAAATCCCTATGTAGTAGGGATTCAGCTCGCAAGGAAAAGCCGGACACGAAAATCTGTATTTACTCAGCCCTTTTGGATCATATAGGCTCTAGTATTATATAACTTTGATTATTCAATAATTGGAATCCAGGCATGTCCGAGTTTGACCTTCTAAGTACCTCTCAAGCTGTTAAGTTTTTAAAGGCCTCTGGAATTGACATTAGCGATCGGCAGTTAAGACGGCTGTCAGAAAGCGGAAATGTTAAAAGCGTGACAAATGGCGACAACAGCTACCGCCGCTACAGAAAAGAAGATCTCATACAGATTGGAAATACAACGTCTGCGAGCGTTAAGTCCCGTAAACGCGCATTATTAAGTTGCTCGGGAACCAGTCTTGAATTTACAGAGAGCCAAATTAACCAGATCAACTCAACTCTCGGGGCATCGGTTCCACTAAACCTGAAGGCAGCTTCAGGGATCTGCATGATTCAAGAGCTGCGTATCGGTCTTTCGGAATCACCATCAATAACGACATTGATAATTCCTTTTGAATTCATGTTGGATGTTATTAGCATGAGCCTTCTAGCGGCTTTCTGTGCAGAGAACAATCTTTTCCTCGTAATAGCCGCTGGGGGCACCTGAAACGAGCGTGTCTACCCGTTCCACCATCTGGGCTAGCTAACTTAGACATACATCTTAGTAAAACAAATAAAAATATTTTGTTGATTCTTTCCATTTCGGGCGATCGATTCGAAATAACGTTCTTCAGAGGGAATGGCGGCGATTCTTCTGTATTACGAACGCAGAAAACCGCTGGCGGTGGAGGGGAGTTGGTGGGATGGGGTGTTTGGGTTAGCTCAACAACCTTAAACAATTGCCCGTGCCGACGGTGCGGCGGTAGTGCAATAGCGAAAAGGCGCGGTTTAGCGTTTTCAAGCTGCCCTAGAGAGCTATTCACAATTATTATAAAACCTATATCACGAAAGGCAGCTTTAAATTTTATTTCATGACTTGGATACAAATCTGGAGTGTATAACTTGATGGGATAGAAGAAGCGGCTAGCTGCCGCTAGTCTAATCGCTTTCTTCTCCGGCAAGAGATGCAACGATGAAACACTACCAACAGCTAACCTACGAGCAACGCTGCCAGTCCCATGTATTAAAGCAAGAAGGCTATAGCCAACAGGCCACTGCCAAGGCGATTGGCGTTATTTAGCCTACCGTTAGTCGAGAGTTGAAGTGCAATAAAGGCGGGCGAGGCCACAGACCTAAGCAGGCTCAGAGAATGTCCACTGAGCGCCGCTATCAGGCCGTAAAGCCGCACAAGATGACCCTTAGTAATATTGCCCTATCGATTCATTTGAAGGACATTGTCCCCAAGCATGTGCCTCTGGGCGTGCGTGCGGTGGCTGGATAGCGAGATTGATGATTGGATGATGGATAAAATCGCTCAACGTGATGATGGAGAGGTGATCGCGTGTGCGTAAGGGCCGTCGGCAGGAATGCTTGCAGATTGAGGCTAGTGAGGTGTGTTAGAACTGGTCGAGCTTAGCCTGTTCGGCCAGTTCTAATCTTTCCAGGGTGTACCTGAAGGGGTTGCTCGTTTAATGAGCATTAATTGTTCTGTATATACAAATGTTGACACGGTTTTATGATGTGTTAGCGTATATACAATTGGATCTACAATTAGGGTGGTGTCATGCTAAGTGAAATTAAAAAATGGGGTAACAGCGCGGCTGTGCGTTTGCCTAGTAAGATTCTGGCATCAGCAGGGCTGGATGCGGGTGCTCCGATATCCATTGAGGTGGTTGGGAACAAGGTAATAATTGAACCCGTTGCCAATAAGCCAGCAAGGCGCTTGAAACTGCCCTTTACCGAAGCGCAACTATTGTCTGGACTCGATGAGCACACCTCACACGCTGATGAGCTGACGGAGTTATCTTCATCTGAGGTCGGTGATTAATGGCCAGCCCTTATATACCGTCTCGCAATGATATCGTTTGGTTGGACTTTGAACCCATAAAGGGCAAAGAAATAGGCAAGTACCGACCGGCTTTAATTCTTTCGTCTAAGGCTTATAGTCAGCAGACTGGGTTGGTGATTTGCTGCCCGATTAGCACCAGTATTCGGGGTGGGGCAACAGAAGTCCCCGTCGCTAACTTGGATAAACCATCAGTGGTCGCTGCGAGCTTAATTCAAACACTCTCCTGGAAGGACCGGAAGGTCAAATTAATCACCACCGCTGAGGGTGGGGTTATGGAGCAAGTACTGGTGCGGATTATTCCTCTCTTGGGAATAGATGATGTGATTGATCAATTTATTGAGCGGTGACCGGTACTGCAGAAGTTAAACCAATGAAAATTTTTATTTCGGCATCAAATACTTTCAGCAAATGGTTGGGGTTAGACTTGCCTCGCATTGCCTCGCATTGCCTCGCATTGCCTCGCATTGCCTCGCATTGCCTCGCATTGCCTCGCATTGCCTCGCTAGGCCCCCTGTGCCAGGCTAGTTGTCGCTTCTAACTTCCAGTTAGAGGCAGTAAATTATGAGAGCAAGATTTAGTCAGTCGTTCAAAATTCAGGCAGTGGAGAAGGCCCTTGGTCGCAGTGAAATCACG
>Ga0209396_1003063_pt1 | contig 17133 bp, 14 predicted proteins | sample GOMGulsemesocosm_6_FD_184638 | JGI IMG/M metagenome (GOLD analysis project Ga0209396, IMG submission 184638) | Methane-oxidizing microbial communities from mesocosms in the Gulf of Mexico - GOM8C Gulf of Mexico (SPAdes) (version 2) | ecosystem: Environmental > Aquatic > Marine > Cold seeps...
ATCAACAATCTCCTGTAAATCCTGCTTGGCATCTTCCAGACCCGCCACATCATCGTAAGTCGGGCCACTATCGCTGCGCTCATAACGGCGGGCGCGTGAACGGGAAAAATTGAAGATGCCACCTGCCCCACCACCGCCCATACGACTTTGCATGGCACGGCTGGCATAGAGAAAAAATAAAATAAGAAATAACCAAGGCAGGAAACCCGAAAGGATCGTCAACCACAGTGGTGACTCATCCGGCTTAATATTGACCACCACCTTATGTTCGCGCATCAGCTGTAAAATATCGCTGTCCACAAAGGCCGGTAACGTGGTTTTAAATTGTGGCCGTTCCAGCGCCTCGTTGAGGTAATACCCCTTCACATCAACGCCACGAATATCAACCTGACGAATACGGTTATCTTCGATCGCCTGCACTAACTCACTGTAGGAAATAACTTCAATGTTCTTGTTAGGCTGGATGAAATCAAAATAGAGAAACAGCAGAGCGAGCAGGAAAAACCAGGCGATATAAGATTCGCGAATATGCTTGGGCTGAGGTCCGTTAACATTAGGATCTGAATTGGGCATAGGATTTTTCGTCACTTAAATGTGTATACTTCGATTATGCACTTGTCTCATAGTTTAGTCGTAAAAGATGGCTATTTTATTGATATCGGCCAAGAATCGTCGATATCTCCCGTCTTACAGTGTCTAGACACCCTATTCGTTCAGGGGCTCATGCAGGCAGAATCTCAATGACGGCAATCCTTTGGCAACTCGTGTTTGGCTTGGGAATATTCCTCTACGGCATGTCCCGTTTGGAAGCGGGTCTGCACGACATCAGCAGTGGTCGGCTTAAACGCTGGTTAATACAATTCACCTCCACACCCTTAAGCAGCGCCAGTTTTGGTGTCGCTATCACCACCTTGCTGCAAAGCAGCTCCATGGTCAGCCTGCTGGTACTGGCCTTTGCCAGCGCGGGCGTCATGCCGCTTTACAATGGCATTGGCGTTTTGTTGGGTGCTAATGTCGGCACCACTGCCACCGGCTGGCTGGTGGCCACACTCGGCTTTAAGCTGGATTTGGAGGGGTTAGCAATCCCGCTGTTCGGCGTTGGTTGCCTCAGTCAGGTAGTGCTCAATACAAGTTCTCGTTGGCGCGCGGTAGGTAAGCTGGTACTGGGATTAGGTTTGTTGTTATACGGCCTGTCGCTAATGAAAAGCAGTGTTGCCAACCTGCCGCAATCCTGGGATATCAGCCTGTTAAGCGAGCAACCCGCCATTCTGTATTTGTTAGTGGGCATTTTGATCACTGCGATCATTCAGTCCAGTTCCGCCACCATGATGTTAACGCTAACCGCGTTACATGCAGGGCTGATAGACCTACCGGGGGCCGCGGCTTTAGTGATTGGTGCCGATATCGGTACCACCAGCACCACTGTATTGGGCAGTTTGACGGGCAGCATCATTAAAAAACAGCTGGCGCTGGCGCATCTACTTTTTAATCTCGTTGTCGATCTCGGTGCCTTTTTTCTCTTGCTACCCTTGCTACCTGAGTTGCTCCGCTGGTTATTAATTTCCGACCCACTCTACTCACTGGTCGCCTTTCACAGTTGCTTTAATCTGCTTGGCTTGCTGTGCTTCCTACCCTTTTTAAAACCTTTTTCACGCTGGGTAGGACACCGCTTTAATGGCGCAGAGGCACCGGCGCCTTCGATTCAATCCATGCCGACAGAAATTCCCGAGGCTGCGCTATCAGCCATGATGAGGAACGTGCATGCCATTTGGTTGCAAGCGTTGATGAATAACCTGCAGCATTTCAAATTGAGCACCACAGAATTAAGCTTTCTGATCAATAACCAAGCGCTATCATATCTACCCGTTAAGAGTTCAAACGGGGCATGGCAGCAACACTATGAGTTAATCAAGGACCACGAAGATGAGCTGATGCAGTTTGCCCTGCGGCTCCAGCAACAGCCCTTAGATGAAAGTCAGGCACAGCAACTGGCGCAATTACTCGAAGTCATACGCTCATTGGTTTACGCCTGTAAAACGCTCAAGGACATTCATCATAATTTGCGGCACCTGCAAAGCAGTGATAACGAAGCCGCTAACACGTTGTTCTCCCTGCAACAGCAGTTTCACCGTGATTTCTACAAACAGCTGGCAACCCTGATGAAGGACAAACATGCCGCAGATTACGTGCATGAAGAGATCGAAACCTTACAAACCGCCAATGACCAGCATTACCAAACCATGAATACACGCGTGTATGCGGCGGCTGATTATCAGGAAAAGACTGACGACAACCTGTTGATTGATGACGATGCCCAGTTATCTACGCAACTGAATGTAAATCGCGAAATCCATCACGCTAACAAGAGCCTGATACAATCATTACAACAATGGCTGAATCTCACACCGCTGTCAGGCGTTGCGGCTAAAACAGCAGCTTAGGAGAGGGGGAAACAATGAGTGAATCAAAACTCCAAAAAAACCATAAACCTCGTATTTCTTTTTTGGGTGCGGCAGGCTGCGTAACAGGCTCGCGTTATCTGCTGGAAACAGAAAACCTACGTATCCTGGTGGATTGCGGTCTATTTCAGGGCTACAAGTTTCTACGCGAGAAAAACTGGCAGCCCTTCCCCGTCGATGCCAGCTCAATTGATGCCGTCATCCTTACCCATGCCCATTTAGATCACAGCGGTTATCTGCCCGTGCTCGTGGCACAGGGATTTAAAGGCCCTATTTACAGCACCTCTGCCACCCGCGATCTGTGTAAAATCCTGTTGCTCGATTCGGCCAAAATTCAAGAAGAAGAAGCCAATTTCCGAAATCGTCACCACATCAGCAAACACCATCCGGCAAAGCCGCTCTACACATCCGACATGGCTGAAAAGGCGCTGGCATTATTTGAAGCGGTTGATGAAGGGAAAAGTGCCCGTTTTGGCGATATGCAGGTTTGTTTTCACCCCAACGGTCATATCCTTGGTTCGTGCTATTTGGACGTATGCCTAGCGGGTAAACATATCCTTTTTAGTGGTGACCTGGGTCGCCCCAGCGATTTAATCATGCGCCCGCCCGAACCGCCCTGTTATTGTGATTATCTAGTCATTGAATCCACCTACGGGGACAGGCGGCATGACCAGCGTGATTTAATGACCATCGTTGCCGATATCGTTAACGAAACAGTGAGTCAAGGCGGCAGCCTGTTAATCCCCTCCTTTGCCGTCGGCAGAGCACAAGGCATGCTCTATTTGATCCAAACCCTGCGCAATAAAAAGCGCATTCCCTATCTGCCCATTTATCTGGATAGCCCAATGGCCATCAGTGCCACTGAGCTGATGCAGCGTTATCACCACCTGCACAAGCTGAGTAACAGACAGTGCCAGGAGTTCTCTCACAACATCCAGTTTTTACGCACCGTAGAACAGTCCATGGCCCTCAACGAAGTCGTTGTTCCCTGTGTCATTGTCTCAGCCAGTGGCATGGCCACCGGCGGCCGCGTGCTTCATCACTTGAAACGCATGCTGGGAAATCATCGCAATACCGTTATGTTCGCTGGCTATCAAGCGGGCGGCACTCGCGGTGCACGCTTAGTCGCTGGCGAACCAAAGGTTAAAATTCATGGCCAATACCACAACGTTAAAGCCAGAATCGAGAATCTGGATTTCCTGTCTGCCCACTCTGACTGTGATGAAATTTTAGACTGGCTGAAAAAAATACCAGCGGCACCAAAACAGTGTTTTGTCACCCATGGCGAACCCGAAGCGGCCGATCAATTACGACTCATGCTTAATGAACAGCTGGGCTGGCCCGCGTCTACGCCGCAAATGGGCGACTGCCTGGTTCTTAGCTAGGGAGCTACCATGAACGTCACCCTCACTCACATCGCATTACACGTGAAGGACATCGACGCCTGTGTGGCTTTTTATCAGGACTACGCCGGCATGCAGGTGGTACGTGATCGAAAAACCCACGATAGCCACGTCTATTGGCTGGCCGAGCAGAGCAAGGAAACCGAGTTTATTATGGTGATCATGCCTGCGGGGCCGGGGCGCAATCAATCAGAAAAAGACCTGTCCCATTTAGGCTTTGCGGTATCAAACCATGCAGACGTAGACGCTATCGCCAAACGCGCTGCTGATGATGGCATTCTGGTCTGGGAGCCGCGTCAGGAACCCTACCCGGTGGGCTATTACTGCGGTGTTCGCGACCCTGACGGTAACTTTGTTGAATTCAGTTACGGGCAGCCGTTAGGGCCGGGAGCTCAGGAATAACCGAACCAGACTAGGGGTTATCTTTGCCTTTTTCGTTTTCTTCGCTTAGTTCTGCATCAAGCTGATCAAAACCTAACTCAATGTGCAAGTCATCAAAGTCTTCAGTGGCTGCTTCACCATCTGTCGCTCGAGTTTTCTCATTGCTTGTTTCAGCTGGCTCTACCGGTAACTTTTCTGCAAGCGTAGCTTCGACATCCAGTTGACTCCATTCATCAGCCAGCTCGGTCTCTTCATCGAAGATATCGTCCAGCTCAAGTTCGGCAGCGCTCTCATCTATTTCTAAAGCGAAATCTGGCTCTGGCTCTGGCTCTGGCTCTGGCTCTGGCTCTGGCTCTGGCTCTGGCTCTGGCTCTGGCTCTGGCTCTGGCTCTGGCTCTGGCTCTGGCTCTGGCTCTGGCTCTGCAACATTTTGTGTTGTCGCTTCATTCCCAGTCAATTCTTTAGCGGGAGCGGTTTTTTTATTCTGCCAGAAATAGAAACCTAACAGGGCAACGGCCATCCCGATGCAGGCAAACATGATGATAAGCAACCAACGACCATTGCCTGACTCATCAGCATTGCTTTGTTGTGGATTAGCAGAATTTGGAATGAGCGTTTTACTGGCATCGGTTTGTTGCTCTGAGTCATCCTGTGACTGCCTCTGTGAGGCTAATAGTGGCTCACGCAGTTCAATCAAAATCGGCTTGGGTTTAAAGTGAATGTTACGCCCTGAGGAGGTCGTACCCGTAAAGGTCAGCTCTACCCGAAATTCTTCGCTGATACCATCATCAAGCAACGCCAGCTGCCATTGCTGCTTGTCACTTAATCTAGCCGTACGAATGGTCTTTTTTCCTGTTGAATCAGTAATCGTGCCAACAAGCCGGCTTTGGTTGGCATCAATATCCTGATCTTCTAGCTCGATCGTCAGTAAATACAGCTTCTTATCTTTAACCCACTCCGTGCTGACAGCCATTTTCAACAGCGGGTAAACCTGTACGGGGTGATCAACCACACGCTGATAGTCGAGTGTATTACTTGAAAGTGTTAGCTGATAGCGGCCTGGGGCCGTGAAACTTTGTAGTTGTCCGCCAAACTGTCCCGGAGCAATATGTGATGCTTGCAGCTGCTGCTTGTAAAGCTCTTTATTATTTACAAATACCGCAGCAAAGGCGTCATGAATCGCATCTGGCGTAGTCGGCAACTGTAATTGCACGTTGGCACGTTGCCCAACTACGTAGGTTGTCTGGAGTTGTGAGACGGATAACTTCGGCTCGCCATCGACATAAATCCGACTTGATACCGACGAACCAACCGGCAGCTGCCAAACACCGGGCGCAGGCTTGTCGAATCGTACTAAGGAGTAATTTTTATGCTGTCGCCAGCGGGTAATTTTCCCATCGGCGGCTTGAATAAGTTGCTCGTTATTCTTTTCCAGACCAATAAATAATCCGGTAAAACCTGTTACGGCACGATCGATGATAACGCTATCATTTTCAATCGGAAGATAGTTAACCGGCGCGAGCCACTGACTCAATGTCAGCACATCTTGAAACAGGGATGCTGTGTTATTCGGCGTAAAAGAGAAACCGCCGGTTTCTTTGGCCAGTGTCGTTAACAGTGCTTGATCAACCTGATCTGACAGAGCCAGTGTATGCACCACGTAACCGGCTTTGCGTAACTTGGGCAGCTGCTTTTTTAACAGCTCATGGCGTTCAAGCTGATTGGCGGCATCACCTGAGTACAGGTTAATGGCCCCAGCACTTAACAATAAAATCACCCGCTGATACCCGCCATCGCCTGTTTTACTGTCGAAACTGGCTTTGCCAATAACCGAAACTATATTACGGTGCAGGGCAATCGGTTTAATCGTTTGCAGCTTTTGTTTGGCATTTTCACGCCAGGCAGGTGTTACATTTTGTCGCGTGACCAGATGGTTAACATATTTCCCGTAGCTCCAAATGCCGGCTTTGCTGCCTGCCGGTAAACGATCCACCAACAACTGCAAGGCATTAATAAATTCCCGTTCAGGGAAAGTTGTTTTAGAACCTTGAGAGATATCAACAAGAATACGCAGGTCTACCGGCTTAGGCTTGTTTACAGCTTCAGGCGGTGATTTTTTCTGGGACTCCTGCGGCAATGCTCCCTGCAGGTTCAAGGGTGCCAGTTGCGCAGCGTTCAATAAATTTGAAACAAAGAAAAGGAAGAGAAAGATAACGCTTATTTTGTTTTTAATCATAAGGTTACAATTCTTTATGGATGTAATTCATTAAATATTTCACAGCTAAAATAAAAGTGCGTTAGCGCTTATAGCGTCGGCTCGATCGCTTCGGTTTTTGGTGTTTTTTGTGCTTTGGGGATTCGTTTAGCCTTCAACAGATAAACGGGCAAAAGCAACAGTAGCAGCCCCGCATACACCAGCAGAATATACTTCAGGCCTCCCCAAGCGCCGGGCCAACCCAGTGCGAGGCCATCAAACATGGCAATCATTAAAGCCGGTGTCAGATCCACCTGCTCAGGAACCACTTTAGCGGGTGTAAATAGCAACGCCACAACCAAGGCCATAAAAGCCATGCCCAGGGCCGGTACTTTAATCTGTCGAAACAGCAGCCAGCTCAGGTATAAAAAACCGATACCGGCAACGCTATAGATGGTCCACACGTAATAGTAAAACTCGTTCATAAACCGATAACTTCCTTTACAAATTTATGGAGCAAAACGTTCCCCTGCAATTATTCAACGCGCGGTAAAATAAATTCTACGTCCGAGCTTTGATCACTTTTCATCAAGGCTTCAACCACATCAACCACCGCTAGATTATTGAACAGCACCTGATACAAACCGTTCACCAATGGCATGTAAATTTCCAGCTCATCGGCTTTTTGTTTGACCAGTTTAAGGGTATTAACACCCTCCGCCACTTCGCCCAGTTCAGCAACAACCTGCTCAAGGCTACCGCCTTTACCCAACGCATAGCCGACACGATAATTACGGCTCAATGGTGACATGCAGGTGGCGATCAAATCACCGACCCCGGCCAGACCAATAAAGGTCATGGGGTTGGCCCCCATGCGCACCGCAAAGCGGCTCATTTCAGCCAAACTACGAGTGATCAGCATACTACGGGTATTTTCACCCATGCCCAGCGCGGCTGCTAAACCGGAAATAATAGCGTAGATATTTTTTAACGCACCACCCAATTCCACACCAAACATGTCGTTACTGGCGTAAACCCGGAAATATTTGTTCGCCAACAGCGTTTGCACTCGCTCACGTAGCTCAGCATTGTCACTGGCAATGACGGTCGCCGTCGGCATGTGCTTGCCAATTTCCTTGGCAAGGTTTGGGCCACTTAACACGCCAACAGGCTGTCCACTGGTCGCCTTGACCAATGCCTGACTCATCAACTCAAAACCACCGGGCACAACACCCTTAGTGGTGCTGACCAGTAATTGCTCGGGCGTCAGGTATTGCGCCATGTCGGTGACAACACTCACGAACGCACTGCTGGGCAGCGAGACTAAAATAAGCTCGGCACCTTCTACAACTGTGCGTAAATCTGTACTGGCTAGCAGATTTTGATGCAGCGGGTAATCGGGCATGTAGCGCTGATTAACATGCTGAGTATTAATCGCTTCGGCCTGCGCTTCATCACGCAGCCACAATCGCGCATCGTGACCATTTTCGGCAACGATATTCGCTAACGTCGTGCCAAAACTACCGCCACCAAGTATCGCAACGTGCGTTTTATTCATGGTAAAACATTCCTTATTTCCTACTTTATGACAGCCTGAGCCGACGATTATCCGCTGTAAATAGCGAGCCGCTACAATTCAATACAAAAAAAATCCCCGAAAACCATATGGTTATAGTATTTTCAAAAATTAGGGATTAGACTCTTTTCAGCTTAATTGAGAATCAGTCCGATTTAGAGCGGTTTTTTCAATCCGCAGTGTTGTGTTTTTAACGCCACACCAAATTAGCACGGATGCTATGGACCATAAACATACCCTAGGTTTTCAAGCACCTCATTTTATGGGCAACATAGACACAATGCGAGCATCCAGCAATCAAAAGTCTCAACGTATTTTGGTATTAAATGCCAAGGGCGGCTGTGGAAAAACAACCGTAGCCACCAACCTTGCCTGCCAATTTGCCAACGAAGGCCACAGCACGGCACTGATCGATTACGATCCGCAGTGCTCCAGCACCCAATGGCTGGAAATGCGCCCTAATCACCTGCCCACCATTCATAGCATTTCATCGCACGCCCGCAAAACCCATATCACCAGCGCGTTTCATCTCAAGGTACCGACAGGAACAACGCGTATTGTAGTGGATACGCCAGCCCGCCTTGAGTCCATAACCGCCATTAAGCTGATTCGTGAAGCCGATACGGTGCTTATCCCCGTGATCGCCTCCGCCATTGATACCCGTGCCGCCACGCAATTTATTGAAAGTGTGTTGAAGTCGCCGGAGGTACGCAACTCCAACAAACGGATTGCAGTGGTGGGCAACCGGGTGCGAAAAAACACCAAATCCTACAAAGCACTGAGCGCATTTCTGGAAGCACTTGATGTGCCATTCCTTACCAGCCTGCGCGACACCCAAAATTACGTGCGTGCAGCTGAGGAAGGTATTGGTATTCAAGAACTAAAACTAAAAAGTGCTCAACAGGACATCGAGCATTGGCATTCTCTGGTACGCTGGATAGAGAACCCACCGTCTCAAATTCGTTCTTAACGGCTCAGACTTAACGACTAAAGCCCAATTCCTGAGAAGCGAATCCGATTAACGTAAAATAAACGGTGATGCTACTTCGTCCCGGTCCATTTCTTAAGCATGCCCTTGAGGTTTTTCAGTTCAACGGGGATTGCTCAGGTCATCATCCATACCATGACAGCAATCCGCTCCACCCTGTAAAGCATTGGCCGTCAAGACAATAACCGGAGAAGCTTTCAGGTTCTGTTCTTTTTCCAGCGCCCTGATCGCAACGGTCATTTCATAACCATCCATTTTCGGCATATGACAATCCGCTAGCACAACATCAAAACGTTCGCTCTTCCACAGTTCCAGCCCCTGAACACCGTCGTCAGCGATTTCACATTCATAACCCAGCACGTCCAGCTGGAAGTTAACAACCTCTGGTTAGTCAGATTATCTTCGACCAGTAGAATCAATCGTTTTTCATCCGGCTGCGCATCTGACATGCCAATCTCGCTGTTCATTCCGGTTTCCACCAGACCAGTTTTCGGACTAACACGCCCAGACAAAACCATCATGCCAAACAAACAATAAACATCACCAACGTAAATTGGATATAACGCAGTGTCGGCGGAGATACAGCCAAGATAAAGCTCCCTTCTATCACAGGCGGATAGCTAACTAATCCATATTTCAACGAGTCGTTATCAGTAAAACCCCGTAAATAACAGCCTACCTGAGTATAGACAAAGAAATTCGATTCAGCTTCAAAACCCCTTTTATAGTCAGGTTATCGCTATTTAAACGTATCCATTTCACCGGCTAACGAATAATTGTCACTAATGCGTCTAAACCAGTTGTACATGGGGCATGGCCCATCATTATCAACATTCGGGGCTCCATACCCAGCCAGCACTTCATTGATATTCACCGTACGCATTTCCACGCTGAAGCGGGTACGATCCGTTGTGTTCTGTACACTTGCATGTAAATGGGCGCTGGCAAAGCACAACAGGTCACCGGGTTCTAGCATCACCGGACAAACATGACTGACATCCACCTGTTCGGTGGGTAACGGTACCGAAGAGTAAGGCACCTTGCGTTCCTTATTAGGTAACAGATTACGTTCGCGAATGTATTCATCAATCGACCAAGTCGCCGTATCATTGGCCAGCGGCCGCTGCCAATAATCCGGGTAAAAAGCCATGCTACGCTCAGGCGTCAGCAGATAAATCGGTGCCCACCAATTCAGCTGCGCGTCAATGCTTGCCCCCCAGCTATCGCGATGCACATCCACCCAGCCACAGCGCCCGCCTTTGTGTGTTCCACCATGAGGCACTGCACGTAACGGGAAGTGATCCCAGTAGGTTGTACCGTGATCAACACCTACCTGCGCCAGCGCTTTGAAAAATAACGATTTGGGTTCCTGACTGGTACGAAACTCATGCTGCGCCCGCCCCATCAGCTCCAGATAATCCGCTTCATTCAGACGCCCCTGAATGCTTGTGGGATCAAGTCCACCCAAATGTTTTTTTAACAGGCCGTCAGTGTAGTTAATCAACTCATACATGGCAGGCACATTGCGAAACAACAGCACCTCGCCACTAAACAGCATTTCACTGCGCTGACGTTCGCTAAGGTGATGGGAGCATTCAGTTAATTGCATGGACTACCGATATCCTTAAAATTAGCTATAAATTATGCGCTTTTTCAGACCTAGCCTCTATTAGATTTCTAATACTTACTAAATAAATCCTTACCCTGACCTATACTTTGAAAGCGGACAAAAACAAAGGCTTTTCATGGCTTAAAAAGCTGAGTTATTAGCCGCTCAAACCACCGAGCTCGCTTTCCTAAAACCGCGCTAGATGAGGTTGGTGACTACATATTCACCAAAGATCTGAATGGCTGCTACACCTATGCCTCGTGCTTGAGTTGTTTAATGCACCGCTGAGCTCTACAACCTCAAGGAAGAGTTACAACGACAAGCCGCAACCGATGCGCTAAGCGGGCTTTACAGGGCTAAACAACAGGCAAGAAACCGCATCTGTTCAGATTGGATCCGCAAAAAAAAACGGCGCAAGCCTGGAGAGGCTGCGCCGTATAAATGACCGGTAACCAAGGGGACGATTAACGGCTTACTCGAACTCAATTTAGTGTCAGGGGGAACGCTAAATTGTCTTACAAAGAGTGTTTTTTCAAAGGCTGATTGAAGCCTAAATTACGCTGCTTCTGGCAGTGTGGTTTTGTCACCATTGAGGCCGTCATTAGCCGCCTGTTTTTGACAAATATTTACGCTATTCACTGTCTTCAACTGTTTTCTAACAGGTATATATTTTTCCAATTTGATTTCGTTTACGGTTTTCATCACCGAATCTCCTTACTGTTCTGATTTTCTTAACTTTTTCCTGAGTTCTTTAACTCGATGCGGGCATTATATTCACTTATGGAAAAATGATAATCCCATTTAATTGCAAATCACCTTTACCAGATGGTAACAATAAGCCACTACTTCCTTGTACAGTCCCGATGTAACAAATACGATTTTTAACCAACCTTCTTTAGCTCAATTTATAGTTAACGGGCAGCAGCGGTTCTGGTGGAGTTTCATTCAAGGCTTCGGCCACAGAAATCTCATTGACTCGACACAAAGCGTTAAGGGGCAGATCATTTTGTTCACAACCAAAAGGGTTCTCAAGCTCCCCGGACAACGCATCCAAACCAAAGAAAACATAGGCTACCAGCGCAGCTACAAAGGGCGCGAACCAACCCACACTTGAAGCCAGCCCAAAGGGCACCAGAAAGCAGTACAGATAAGCCGTGCGATGTACCAGCAATGAATAGGCAAAGGGCAACGGTGTTGTGGCAATGCGCTCATTAGCCGCCTGTACCGCAGCGATAGCGGTCAGCCGCTCATCAAGCATTCGCAGCCCCATCGAATCTATTGCCCCGGTTCGATAGAGTTCGCCCAGGCGCCGCCCCATTCGTCGCAGCATAAAGTCCGCAGGGTTTACAGCAGCCGCTGCCTGCTCAGCAGCTTGTTTACCGATGAATTTGGCGGCGTCATCGGTCACAGTTTTTTTCCGCAAACTGCCACGTAGAAAATGTGAAAACGCCAACGTATCATTCAGCAAGCCTTTGCGCTCTGGATGATCCGCGTCCAAGAGTGTTTCACTGGTCCGAGCCAAGCTACGAATATCGTAAACCAATTGTCCCCAATGGCGGCGCGCTTCCCACCACCGCTCGTACGCAGCGTTATTGCGAAAACCCAGAAACAATGACAGGGCGATACCAAACACGGCAAAAGGTGCCATCGTGACGGATGATAAATCGACATAGCCCGTGTGGTAGATGTATTTCACGGCAACTGAAAATAATGCGATAACGGCAATTTGTGGCAGAATCAGCGGCACGATTGAGCCTTTCATCAGAAACAGCAGTCGCCAGGCGGAGGGTTTATCTCGAACGATCATGGTGAACCTCGTCAATTAACGTTTAACGTCGTAATTTCAAGTTATACACCTATTGGATGGACACAAGCTGTTTAATAATCTGGGAGGGTGCAGCTACAGGGAGAGGTAAACGCTAACAGGCGACAATCAGAAAAATCGTCAGCCGGGTACTTTCAATTCAGCAACAGTTCAAACATTGCTTAAAAGACTAATAAAAAGTACAACAAATATCAGGGCGTGTAATAAATCATAGCCGTCATTCAGGCCGGCATTAAAAATAAAACATAAAAGCTGGTGGCAATCTCTAGCAAGAAAATATGCCACCAACTCTGTCGTTGGTCATACGCTTACGCGAATGCATTACGCAGCTTCTGGCAGTGTACATTTACCACCAATTTGGCTGTCATTTACAGGCAGCTTTTGGCACAAGTTAGTTTTGCTAATAGCTTTTAACTGTTTTCTAACAGGTATATATTTTTCCAATTTAATTTTATTGCTCGTATTCATGACAAAACTCCTTAAGTTTTTGATTCTATTTATTTATTACCGGCCTTCCGACTTGGTAAGGGCATTATATTCATTCGCTAAGAAATGATAATCCCATTTATTTACAAATCACCTTTACCAAATGGTAACAATAGATTAGTTTTATTAACGTCAATTCAGCAACGATCCAGAGGAATAAAAAATGTTTAATTGGGAGGGTGTCACCGAGTTCGTCGCGGTGGCTGAAACAGAGAGTTTTACCGCTGCCGCCAAACAGCTCGATATTTCAACGGCACAGGTCAGCCGCCAGGTCAGCGCGCTGGAAAAACGCCTGGCGACAAAACTTTTACATCGCACCACACGCAAAGTATCTGTCACCGAAGCTGGCACCATTTATTATCAACATTGCCGACAGGTATTAGACGGCCTGGAAGCCGCAGAAGATGCCGTTAGCGACATGCAAAGTCATCCCACCGGTAAACTCAAAATAACCGCGCCCGTCACCTATGGCGAAGCCACCATCGCCCCGCTGGTTAACAGTTTTCTGGTTCGCTATCCTGATCTGGACATAGAACTTAACTTAAGTAATCTGAAAAAAGATCTCATTGAGGAAGGCTTTGACGTCGCCATTCGTCAGGGGAATCTTGAAGATTCCACCATGATGGCTAAACGCCTGTCATCCAGAACCTTCTATGTCTGCGCTTCACCTGCTTATCTAAAAACACACAGCGAACCTCTAACGCCGCGTGATCTGGAAAAACACAACTGCCTGCAAAGCACGAATGAATATTGGTATTTCCAAAAAAATGGCAAATCGCACAATATCCGCCTGAGCGGCAACCTGCGCACCAACAGTGGCCAGGTATTACTCGATGCAGCGTTAAAAGGTATTGGTATCGTGCAGCTACCCGGAGATTACGTCTGTAGTCATACCGACGCCGGCGAATTAAACATATTACTGGAAGACTACCGCTCACCCGACCAAGGCGTGTGGGCGCTGTACCCGCAAAATCGCCACCTGTCATCCAAGGTGCGGTTATTACTGGATTATCTGGCTGAAGAGTTGGCAGATCCTTCCCCCTAATGACCCTGAGAACAAATGGACTTGAGAACTAACCGGGTCAGGAGAACCGATACCGAAAACGTTGATTTGCGGGAGTTATTTATTTTTTCTTTATTTTTAAATTGAGTCGTCAAATTGTCATATCGCGAATGCACTATGCGGGCATCTACTAACTGACCTGGTTAGCAGATGCCAATAAAAACACTCAAGTAAAAACCAAAGGAATATGACAATGATGCCGCCACACGCCCCATGAGGCTGATTGTTGACCGCGAAAATTAACCGACCAATCATCTCAACGAACACAGCGGCTATCGGGCTGTCAAAAGACCGATGACATCCTTCGAAGATTGTTTGCTTGGCCGCAGCGGTTATCAATAGTTAAACAGGATCGTCATCGCATAAACTTTTAAACTGGCATGGAGAACTAAAGTGAACAGGGTTCTTTCTCTCGGGTTTATGGTTCTCATTCTGTTAGTTTCCAGTCACCTAATGGCTTGGAAACTCTACGATGATAACGACACACTTTATCTGTGGGGTGGCTCTTACACGCACTTTAAAGACGATGCTGATTACGAAGGCTCGCCCATTCTGGCCAGTCTAGAAATCAAAAAACCCAATAATCAACTCTACGGTCTGGCTTTATTTAATAATTCCTATGGCCAATTTTCCCAATATCTCTATCTTGGAAAAGAGTATAAATTTGATGATATTTATAACGGACTGCGCGCAAAGGTAAGCGCAGGCTTAATCCATGGCTACAAAGATGAAGCTGAAGACAATCTATTCTTGAATGAAGAGTTAGGCGTCGCACCCGCGATCGTGCCCGGCATCGGCTACCAACGTAAACGCTGGGGAATTGATCTTTATTTACTCGCCGATAAAGCTATTTTATTAGGTATTGGTTACCAATTTTAATAGCATCTCCCGGATAAACAACTCGCAGCCCATAGCTTTAGCAAGCCCTACCCCGCCACCAGGCGCACTTGGCTGCCCTCACGCCCGGCAATCACATCCAGTCGTTGTGACATCTGCTCCTTAAGGTCAGGCACATGGGAAATTACGCCCACCATGCGGCCAGAAGCCTGCAAATCAATCAGAGTACGCACGGCTAAATCCAGTGATTCCGGGTCGAGGCTGCCAAAGCCTTCATCGATAAACAGCGTATCCAGTCGAATACCGCCCGCATAGGCCTGCACCACATCGGACAAACCCAATGCCATGGCCAAAGCGGCCATGAAGCTTTCACCGCCCGACAGGGTCGCTACCGGGCGCACCTTGCCCGTGTATGCATCTTCCACCTCAAGATCCAGACCGGAGGCTTTATTGCCCTTGCTGCGATCTTCCTTGCGCAATAACTGATAACGGCCTTTGCTCATCATGCTGAGGCGTTGGCTGGCTTCGAGTAATACATCATCCAGCAACACACTGAGTACAAAACGTTGCAAGCTAACCTTATCGCCCGTCTGGCCGTTAGCCACATCACTGAGTGTGCCAATGACTTTGTATTCTTCCTCAAGCGCCTCGCAACCCGCTTTAACCTCTGCAAGCTTATTCTGGGTGTTTTGTAACGAACTCAAGCGCTTATCCAAGGCAAGCCAATGCTGTTCAGCTTCGCGATACTCCTGTTCAGCACCTTGCAGCGCAGTTTCAAATTTAGCGATATCAGGTTTCTGTTGTCCTTCAAGGGACTTTTTCTGTTGCTCAAGCGAGCCGCGAACACGCTGGCATTCAGCCTCATAGTCACCGATGCTCTGTTGTAATGCCGTAAAGGCAGCCTCACTCAAACCGGCAATACTATAATCCTGCTGCGATTCAAAACAGCTGCCCTGCAAGGCAGACAACCAAACATCATTGGCCTGTAGTAACAACGTCTCGCTTTTCTCGTGGGCTTCTTTAGCCGCTTGCTCGGTGGCGTTTGCCGCCTGCCACGCGGCACTGGTCCGCTCGTAAGCCTCACGAGCCTGTTTGATCAGCTTCTCAAACTCGTTAATCACTTCCTGAGCTTGATCAATCGCCACCTGCAAGGCGCCCGCTTGACGATACTGCTCTGGCAATTCTTGTTCCGCAGCCGCAACACGTGACGTAGCGGTTGCCAGCTGCGCGGTTATTTCAGATACGTGTTTGGTAGCCGTATCCAAGGTTTTTCTGGCCTTGTCTTCGCGGGCTTTGAGTTCGCCGATGGTTTTTTCCAGGGCCTTTAACTGTTGCTGCTGATCAAGTAACTTCGCTACATCCTGCTTTACTTTGTCGTGCTGTTGTTGCAGCTGATCCACCGACAGGTTCGCTACGTCAGCTAATTTTGTCGATGCCTCATCACATTGTTTCTGCAACGCATCCGAATGGCTTTTTAGTCCCGCATAACCCTCACGGGCATCGGTCAATTTATTAAGCGCCCGTTGTTGATTCTCTCGGGCTTGATCCAATTGCAGCTGGGTTGGTAGCGGCTGTTCACTGTGTGCTGGAGACGGATGCTCACTGCTACCGCAAACGGGGCAAGGCTGACCGGCATTTAAATCCTGGGCAAGAATAGCTGCTTGCCCTTGATGCCAGGCCAACTCAAGTCTTTTAGTATTGGTTTCGAAAACCTCAAACTCAGCTTTGAACTTTTTGCCCTGCTCTTTAGCCCCATCAAGTTGCTTTTGCGCTTGCTGAACCCGTCTCTGTAAATCCAGCAATGCACCTCTGTGCGCCAACTGATCCGCTAAGTCTTTGAGCTGCAACTGCTTATCGGACAAAGTACTCAATTCGCCCTGAATAGCCAGCTGCTGGGCATCAGATTTTTCACGTTCACCGATAACCGTTTTTAGGGACGTGTCAGCCTCAATCGCATTTTTCTTTGCCGTACTTTCTTCATTGATTACGGTACGCAAAACAACCTGAGCTTGCGCTAATTGTTCGCCACGCTCATGGTAACTATTGAGCGTTGTTAGTTGCTGTTTGGCGGAATCCAACTGGCCTCTTTTTTCTTCGGCCGTTTTGTTAGTTTTTTCTGCCGATTCAAAGGCCGTTTTACAATCACCTTGCTGTTGCGCAGCCTTTTGCAGTTTTTCCTTAGTCTCAATCAATGCTTGCTGACTACGCTCGAGCTGATCAAATTCGGGTTTGATCTTTTGTGCCTGCTCGGCTTGCTTGAGCTGACTACGCTGAGCATCAACAACCTCTTTTTGACCTGCCAATTGCTGTTG
>Ga0209396_1003065_pt1 | contig 17126 bp, 15 predicted proteins | sample GOMGulsemesocosm_6_FD_184638 | JGI IMG/M metagenome (GOLD analysis project Ga0209396, IMG submission 184638) | Methane-oxidizing microbial communities from mesocosms in the Gulf of Mexico - GOM8C Gulf of Mexico (SPAdes) (version 2) | ecosystem: Environmental > Aquatic > Marine > Cold seeps...
TTTCCTTTTAGCATCAATAAACTTATTTGAACCATTAGAACATCTTTTGATAAAGTAACAAGCCAATATTTTAGTCGTGCTATTACGTACAAGTTATTGAAATAGTTCATATCAGTATAGAGCAATATCGTTAATTGCTAATGCTTCGTGATTGTTGATGTTTTGCGACTTGAAGTTAAATTTTTGTTTGAAATTAATAATTTATTATATTCATACTTTATGGATAAAGTTGAAAATCAATCAATGATGAACGATTACAATACTAAAGAAGTTGCTTCTGCACGCAATTCACGGCCTATAGTTCATAATTCATTAAGTGAGTTTATGAATAACAAGCGTGTAATAAATGCATTTCTCAATTCGGAAACTATGATATGCCTCGGAGATTACTGAACTGAAATGTAATACAAAAACATATCATTGTTATATATACCTGAGGCGATAAAAGTAATAACGGTTCAGTCCTTTTGGCGAAAAGATACACCCTTATTTCTAATTACTAACGAAGAGGCATCGATTTTAGAAAAGGATGCAGTCTCGACAGGAATCAAGCCGTTCTTATGACTATTTGTTTTATATAACGCAGAAGTAGAATTTACCTCGTAATCCGTGGGAGTTATCGAATAAATTGTATGTAAAGCGCATATTGTAACTCTAAAGTTATTCTTACATCACCGTCTGTTTTGTTATTCATAGGAAACAGAGAACCTAGCCATTTATTAATAACCCCTATCTGATAAGCTTCAAGCGGGTGACTTATTGTATGAGGTAATTTATGCAACAAAAATTACCTCCGTAAATCCCTTCTTGTTACTTTTTTTAATCGATTGATTTATCTATTAATACTAAGAACACCCTTCTTTTTTAATGCTGATTATAAACAATAGGTTTAGGTATAAACTTGCGACTCGTGAACTTTAAGTATTTAATTATTTTTATCTGTTTAAAGTTATTTAATTTGTCATTGTTTACTTTTTATCGGCTTTGTCACAAATATGTAACCGTGTATTCGAGCTAAGACAATATTTTTCATTTTATCGGCACTCAATACAACTCGGCGCATCATTTTAAAATATTACAACAACAAGATGGCGGATATTAGGATTATGAAAGATAAAGAAAATAATTTGAACATGCATCATAACAAGTGCGTAAAAATGAAAAGTATTAGTTTGGCAATAGCCATGACTATAGCGATACCGGCAATGGCGAGTGAAAGCGAACAGGTAACTAAACTTCAAAAGCAAGTAGATAAATTAACTAAAGCTGTAGCAAAAATGAAAAAATCACCGAAAGTGAAAACTAAAGGTGGTGGTCTAGAGGTTGTTAGTGAGGATGGAAGGAAATCTTTTGAAATAGGTGGCAGGTTTCAATTGGACTATAACAGCTTTGACGGAGCCTATAATGCTCAGCATGAAGGGAAAACAGGCTCTGATTTATTTCCTCGTCGTGTAAGAACATACGTTGAAGGTCAAGCAGACGATTGGGATTATAAGTTGTTACTTGATTTTTCAGAGGATCAAGGTGAAATAACCCTGGCTCGCTTAAGGTATAAAGGTTTTTCTAATGGACCTACGGTGAAGTTGGGAAAAATCCGTGAAGATATAAGCTTAGAAGCACTGACAAGTAGTAAACATATTACGGCTATATCACGCCCGATGTTGGCTAACGTTATGTCACCGTATTTCAAATATGGGGCATCAGCGTATCAATATTTTAAAGATAGCGGTGTTCGTTACGCTATCGGCGCATACAAGGGCGGTAGTTTTGGCACCGATGGTCAAGATGAAAACGGTGATATGGGGCTTTCTTTAACAGGTCGATTAACTTGGTCTCCAATTCATAGTGGCGATAAGACCTTACACTTTGGTGTTTGGGGATCTCAGCGCGATTTTGGCGGCGATATGTTAGGTGCAAAATTTTCTCGAGGTGAAGTTCGCAATACCAACGTCCGTCTAGTGAATTATGCAGCTGGTGGAGATACTTTTGCCGTTGACGATATGACCCAGTTTGGCTTGGAGTTTGCGGGTGTTTATGGACCATTATCGCTACAGGCTGAATATGCAGAAAGAGATGTTAATGCTGTTGAGGCTGTCAATGATAATACCTATGAAGGTTATTATATTACGGCAAGTTATTTCTTAACTGGTGAACACCGTATTTATAAAAAACGTGGTGTCTTTAATTCTCCAACACCTATATCTGATAGTGGCGCATGGGAAGTGTTTGCTCGTTTTAGCAACTTCGATGCGACTTCTGAAAATCAGGGGACGGTTGCAGATGTAGTGACTTTAGGGGTCACTTATTATGTTAATAAAAAAATTAAAATCATGGCTAACTATATGATCTCAGATGTTGATGGTCCAGGCTCTGAGGCTTTAGTTGGTGAGTATACCGACGGCAATGCATTTGTTGCACGTGTTCAATACTTATTTTAAGCAACCGCTAATCAGATATACCGTTATCTATCCTAATAAAATTGATGACGGTACGTTTTACAAAATTATTTAGGAAAAATTATGAATATTAAACAATTCGCCATAGCTAGCTTAGTTATGGGGCTATTTACACTTCTGTCGACAACGGCTGTAGCACAAGAAGAATTAGACATTAAAGACGTTCACTTTTTGATACCTGGTGGGCCTGGCGGAGGCTGGGATGGTACTGCTCGTGGTACTGGTGAAGCTTTGATGAAATCGAATCTGATTGAGCATGCTTCTTATCAGAATATGTCCGGTGGTGGTGGTGGGAAAGCCATTGCCTACATGATTGAAACAGCTAAAAAGCAAACAGACACCTTGATGGTAAATTCAACACCAATTGTCGTTCGATCGTTAACAGGAGTATTTCCTCAATCTTTTCGAGATTTAAAGCCTGTAGCTGGAACAATTGCAGATTTTGGTGCCTTTGTCGTGAGAAAAGATTCTAAATATAAAAGTTGGCGTGGTGTTTTGGCTGACTTTAAAGAGCATCCTCGCCGAGTAAAGTTTTCAGGTGGTTCTGCTCGAGGGAGTTTAGATCATTTAGTTGCAGCTATGGCATTAAAATCAGGCCGAGCTAAAGCAAAAAGAATGGTTTATGTCGCCTATGACGGAGGTGGTAAAGCCATGGCTGGTTTATTGTCAGGTGAAACAGCTATTCTTTCAACAGGTGTTGGCGAAGCTTTAACTATGGCTCAAAGTGGTGAAGTACGAATTCTTGCTATCACCTCGAAAGAAAGATTATCGGTCACACCTGATACACCAACTTTCACCGAAATGGGCTACGACATGGTCTTCGCAAACTGGCGTGGCTTTTTTGCTTCTCCGGCTATGTCAGATGAGAAGGTTAAGGCCTATGCAAAATTATTGGGTGATGTTCAGCAGACCCCAAAATGGATGGAGATTAAAGAGCGCAATGGTTGGGTCAATTTATATAACCCCGACAAGGAATTCTATAAATTTTTAGAAAATCAAGAAATGGAAATCGGTGTATTAATGCGTGAATTAGGCTTTTTGAAATAAGCTAAAAAGTAATGAGTATTCGGTGCTAATGAAAAGTTATTCTACATTAGTTCGAATGCTGATTGAGGTAAGTTATGAAAATTAGTAAAGATAAAATAGGCGCATTGATATTTTTTATATTCAGTGTCTGCTATGGCTATTATGCCTACCAAATTCCATTCTACCCAGGTGAAGAGTATGAAGTATTTACGTCACAAACTATGCCTAAGCTCTATGCATTTTTAGCAATAGGTGTTTCTGTATTAGCGGTAATCAGTTCATTGATCAGTGACTTTAGTAATAGAAATCAGGAGAAAGAAATAAATAATACGGATGTAGTTAATGAGACTTTTAACCGCAAAGGATGGATGCAAGTTGTTAGCCTAATTGCATTGATGATTTATTACGGAACGACCCTTGAAATTCTTGGATTTATTACATCCACAATTTCATTTTTAGTTATAGGTTACCTCATTCTAGGAGAGCGGAATATTAAACGATTATTCCTAGCTTCTGTTCCTGTGGTTATTGTCTTTTGGGCAATTATGACCCAGCTACTGGGTATTTATTTAACAACTGGCGATCTTTGGGGTTAAACATATGTTAGATGGTTTATTAATTGGTTTTCAAACCGCAATGTCGATGCAAAATATCATGTTCGTTATTTTTGGTTGTTTTGTCGGTACATTTATTGGGATGTTACCGGGATTAGGTCCTATTACCGCGATAGCGCTGATGATCCCTATTACTTACGGTATAGATCCCTCTTCAGGCATGATTCTGATGGCTGGGGTTTATTACGGAGCTATTTTTGGTGGCTCTACCTCCTCTATTCTTATTAATGCCCCTGGCGTTGCCGGCACTGTGGCAACATCCTTTGATGGGTATCCTATGGCATGTAAAGGTCAGGCAGGTAAAGCGCTGGCTGTTGCTGCATATGCTTCATTTAGTGGTGGCACCATAGCAGCATTATTTTTACTGGTTGCTGCACCAATGCTTTCTAGTATATCTCTGAGTTTCCAGTCACCTGATTATTTTGCACTATTATTACTTGGCTTAACGGCAGTTGCAGCGTTTTCAAGTAAAGGCCACTTCCTTAAGTCTATCATGATGACTTTATTTGGCTTGATGTTATCTACAGTAGGTACAGATCAAGCTTCAGGTGTTGAACGATTTACTTTTGGTCAAATTGATTTACTCGATGGGATTAGTTTCTTATTGATTGCTATGTCCATGTTTGCTTTGTCTGAAGCACTGTTATCAATCGTAAATACGGATAAAAAGAAACTCGATGCAACTGATACCACCTCAAATATGGGGAGTTTGAAGTTAAGTAAAGAAGAAGTAAAAGAAATGGCACCGGTTATTGGTCGTTCTTCGGTATTAGGCTTCTTTGTAGGTGTATTACCTGGGGCCGGCGCAACTATAGCTTCATTTTTGGCTTATGGCATGGAACGTAACTTGGCTAGTGCGAAAGAGAAGTTGAAATTCGGTAAAGGAAGTTTAAAGGGAATTACAGCACCTGAAACTGCCAATAATGCCGCTTGTAGTGGATCATTTGTCCCTTTGCTTACTTTAGGTATTCCGGGCTCAGGAACTACGGCAGTGATGCTTGGTGCTCTAATGGCTTATGGTATTCAGCCCGGACCGCGTTTGTTTGTCGATAATCCTGAAGTATTTTGGTCTGTCATTGTTTCTATGTATGTGGGTAACTTAGTTTTACTTTTTATTAATTTACCGCTAATTCCATATATTGCTAAAACGCTGAGTCTACCAAAACAATTGTTAACGGTATTGATTTTGTTTTTCTCATTAATTGGTGTGTATTTGGTTTCATTTAATGCCTTCGATATCTTTATGATGGCAGGTTTTGCAGTTATTGCGATAGCGCTTAGGCTCTTGAATTTTAGTATGTCACCATTGATCTTAGGTTTTATCCTAGGTGGAATGTTAGAGCAGAATTTGCGTAGGTCACTGACTTTGTATGACGGTTCAATTTCATTTATGTGGGATAGACCAATAACGTTGGCAATATTATCAGTAACGGTATTATTTTTAATGGTCCCTTTATTATCAATATTTAAAAAGGATAAAAAAGAGAACTCCTCTGATCAGGTTTCAGATGCATAATTGATTGGTTTTTAGCAGTACTAGGAAGCTCTCTATTTCCCTACACTTTTCCTAGTACTGCTTTTTTAATCTACACTGAAATTGAAGGCTTAATTAAGTGATATAACTAAATGAGAATGTTTTACAAATTAAGTAAAATTGGTCTACATAATAAACTGGCTTTATTATCGGTTTTATTGATTGCGATGCAGACCGTATTTTTGGCTGTTTTTAGTATCTCTTATTTGGAGCAAGAATTCGAACGTCAGGTTGGTAATAGAGCATTAGCTGTGGCACAAACACTAGCCAAAAATCCTATAATACAACAGGGGTTATTCAGTAATAATAGCGCTCCAATTCAAGCCTATGTTGAACCTATACGTAAGGAAATTTCCGCGTCTTTTATCGTTGTGGGTGATGTTAATGGTAATAGGTATTCTCATCCAGAGATCAGTAAAATTAACCAAAGCATGATTGGTGGCGACAGCATTAGAGCATTACGCTTAGGTGAGTCATATATCTCTAAAGCTGAAGGGTCACTTGGTGTTTCTATCCGAGGGAAGACGCCAGTATTTTCTCCTGATGGCGATATTATCGGTTTAATATCGGTTGGCTATCTGGAAGATGAGATAAACCTTAGCATTAATAATCTACGAGATACTTTTTCCTTAGTTTTTGGTGTGTTTTTATTAGCTGGTGGTGGGCTGGCACTTTATATCTCAAAACGTTATAGAGATGAAATTTTTGGTCTTGAGCCTGAAGAGATTTCTAGAGTATATAGTGAAAGGGAAGCCGTACTTGAATCAATACTCGAAGGTATTATTGTGATCGATATGCAGGGCAATATCACAAGTTGTAATCGTGTTGCTCTTGAAGTAATGGCACCAAAGAGCGGTCAAGAAATTATTGGCGCTTCGTTGGCTAACTTGTTACCTGATTATCAATATCTGTTTTCAGGTAATTTGGAGAAATCCTGGCGTGATATTGACGTAGACATTAAAGATAACACCTTGATTATGAGTAAAATACCCTTAATTATTCGTCAAAAACAGCATGGTGTGGTGGTTTCATTTCGGCGTAAGGATGACATCGTTGAACTGAGCCAAAAACTGTCCCAGGTGAAACAATTCTCGACCATGTTAAGGGTGCAGACTCATGAATATTCAAACAAACTCAATACAATTGGGGGGTTAATTCAAATTGGTTCCTATGATGAAGCACTTGATTTAATTACAGGAGAAAATTCAGGTTACCAAGAGTTGATTGCTTTTTTAATGCGTACCATTCCTGACCCTATTATTGCTGGATTGATTTTGGGTAAATATGATGTTGCCAAAGAGCGTAAAATAGATCTAATTATAGATAAAGATAGTTCATTGACGGAAATTCCTGCTCGGGTCAAGCGTTCAAAGTTGGTGACTATTGTCGGTAATATATTGGAAAATGCATTTGATGCCAGTATAGCTAATGGTGAAATGACCGCGCAAGTGAAACTTTCTATTACAGATTTAGGTCCAGATCTTATTTTTGAAATAGAAGACTCTGGTTGTGGTATGAGTGATATAGCTATTAAAGATATTTTTACTTTCGGGCAAAGTACTAAAAACTATATGGGTCACGGCATAGGAATGTTTCTAGTAAAAAATTGCCTTGATCAAATGGAAGCTAGTTTGTCGATAACACGGGCTAAAACTGGAGGAACAATTATGACCGTATATATCCCTAAGAATGTAACTACCTTAAGCCCTAAACAAGCAAATTAGATAGAAGAGCAGAAACTATGAAATTGAATAATGTTTTGATTGTTGAAGACGATATCAGAATTGCTAATATCCTCGCAAAAACCATTAGTAAGCATGAAGGTTTTGAGGTGATAGGGATTGCAGATTGCTCTTCGCAAGCTATTGACCTATTAGATTGTTTCACTCCACAATTAGTCTTCTTGGATGTTAGTTTGGCTGATAGTAATGGCTTAGATGTATTTAGGTATATTCGTCAAGATCTTGGTACTTCCCAAATTAGTGTTGTAATGTTAACTGCAGCGAAAGATGCTGATGTAATTCAAGAGGCTATGTCATATGGTGCCTTCGATTATATATTAAAGCCTATTGCTTTTTCTCGATTGGAGGTTATGTTGCAACGCTTTATTCTATACACCCACCATGTCGATGAAAATCAGCCGTTTGAACAGGATGTACTTGATTCATTATTTCATAATGTTATCCCTCAAATTGACACTAGTAGATCCGTAGCTCTAGAAAAATCAAATCAAGTATTACCCAAAGGAATAGATTCGTTAACTTTAAATAAAATTCGTAAAGTGATGCAGACTAACAATAGAACAGCTTATACCGCAGAATCTATGTCGGAATGTATAGGGACTAGTCGAACGACAGCAAGGCGTTACTTAGAATATTTATTAACAAATAATGAGACTGTAGCTGATATCGAATATGGAAGCGTTGGAAGGCCGGAACGCAATTATATTTCAAATGAAAAAAATTAATAAAAAACGCTTTTACAGATAATAACTTTCTTTTAAATATTAATTATAACCAAGAATAAAGCCAGTAGCCTCAATCCCATCTATGTGTTCACTTTCTTGGCTTGCCATTCTCAAATATGCATGGTGAATAGCTTCTTTGTTTGTTTCAACCCTTGTTCTCTTCTTTCGTTCTGTTTGGATTGTTTTATCTCTGGCTTTTTTATCTTTTGTATCCTTCATACTACCACTATAAAAGTTATTGACTTGTGCTTGTTATATTGGGCTAAAGGCATGAGTTATGTATATATTCCGAGCATTAAGGCTTTAATGTTAATTAATGATGATAAAGTCTATAAAATTTATCAGAATAAACAAATTGGTGTTTTATTCTGAGGGTCTCGAGGAAATTAGCTTAATACTTTTTTCTGATGAATATTGCAAGATGTAGCTTGCTTGAGGCTCTCGTTATTATCAAATATTTGAAAGTAGGGCTGAAGCTTGAATTTTAAGTAAATGGTGTCAATTTCACCAGAATATCTTAATTGGAATAACCGACAGTTTAATTCATGATATCTTAGACTTAACGATGATGACTTGGAAATACTGATATATTTTCCGCTAATGAAAGAATCATTAACTACTGACAATTGATATTGCTTATTTTTGTATTTGTTTTTTATGTTGTCATAGGCATTCTCTGCCCAAACGATGTTTTGTATAGGCATTACATCGATTCGTCCGGTTAATAGCATTTCTAGTAACTGCTCAACGCTATTGGTGAACGTTGTTGTGCCTCTATTGCGTATAGTTTCGATATGAGGCCCGTAATAGGAACCTCTAAGTAAGCCATAATGAAGTTGATTGAAATCCTTAAGAGTCTGATATTTTGATATGTCTTTAATATGTGGGCCGAGTAAATATCGTACACTTCGTTGCTCATATCCTAGTAACATGGGTAGCAAAAAAGTTTCTCTATCTAAAGTCATCGAATGACGAGGTATGATATCAACTAAACCAGCTCTCGCACGTTGTATCGTTCTAGGCCAAGGGACATTTACCCATCTAGGTTTTTCGTTAATAGAAGTAAGTAATATATTAATGGTATCGACGATAGGGCCGGAATACTGATCGTTGGTTATAACCATCTCAGGAGGCCTATGACGAAAATCAATTTGAACTTGTTGACCTAAAGCAAACAAAGGTGTCAGTAATAGGCTGGTGAAAAAAACTCTGAAGGCCATAGGTATACTAAAATGATTTCCAATAATTTTTAGTATAGTTCAAAGGTTTCATTTGGGAAGCAGGGATATTTGATTATTCAGCTTCATATTTGTAGAAACTTTACGACTTTAAGCTAAATTTTCGCATGAAATTAATAACTCATTACATTTGTAATAAGCAGATAATGGCTGAATTAATCTTGATATTATATTTCAGTATATGGGAGGGAACCACATAATTTGATGGGGAGAGTTAAGCATTAATTACAATCTATTCATAAACAGTCATCGGCATACCTCTATGGAAACCCATATTTCCCCATTGAATAAAAATATCGATTATGCGAACATTGCCGTTAAGTAAAATATGCAGCTGGTTGCTTGTGACGTTTCATCTCTCTAAAAAATTAATGGTATTGCTCGTCTGTTTGGCCTTCGTCGGTCAGGCAATGGCGTCTACTGTTATGTCTTATCATATGATGAGTATGAGCGGAATGAATAGCCAAGAAAAATCACAAAACATGGTCATGATGACCCACAGTACGCATGATATGGCGAGTAGCACATTCGAAAACTCAGAAATGTCGACGGAAGACTGTTGTAATGAGTCATGTAATTGCTTTGCGGGTGGTTGTTCAAATATTGCTACGATTATAGAAATTCCTGGCAATGTTCCAATCATTAGTTTGTCTGCTAAAATACTTTCCTATTCTCGTTTGGCATTAAGCCAGCAACCTACATCCTTATATCGTCCACCAATATTTAGCTAAATACAGAATAAATGTATCCATTTTTTGGTCCATTTATATAACGACTTTCTGTATTAGGCTTTTTGATTTTGTGTTTGATGAATACCTTCTAAGCACATCAAAAATAACCTAATTAATTAAAAATTAATTGATATCCCTTTTGGGGGGGTTATGTTTTCAAATAAATATTTAGTAAAGGTTATAGTAACTTTTACTATGGTCATCGCACTTATGAGCTGCTCTGACGAGGCAGGTGTGACAAGTGTCGCTCAACTACAAAATACTGGCTCACCTTCTATTTTCTTAGATGTATATAAAAGTCCAACATGCGCCTGTTGCAATAAGTGGATAAGTCATATCAATGAGAGTGGTTTTGAATCTAAGGTTCATAGCTCTCAAAATTTTTCAGTTATTAAAGATGAAAAAGGAATCGCACCGAGATATCGCTCTTGCCATACTGCAGTATCAAGCGACGGTTATGTATTCGAAGGACACGTTCCTGCAAAATTTATACAAGAATTCCTCACCGAAACACACACTGATGATGTTATCGGTTTATCTGTTCCTGCTATGCCAGTAGGTACTCCGGGAATGGAAGTTAATGATAAGTTTCAGCCATATAAGGTTTTACTTTTGAAGTCAAACGGCTCGTATCAAATTTACGCAAGTGTTGTCTCTTATAAGGAACAGTTTTAATGAATAAGCTAAACGAAAAGAGCAAGCTTCGCATAAAGTACCTTGTAGGAGTTTTAGCTTTTACTATTTTTTCTGCTAGCGCTGCTCAGTCCTCAGTAGATAATGATAATACAGCTTTATCTTTTGATAAGGCGGTGCAAACAGCTAAAAAAAATGACCCTTGGTTAACGGGAAATGTACATCAACAAAACGCTATTGAATCGATGAGTAAGGCTGTAAATACCTTACCTGATCCGAAATTATCGATTGGTTTTGCTAACTTACCAACTAACGGCTTTGACTTTGGGCAGGAAGGAATGACACAGGCTAAAGTCGGTATTTCACAAATGTTTCCTCGTGGAGATACACTCGATATTAAAAGCCAACAGCTAATAATTCAGAGTGAAGCATTTCCATATCAACGTAAAGATAGGGAGTCAAAAGTTGCTGTTACTGTTGGAAGTTTATGGCTAGATGCCTATCGAGTTCAACAAAGTATCGCCTTAATTGACAAAAACAGAGCGCTATTCGAACAGTTAGCCGATATAGCTGAAGCCAGTTACTCATCAGGATTAGGTAAAACCCGTCAGCAAGATATTGTTCGAGCACAACTAGAGTTAACACGTTTAGAAGACAGGTTAGACAAATTAGATCAACAAAGAAATCGCTTTGAAGGGATGCTTGCACAATGGCTGGTAAAATTCTCTACAGATGAATCAGTTGCTAAAAGTAACTTAAGTGATGAAGGGGCTTTATCAAGGGATTATGCTTTACATAATATAGTGCTGAGCCATGAGTTACCTCAAATAGACTTACTTAATCGTGATTTAGTTTACAATAAAAATTGGCTTCTGCCAGAAGCTTTGGTTCATTATTTTTCAAAGCATCCTTCTGTTATCGCTGTAGAAAAGAAAGTCAATGCCACGAAAATAGGTATTAAGTTGGCGAAGCAAAAATATAAACCTGAATGGGGGATAAGCGCAAGTTATGGATACCGTGCGGATGATCCTATGGGCAGTAGTAGAGCAGATTTACTTTCTGTTGGCGTAACTTTCGACTTACCACTTTTCACTGAAAATCGACAAGATAAAGAAGTTCAATCTGCGATATCTACAACTGAAGCTGTGAAAACAGAAAAGTTATTATTATTAAGACAATTACTAGGTGCATATTCGAGTGCTAAGGGGAGGTTATTGCGTTTAAAAAAACGACAGGATCTCTATAACTTGAAATTAGTACCACAAATACATGATCAAGCCGAAGCCTCTTTAACCGCATATACCAACGATGACGGCGACTTTTCGGAAGTTGTTCGTTCACGTATTGCTGTGCTTAATGCTGAAATAGACGAGCTAACATTAAACGTTGAAGAGCAAAAAATACGACTAGAGCTTAATTATCTTTTTGTTGGCAATCTAAGTACTGCTATGACAAGAGCAAACATGAATTTATCGAGTAGCAGTAAAAATACAGCTATGTCGGGAGTAAAATAATGAGTACAAATACCTTGGTAAAAAATATTAAGCCAATTATTTTTGGCATGATCATCGGCGGTGCTCTCACTTTTTCTGCCTATAACTTTCTAGCTTCGACAAGTAGTAAAACAGTTACGAGTGCTGTAGCTGAAGAAAATAAACCACTTTATTGGGTAGCCCCAATGGACGCGAATTATAGAAAAGATAAGGCCGGCCTATCTCCAATGGGGATGGATTTAGTGCCCGTATATGCTGATGATGGGAAAGGGCCAGATGAAGGACCAGGAACAATTCGTATCTCACCTAACGTTATCAACAACTTAGGTGTGCGCTCTGTAGCTGCTCAATATAAAACACTTAATAGCCAGATTAATACCGTGGGATTTGTTACTTATGATGAGGATCAATTAGTACATATTCATCCCCGAGTTCAAGGTTGGATTGAAAAACTATATGTTAATGCTGTTGGAGATCCTGTTAAAAAGAACCAAGCGTTATACGATATATATTCACCTGAACTGGTTAATGCACAAGAAGAGTTATTACTAGCGCTAGCAAGTAATAATAAACGCTTACTGCTTGCTGCTAAAAATCGTCTTAAATCTTTAAAATTCCCTATAGCAAGTGTTAACAAACTTACTAAAGATAAAAAGGTACAACAGTTCGTCACTTTTTATGCGCCACAACATGGAGTTGTAAAGCAACTAGACATTCGTGAAGGCTTTTATGTAAAACCTGAAACTATGATGTTATCCATTGCTGATTTAAGTCGGGTATGGGTTAAAGCTGAGGTCTTTGAAAGAGAAGTTTCGCAAGTTTCAATGGGGAATAAGGTTTCGATGAGCCTTGATTATTTACCTAATAAATTGTGGGAAGGCACGATCGAACATGTTCACCCAATGATTAATCCTAAAACGAGAACTGCCATTGTTAGATTACGTTTCGATAACAAAAATGGAGAACTAAAGCCTAATATGTTTGCGCAAATATCTATTGATACCAGTGTTGATGAACGCGCCTTATTAATTCCAAAAGAAGCTCTTATTAGAACGGGTAGTCAAGACAGAGTTGTACTTGCATTAGGTGAAGGTAGTTTCAAATCTGTTGAGGTTTCTGTAGGTCGTTATGACAGCGAAAGTGTTGAAATACTTGAAGGACTTAGCGAGGGAGAAAGAGTCGTTAGCTCAGCGCAGTTCTTGCTTGATTCAGAATCGAGTAAATCTTCTGATTTTAAACGTATGAATTTCGAAATGTCTCACAATGAAGAACCAGCATCTATGGATATGAGTGATAACAATGAAACAGTTTCCTCTGCCACGGTGAACGGTACAGTCGTTTCAGTAATGGTAGATCATAGAATGGTTACTATCGACCGAGAGGCCATTGAAGCGTGGGGGCGTGAAGCCGACAGGGTTGATTTTATGGTAGCTGACAATGTTGATATGACTTTATTTTCAATCAATGCTTATGTGATGTTCACCTTTGAAGTTCGAGAGAGTAATTTTACTATTGTCAGTGCTATGGCAATGTCTAAAACTGACACTTCAATGTCGGTAGAAAAAGATGCTAATAACGACACAGGAGAATAGTAATGATTACGTCTATTATTCGCTGGTCTGTTGGTAATCGATTTTTCGTATTGCTCGCAACATTGTTACTTGTTGGGGCTGGATTATATTCAGTCAACAAAACACCTATTGATGCACTGCCTGATTTGTCAGATGTACAGGTGATAATAAAAACGAGTTATCCAGGTCAAGCGCCACAAGTTGTTGAAGATCAGGTTACGTATCCCATGACAACTGCGATGTTGTCAGTGCCCGGGGCGGTTACGGTACGTGGTTATTCATTTTTCGGTGACTCATATGTTTACGTTATTTTCGATGAAGATACTGACCTTTACTGGGCACGCTCTAGGGTACTTGAATATTTAAGCCAAGTTGCTCCCAATCTACCCAGTGATGCTCGTCCGCAACTAGGCCCTGATGCAACAGGCGTTGGTTGGGTCTATTTGTATGCCCTTACTGATAGATCAGGTAAACATGATTTAAGCCAATTACGTAGTATACAAGATTGGTTTTTGAAGTTTGAATTACAAACGGTTCCTGGCGTATCCGAAGTGAGCACACTTGGCGGCATGGTTAAGCAATATCAAGTAAGAATTAACCCCGATAAGTTACGTGCTTTTGGTATTCCTCTTTCTCTTATTCAAACAGCAATAAAGCAAGGAAATCAGGAAATAGGCGCATCAGTTGTTGAAATGGCCGAAGCTGAGTACATGGTCAGAACTACGGGTTACATTAAAAGTGTCGAAGATCTCGAAAACATTCCACTAGGCGTAAACAATAATGGTACGCCATTACTGCTGAAAGATATTGCGGAAATTGGCACAGGGCCACAAATGCGTCGTGGCGTCGCTGAACTTAATGGTGAAGGTGAAACCGTTGGTGGCATAGTCGTGATGCGTTTTGGTGAAAACGCTCAGCAAGTAATAATTCGTGTCAAAGAAAAACTCGAACAGCTTAAAAAAGGGCTGCCAGAAGGCGTTGAAATAGTGCCCGTTTATGACCGTTCTGCATTGATTGAACGAGCCGTCGATAATTTGTCATTTAAGCTACTGGAAGAATTTGGTGTAGTTGCACTCGTTTGCATAATTTTCTTATTCCATGTTCGTTCTTCTTTAGTTGCTATTGTTAGTTTGCCCGTAGGTATTCTAACCGCTTTTATTATTATGCATTTTCAAGGATTAAACGCCAATATCATGTCATTAGGGGGGATCGCAATTGCCATTGGCGCAATGATTGATGGGGCCATCGTAATGATAGAAAATATGCACAAACATATGGAGAAAACCCCACTAACCAAAGAAAACCGATGGCAAATTGTTATAGATTCTGCAAGCGAAGTAGGTCCGGCATTATTCTTTAGTTTATTGATTATCACGGTGAGTTTTGTACCTGTATTTACCTTAGAAGCGCAAGAAGGACGCATGTTTTCCCCGCTCGCTTTTACAAAAACGTATGCCATGGCGGCTTCTGCAGCACTGGCCATAACTTTAGTACCTGTTCTTATGGGTTACTTTATTCGAGGTAAAGTATTACCAGAACATAAAAATCCGGTAAATAGATTTTTAACCTTTATTTATCTACCCGCCCTTAAAACCGTTTTACGTTTTCCAAAAATGACGTTAGTCGCAGCATTAGCGGTTCTTTCGGTTGGGATATATCCACTAGATAAAATCGGTAGTGAGTTTATTCCACCACTTGATGAAGGTGATTTGATGTATATGCCGACGACCTATCCGGGGATATCTATAGGTCAGGCACGTCAACTTCTTCAACAAACTGATAAGTTAATTAAGTCGGTTCCTGAAGTAAAAACAGTGTTTGGTAAAGTTGGTCGTGCTGAAACGGCAACAGATCCTGCGCCTCTTACTATGATAGAGACTTTCATTCAGTTTAAGCCACATGATCAATGGAGAGAAGGTGTAACGACTGAAAGTTTGAAAAAGGAGCTAGATGCATTAATCCAACTTCCGGGGGTTACTAACGCTTGGGTTATGCCAATCAAAACACGTATTGATATGTTAGCAACCGGTATTAAAACACCAGTAGGCATTAAGATAGCAGGGCCTGATTTATCGGTAATTCAAGATATTGGTAAACAACTCGAGGTGATATTACAAGATGTGCCTGGCACCACATCCGTTTATTCAGAGCGGGTTGCGGGTGGTCGCTATATCAAGGTTGATATTAAGCGAGCTAAAGCTGCTCGTTATGGATTAAATATCGCAGAAATTCAACAAGTGGTTGCAACGGCTATAGGCGGTGTGAATGTTACAAAAACGGTTGAAGGCTTAGAGCGCTATCCGGTGAATTTACGTTATCCTCAGGACTATAGAGACTCCCCAGAACAGTTATCTCTATTACCTATAATTACGGCTAATGGACAACGAATTTCATTGGGGGATGTCGCTACTATCATTATAGAAGATGGTCCTCCGGGGATTAAATCTGAAAATGCACGCCTCAATGGTTGGGCTTTTGTTGATATCGAAGGTGTTGATGTTGGAACCTATGTAGATGCGGCACAGAAAGTGGTTGATGATAAATTAATATTACCTGCTGGTTACTCTATCGCTTGGGCGGGACAATATGAATACATGCAACGTGCTAAAGCTAAGTTAGCTTATGTTGTGCCATTGACCTTATTTATTATTATTATTTTGCTTTATCTAAACTTTAGAAATGTTATTGAAGTCGCGATGATAATGGGAACGTTACCGTTAGCTATGGTAGGAAGTATTTGGTTAATGTATCTCGAAGGATTCAATTTTTCAGTGGCCGTTGGTGTTGGCTTTATCGCGCTAGCCGGCGTTGCGGTTGAAATTGGCGTAATAATGTTGGTGTATCTCAATCAATCTTACCAAGCAATGCTAAAAGAGCATAGTTTACAAGGTATTGATACTACAAAAGATGATGTACTTCAGGCTGTGTTGCATGGTGCTGGTATGCGTGTTCGTCCGGTTATGATGACGGCAGCTGCTATTATTGTTGGCTTATTACCTATTTTATATGGCACAGGAACTGGCTCTGAGGTGATGAGCCGAATTGCTGCACCTATGGTTGGCGGGATGATGAGCGCGGTAATTTTAGCTTTACTCGTTCTACCGGCATTATATTATTTATGGCGTTCGTCTTCGATAAAAAGCACAGTATAAAAAATAGCATAGCATAACTTTATACAACTAGAATGTAGGCGTGAACGAATAAGACCTGTTACCGGCTTTGACAATTGGGCAATATCAAAGTCGGTATTTTCATGCATAATTTATAGAAGCCCAGATTAAAGTTTTCGTCACTAGAGGGTATTACCAGCCACCACTACCACTATAAAAAGAAGTATTTTTTACAATACTACTACTACTTTCT
>Ga0209396_1003066_pt1 | contig 17125 bp, 12 predicted proteins | sample GOMGulsemesocosm_6_FD_184638 | JGI IMG/M metagenome (GOLD analysis project Ga0209396, IMG submission 184638) | Methane-oxidizing microbial communities from mesocosms in the Gulf of Mexico - GOM8C Gulf of Mexico (SPAdes) (version 2) | ecosystem: Environmental > Aquatic > Marine > Cold seeps...
AAAAACAATTAATGCAGCTTCAAAACTAGGTCATGCAATTGACGTTTTAGTTGCAGGTGTAAATGTAAGTGACGCAGCAGCCCAAGTTGCTGCTATTGAAGGAGTAAGCCAAGTAATACTTGTAGATAATGCTGCATTTGAGCATCAACAAGCTGAAAACATGGCTGATTTAGTTATTTCTTTAAGTAATGATTACAGTCATATTTTAGCTGCCGCAACTACGACAGGTAAAAACTTTATGCCTCGCGTTGCAGCGCTTTTAGATAAAAATCAAATATCTGAGATTGTTGCAGTTGTTGATGCAGATACATTCAAGCGTCCTATTTATGCAGGTAATGCAATTGCCACAGTTAAGTCATTAGAAGATAAAAAGCTTATCACTGTTCGTGCAAGCGCATTTGACTTGCAAGGTGAACAAGCAGCGGTTGATATCATCAATAATGCTACAGACACAGCTGCAACAGGCAGTGAGTTTGTTTCAAAAGAGCAAGCACAATCAGAGCGTCCAGAATTAACTGCTGCTGAAGTGATTATCTCTGGTGGTCGTGGCATGCAAAACGGCGAAAACTTCAAATTACTTGAAGGTATTGCAGATAAGCTTGGTGCTGCTATTGGTGCTTCACGTGCAGCTGTTGATGCTGGTTTTGTACCAAATGATATGCAAGTTGGTCAAACAGGTAAAATCGTTGCGCCAAACTTATATATCGCTGTAGGCGTAAGTGGTGCAATTCAACATTTAGCGGGTATGAAAGATTCTAAAGTGATTGTTGCAATTAACAAAGACCCCGATGCACCAATATTCCAGGTTGCAGATTACGGTTTAGTTGCTGATTTATTTGATGTACTGCCTGAGTTAGAGTCTTCTCTATAGTCAAGTAATACAGATTAAGTTTTGAGTATGCTACTCATATAAAAACACAACTTTTTTAAGTTGTGTTTTTTTTGTTTAAATCAAAAACAATAACCAATTAAATTTAACTATTTAGGCCTTTGCATACTAAATGGGGCTGTAATAGCTGAGTATTCACCACCACCTAATCGAGCTAGTGGATTTATTCGATCTGAATGTACTTTTATTCTCTGTTTCGCATCAATTTCAGCTACTTTATCACTTACAAATAAGTGCTTCACTTCTAAGAATATTAAAGTTTGTGGTACATCACCTAACTCTTTAATTTCATAAAGTTCACATGCAAAAGCTACGTCACATTGCGTTAAACGTGGTAATGAAAAACCGATAAACTCTGTAGTTTCTAATTTAGATGCTTCTAATTCAGACACTCCGTGTTCAAGGCTCGAAGCTGTTTGAGTAACTGAAGTAGCATCATGTTCTGATGCGATATGTATCACCATCTTTTTATTCTTTTGCACATTAACTAAGGTATCTTTTTTATCTCCATTTGGTTTTAAACCAACTGAAATCATAATTAATGCAGGATCACTTGATACTGCTGTGAAATATGAGAAAGGAGCTAAATTTAAAGAGTCATTTCCTGAATCTGTTAATGCCCATGCAATAGGACGAGGTATTAATGTTTGAGTCATCAAGTGATAACGTTGATTAGCTGAAAAATCGGTAAAATTAAGGTTCATTTTATCTAAATAATACTGTTATAAATGATGTAAATCCTGACATATTTCGATTACAAACAACAGAAAATAATTTAAACAGCATAATATGACAAAAATAGTCAGTTGATGTTTTTATATACAAAGTAAATTTAAAGTAAACTTACATTAATGATGAAATAAATTCCTTTTAAGTGTTGTTTATATTTAATTAAAAATATATAAACACCTATAAATTAAAGAAATTAACTGTGTAATTTATTAATTTTTAATATGCAAAATTAATAAATTACACTAACATATTATTAGATTTATTGATGAGAGTTTAACCATGAAAAAAAATAAAATAATGATGTTTGCAGCAGCTGCTTTGTTACCTTTATGTGCAAGTGCAGATAGCAGTCATAAAGGTGCACACAAAGATGTGTCTGATAAAGTCATTGCGAAGCAAAGATCGGCACTTGCTAAATCAACTAAAGGACAAGGATTTGGCCCACAATCACCTCGTGATATAGACTCTCTGGTGGGAAAAAATAATCGTGCTTTCAGTGAAGCGCCAGCTTTTAAAGAAATGAATTTATGTAATATTCATTTTCATAAAAATGCAGAGCATAAAGGTGGTGAGTTTACTAAATATGCAGGTAATGGTGATGGTCACGGTTATCAAAGTGGATTTGAATACTCAGGTCACCTAAGCAAATCAGAAATGAAGCCTGTAGGCAAAACAATTGGTGCTAGTAAGCATGGCAGCCTTTACCCTGGCGATACAATTGAAGTGCATTACGTACATTCAACTGCGAAAATTAAGCCTGGTCCAACGCTAGGAGCATGTTTGAGCGATGCTATTGGTAATCCACAATTGAGAGTTGAGACCCAAGTTTATGTTTTAGTTAATGATAAAAATGCACTGGATTTCAATAAGCTTACAAAGCACAGTGTAGTAGATGGTTATCATCAAGCTGTTAATATCCCAACAAATACAGGTGCACCAGTTCAATACACAGGTTCAACTACAGGCCCTAGTTACAATGAAAAAGGTTCTCCATTCCAAGTAAGCTGGAGTGTAAGACCAAAAGTAGCAAAAGTAGATATTCGCACTGTAGGAAAATGGCTTAAAGGTAATACATTTAACGAAGATCATGCACATGGTGTAAGAAACTTAGTAATGAACCCTAAGCTTCTATCTGAAATAAAATAATAATACCAATTCCAATAAATATGTGATCAATCTAAATGGTCTAAATATACAATAGCTGCGTTGCCTGCATGGATGCAGGTACTTAGGTTTAGTCTGGAACTATAAACCTGTGCTTTCAATCCCAATAGCCAGCTATTGGGATTGAAAGCGCCTTACTCTTGAAAATTTATCCTAATTTATATTAGCTCACTAACATATTAGAATTGGTATAATAATTATATAATGCGTTTAAGCTTATTAAAATTAAGCTTTGCGCATTATTTTTTATTTGAGATCCAGAGTTTAATTTCCCCTTTAACAACAACCACGCCATTTGTATCATAAGCAGTTACAGCAACATTCATATCACCTGGCTGCCATTGTTCAGGGTTTACTTCTGCAGTACATAAAATATCGGTACCTGCTTTTGCTGTGTAGTCTAAGCTCATGCCCTTAGGGATCCATCTTAAATGATTAGGAATAGAAGACTCAGCCATAACACCCATTGCCATCTCTAATCCGTTACAAATTGCAATAACATGAACTGTTTTAATATGATTGTGAACTGCGTTTGTCTTTTTAATTAAGCATTCACAATAATTTGTCCTAAGATCAGTGATTTTAGGTTTGATCGTACCAAAATAGGGGGCTTTTTTAGCAACTATCATAGAAAAAATCTTATTACCAAAGGGTAATTTAGAAATTTTTTCATAAATTGACATCAATTTAGTAGGTTTTGTTGTACTCATATTTTTTATTCTTTTTATCATCTGGTCTGATGAGTTTATCATTTTTAAAGGAAATCTCCAGTTTGACTGATTAATCTTTAAATTCATCCTCATTTAGTTGCAATAGTTTAGTGCATGGGTAAAATTCCGCATTACATTTAGAGTGAATACTCTAAATGTAAAAATTATAGACTAAGTGAGAAATAATGAACAAGCGTATTTTATCAATAGCTGTTTCAACAGCATTTTTGGGTTGTGTAAATCAAGTATCTGCAGCCAGTTTTAAATTAGCCGAATCTTCGGCCACCGGGTTAGGTCGCGCGTATGCTGGTGAAGCTGCCATGGCAGATAATGCAGCCACACAAGCTAGAAACCCAGCAATGTTGACCTATCTTGAGGGCAGTCACTTTAGTGTTGGCGCTGTATATGTGATGCCTAATGTAGATGTACATGGTGATGTTGCATTATCGTCACCTTTATTTGGTCCTGACCCTATTGTAATGAATGCAGATATGAAAGATGTTGCGCCAAGTGCAATTGTGCCTAATATTTTTTTCTCTGAGCAATTAAATGAAAAATGGACGTGGGGCTTAGGAATAAATTCAAATTTTGGTTTAGAAACATATATTCCAGAAACTCATGCAGCTGCAATTTTTGGTAATCAAACTTCAATTACAACAGTTGAATTTAACCCTAATATTGCTTATAAAATCAATTCTGAATTTAGTGTTGGTGGTGGATTAAGACTTGTTTATGGTGAGGGCAGTATAAGCGCATCAGTACCTAGTTGGATAGAGGGGTTGAAATCAAAATTACCAGAGCCTATTGCAGGTCAATTACCTGCTGGTGGCACAACGCTTAAAAGTATGGAAGGCGATGACATTAGCCAAGGTTGGAATATAGGCGCAACTTGGCAGATATCAACAATGCACAGAGTTGGATTTGCTTATCATAGCGAAGTTAAATTAAACCTAGACGGGGAAGCATCCGGCTTATTGTATACCGGAGGTCAAGATATGAGTATTGAAGGTAATTTACCCATTGAATTACCTGCTTTTGCAGAGATATCATCTTATCATCAACTATCAGATAACTTTGCAATGCACGCTAGTATTAACTGGACACAATGGAGTGTATTTGATGAGTTAGTTGCTTATTTCCCTGGTGAAACAAAACCAATAGGTGATATTGACTCTGATTTAGTTAAAGAAGAAAACTTTAAAGATAACTGGCGCTTTGCCGTTGGTTCAACATATCAAATTAATGATGATTGGTTATATAGAGCGGGTATAGCACTTGATCAAACTGCTGTTGATAATGAACATCGCACATTAAGTATTCCAGATTCAGATCGTTTATGGTTTAGCTCAGGTCTAGGTTATAAAGCGAGTGAAGATTTGACTTTAGACTTTTCAGTTACCTATATAAAAGCGCATGGTGATGCACAGATCGATGAATCATTAAATTTATTGGGTTTAGCACAAGTCGATTTTTCTGGTGAAACCAGTGGAGATGTTTATTTAGTTGGTATGCAATTGAGTTATAAACTTTAAAAATCCAAAAAATAGTAGACATTTATAGGTAAATCTTTAGTGTAAAGATTTACCTTTTTATGTTTTAACTTTATGAAAAAACCTACTTTATTTTATGTGTATGATCCTATGTGCAGCTGGTGCTGGGGTTATAAGAATACTTGGCTAAAACTTCAACAGGCTGTACAACCCTTTTTAAATATTGAATATAAAGTTGGCGGATTAGCAGCTGATTCTGATGTTACTATGCCAATCCCCATGCAAGAATTTTTACAATCAACCTGGAAGAAAATAGAGAGAGAATTAAGTACAAAGTTTAATCATAGTTTTTGGCGAAATTGCACTCCCAGACGTTCCACTTACCCTGCATGTCGCGCAGTTATTATTGCACGGGAATATCAATTAGAAATTGAGATGCTTGAGGCCATCCAAGAAGCATATTATCTAAATGCTAAAAATCCTTCTGACAATGATGTTTTAGTACAGTTAGCCCAATCTTTAGGGATAGATAAAGATGAATTCAAACAAAAATTAATAAGTGATAATATAAATAATAATCTGTTAGCAGAAATTAATTTGATACAAAAAATGCCGATACAGGGCTTTCCCTCTCTTGTTTTATTAAAAAATGAACAATATTATCAAATAGAAATCGATTATCATGATTTTAAAACGACATTAGAAACAATAAAGTCATATTTATAAGTCAATATCAAAACACAATTAAGGGATTAAAATGATAAAAAGGATAGCTGTTTACTCAATCTTATTGGTATTAATTGTTTTTGTTGCTTTAAAACCTGCATCTTCAAAAAATGAAGGGTTAATCATTTTTGATAAGCCTAAAAATGATATTACAGTCGAGCAATTTATTCGTAATTGGGAAACATTGTCCGTTATTAAGGCACAAGTTGTATCTGATAGTGATGCTAGGCTTGTTGTAAAAGTAGACTATTTATATTCTGGAGATCATGGCGATGTTGTAACAACTTGCGGTGGTGTTTCATATGAAGGTAATAGAGGAGATTGGTCTTGTAGACCATCAGGTGTTAAAAAAGGGCGAGGCACTGCGATGCTTAGCTTTGGTTTATCATCGATGGCTAAAGATACTGAATGCTCAACTGATATCACGTTTAGCATTTACGATAATAAAGGGGCTGTATTTGCCCATCAAAAAATCCCATACAAAAAAACTTGGCACCAAAATAAACAAGGCGTGTTTGGGCCTATTTTTAAATACATTTCCTCATGTCCTGAATATAGCTAATAGCAATTCTAATAACTCAACTATTTAGGATATAAACTCTATATCCTAGTTAAATCTGATATACTCCCGCACTTGATATTTTGCTCCTTTAAAGTGAGCGCAAGGTTGAATATAGGGAGATACATAATACTAAAAGGATATAAATTTTATTTGTTTTAAGGTCCATCCGTTGTTTAAAAAATTATTAAAAGCATTATTTTCATTAAAAACAAAAAATACACCAGATTTAGATTATTTTGAGAGGACACGTAACAGTACCGATTTAAAAGTATCACCTCAAATTATTGATTTTACTCAATCACCAGCTAAAACATCATCCGGTATTACAATTAAACCCATAAACCAACATGATGGAGACTTTCATCACTATCTATTTGGCAAATCAGAAAAACAAAATGCTATAGACCCATTTAGTGTCTTTGTTTCTTCAAAAATAGAACTGTTATTACTTTCACCTAAAACTTTACTCGATCAGCTTCCTGTCTTGCCCTCAACAGTTACAGCGTTGCTGGGGCAGATTAATAACGATGACTTTGAACTGAATAAAATCTTAATGCTTATCGAGCAAGAGCCTAGTATGGCAGCTGATGTGATAAAAACTGCTAATAGTGCTTTTTATAAACGCAGTGAAAAACAAGTTACTGATTTAAAGACTGCTTTTATGAACTTAGGCTCGCAAGGGTTATTTGAAAGTGTATTAATCAGCTACACAAAAAAACTGTCACCCAGTAGCAATATATATTTTAAGCAGTTTGGTGAAAAAATTTGGCAACATAGTCTTAAAACGGCTGTATATTCAAAAGAAATTTATAAAGACTTAAATAATGATGACGGCTCTACTGCATATTTTGTAGGCTTGATACGGAATTTAGGTAAAATGGTAATTTTTCAAATTATGATTGAAGCATTTAGTCATGTAGACCCAAACGTACCACCCAATTCACAAGCATTTAAAAATTTGATTTCAACATTTGCAACTAAATTAACTTATACGATAGCAAAACACTGGCAACTGCCAGATGACATTATTAACGCTATTGCAAAACAAACTAAAGTTAAGTCAGCAACATGTTTGATTGCTCAATCAGTATATGAAGCTAATGTTATTAGTGAACTCGAACTCATATTTGAAGCAGATATCATAGATGAAAATGAATTTAAGATAAGATGCAGACAAAGGCTAACATCTCAAGTTGCTTTTAAACTCGCACAGAAAACGTTCAATGAATTAAAACATATAAAGCAATCGGTCTAAAAACTAATATCCTAGTATATTTTTGTGTTAAATTACGGTGCTATACAATATCATTCAATCAAAACAAGTGAACTTAGGAATATCAATGGATTTACAAGAATTATTTAGCAAACGTAAAGGTGAAGAGTTATTTGCTTTGTATGACGAAGGTGATTTTGACGCTGGTCTGTTAGCCGCTAAACTTGTATTTAACGATGCCTATAAAGCACCTATCCCTGAAGGGATGAAGAAAAAAGAAGCAAAAGATAAACTTAAAAAAGATGCTGAAACTTGTGTTGTAGTCGGAGCTGAAAATAATCACCTTGATTGTTTAATTGAAGCTGGTGATATGCATTTTTCAACGCGCGTGACTCCTGGACCATTTGGCAGTACGGTTATTTTTGCAAATTATAAACAAGCTAAAATCTGGTATTTGTCTTTATTAGAACGTGATGATATTGATGCAGAACTTAGATGCTTAGCGAATTTTAGAATTGGTTTATTAACTAAGCTTATCGGTGGTAATGACAATACTGACTGGCAGGAAGTGATAAAGTATTGGCATGCAGCACAAGAAAGCGCAGTTAAAGGGTCAGAATTAGCTATTTCAGCACTTGGTATGCATTATTATGAAATCAAAAATTATGATGCCGCTGTACCTTTACTTGAATCTATTTATTTAGAGGCGCCTTACACAGCATTAACTTTAGCATTGTGTTACAAAAACGGCTTAGGTGTGGAAGTTAATTTAGATAAATCAAAAGAATTAAATGACTTTTGGGCCGAAAAAATAGGTAAAGCTAAATAGCTGATCTTTAGATATATTTAAAAAATAACAAACCTCTATATTAGAGGTTTTTTATTGCCAGAAATAATTTATTACAACTATATATTGATAATATTTAAACCTTTTTAATACTTCCTTCGACTTAATAATAAATAAAGTCGGGGAAATAAAAATGAATAAAATACAGGATACGAGTGCTCAAGACTTACAACTTGCACCTCATAAGTCACATAAAAAAATATATTTAACAGCAACAGTGATTGCAATGTTAGGTGCTTCAAGTTTTTATATTGCACCAGCATTAAGTAAATGGAATAGCAGTGATTACACTATATCAAAACAAAGATTGCGCACTGCTGCAGTAACATATGGTGAGTTTACCAGAGATGTTTCAGTTCAAGGTCGTGTTGTTGCAGCAGTAAGGCCTATTCTTTATAGTCCAGCACAAGGAACCGTTACCTATTTAGTTGATGCGGGTGATGAAGTTACAAAAAATCAAATCTTAGCAAGTATTGAAAGTCCAGAGCTTCAAAGCCAGTATAGTCAAGAACTTTCAAGTTTAGTCAGACTAAAAACCCAGTTAGAAAGACAAAAAATACAATCCAAAACTGCAATTTTATCAAAAGAAAAAGACGCAGATAAAGCCAAAGTACTGCTCAATGCGGCAACGAGAGAAATGCGGCGTTCAAATGAAGCGAATAATAAATCTTTAATTAGTGATATTGATTTTCAAAAAGCAAAAGATGATTTAGAAAATGCGCAACTTGAGCATCAACATGTATTAAAAGAATCAAAACTATTACATGAGAATTTACAGTTCGAAGTAAAGAGCAAGCAATTAGAAGTGCAATCACAACAAGTTAAAGTTGATGAGTTGAAAAGACAAGTTAGCGCATTACACATTATTTCTCCAGTATCAGGTCTAGTCGGTAATTTATCTGCTGAACAAAAAAATGCAGTTGCAAAAAATCAAGCTTTGCTCAATGTTGTAGACCTTTCACACTTCGAATTAGAGTTAAATATTCCAGAAAATTATGCTGATGACTTAGCAATCGGTATGACAGCTGAAGTTTTATTTAATTCTGAAAAATTTGAAGGAACATTAGTTGCTGTATCTCCGGAAATTATAAATAACCAAGTACAAGGAAAGATCCGCTTCACTGAAGACTCTCCTGTTGGATTAAGGCAAAACCAGAGACTAACAACACGGGTTCTATTAGAACAAAAATCTGATGTTTTATACCTGCCTCGAGGTCAATTTTTAGATAGTAATGCTGGCCGAATCGCTTATGTCATAAAAAAAGATATTGCCTATAAAACAAAGATAACAACAGGCGCACGTAGTTTATCAAAAGTTGAAATTGTATCTGGTTTGCTTCAAGGGGATCAGGTTGTAATTTCAAATACTGAACAATTCCAGGGCGCTGAAAAAGTTGCAATAACACAATAATAAAGGAACGTAATTATGTTGAAAATGAATAATGTATCAAAAGCATATATAACAGATTCAGTTAAAACACAGGCTTTAAAATCTTTTAATTTACAGGTAGAAGCGGGGGATTTTGTTGCAGTAACTGGACCATCTGGGTCGGGTAAAACAACTTTTTTAAATATTTCAGGCTTATTAGAAGGATTTTGTGAGGGGCAATATATTTTAGATGGACATGATGTCAGTAAATTAAATGATAAAGAAAGATCTAAGCTCAGAAATGAAAAAATAGGATTTGTATTTCAAAGCTTTAATTTAATACCTGAACTGAATTTATTTGACAATGTTGATGTTCCCCTTCGTTATCGTGGTTTTAATAAAGCAGAACGTAAAAAAAGAATTGAAGAAGCATTAGATAAAGTAGGGCTGGGAGGAAGAATGAAACATTACCCAGCTCAGTTATCAGGCGGTCAGCAACAAAGAGTTGCGATCGCACGTGCTTTAGCAGGCTCACCAGCATTTTTATTAGCTGATGAACCTACGGGAAATCTCGATAGTAAAATGGCAGAAGGTGTTATGGGGTTGCTTAAAGAAATCAATGCTTCTGGTACCACCATAGTGATGGTGACACATGATAACGAACAAGCATTACAAGCGAGTCGTATAATTCATGTAAGAGATGGTCAAGTTGAAGAGTTATTACATCAGCAAAAAGCAATTGCTTAGGAGGTTTATATGTTTAGTTATTATATTAAACTCGCCCTAGTGAGTATGCGTAAAACCCCAGGTTTAGTTGCATTAATGGTATTAGCTATTGGTCTAGGAATTGGCGCAGCAATGACAACTGTGACTGTTAATTATTTAATGGGCACTAATCCTATTCCGCATAAAGGTGATGAGCTGTTTGCAGTTCAACTTGATAATTGGGATCCAAATGAACCCCATTCTGAGCCAAACTTACCACCGGATCAGGTGACTTATACTGATGCAATGAATTTAATAAAATCGGCTCCTGCATTTAGACAAACAGCACAGTCAAGAACAGGTCAAGTTATTGAATTAAATTCTGAACAAGGCAAAGATCTCAAACCTTACTTAGCAACTGCGAGAACAAATTACGCTGATTTTTTCCCAATGTTTGATGTGCCATTTATATATGGTTCGGGTTGGTCAAAAGAGGAAGATAAAAATGAATCTCTTGTAGCAGTGCTAAGTAAAGAAACAAATGAAAAGCTGTTTGGTGGTGAAAATTCAGTAGGAAAAACATTTATATTTGGTTCTAAAGTGATGCAAGTTGTGGGCGTTTTAGATACTTGGCAACCGCTTCCTAAATTTTATGATTTAACAACAGGTGCTTTTGATGAACCAGAAGCGCTTTATGTTCCTTTCACAGTACAAGTTGCTAATGAGTGGGGGAGATCGGGTAATACTAATTGTTGGAAACCGGTAGAAGGAACTGGCTATCAAGGTTTTATTCAATCTGAATGTGTTTGGATCCAATTGTGGGCAGAATTACCAAATGAAGATGCAAAACAAGAATATAAATCTTTTATTGATAACTACGTAAAAGATCAAAAAATATTAGGACGTTTTCCTCGTCCACTAAATAATCATTTGAACTCTGTACCTCAATGGCTAGAAGTGCAAAAAGTAGTCGCGAATGATGCACAAATACTGATGTGGTTATCGGCCTTATTTTTATTAGTATGTTTGCTAAATACCATCGGATTGATGCTTGCAAAGTTTATAGGAAAATCGGGTGAAATTGGTCTTAGACGAGCGGTTGGTGCGAGTAAACAAAGTATATTCAATCAGCATTTAATGGAGTCTTGTTGTGTTGGGTTATTAGGTGGGATATTTGGGTTGTTACTCACTTGGCTTGGATTGAAAGGGATCCAAGGTTTATATAGCAATCTTAACGCATCATTAATGCAGCTTGATTTAAAAATGGCAATTGGTTCCGTTGTATTAGCTGTTGTTGCAACAATTCTAGCTGGCTTATATCCGACAATTATGGCAAGTCGCGTTTTACCTGCAACTCAACTTAAAAGCCAATAGGGAAATGTTATGAGAGATTTTTTACCGATATTAAAAATAATTAGAAAACAAAAAACGGCACCTATTTTATTGGCTTTACAAATGGCAGTTACACTGATGGTCATTGTTAATGCAGCATTTATTATTACAGATCGTAATCGATTAATGGAAAGGTCATCAGGATTAGATGAAGACAATATGTTTTATATATCATCTACTGCTTATGAGGAAGATTATGCATTAGAGAATAATTTGAAAAATGATCTGAAAATGATCAGAAGTACTCATGGTATTATTAATGCGACACCCATCAACGCAATTCCTTTAAGTGGTGGCGGCTGGTCTATGGGACTTTCAACAAAACCAGGTTCTAACAATGATGGGGCTGGTACTGCAATTTATATGGTAGATGAACATGCAATTGATGCGCTAGGTGTTAACCTGATAGCCGGTGAATTTTTTACTCAAGCAGATATACAGTTTAGAACACGTGGTAATGATAAATGGCCGCCTGTTGTTGTGATCACTAAAGCACTTGCGAAAGAATTATTTCCTGATGATTATAATGCAGCACTAGGTGAGACTGTTTATATAAATGATAATGATCCTATGATGGTAAAAGGCATTATAGAAACACTGCAAGCACCTTGGAATGGTTGGAGCGGCGTCGAACGGTCTTCTTTAATACCAACACCTTTACTATTTAAATCTGTGACTTACATGATCAGAACAGAAAAAGGACAAAGAGATAGCTTAATGGCTGAAATTGAAGAGAAAATGGCTAAAACACCAGGTCGTTTTATTCGAAGAGTGAGAGATATGTCAGAGGTTAGAGAGCGTAGCTACTCATTCCATAGCGCTACAAATACAGTATTACTCAGTGTTATTATTGCACTTACGATAGTGACAGGGTTAGGTATTGTGGGGCAGGCTAGTTTCTCGGTAAATAAACGCAGAAAACAAATAGGAACAAGGCGCGCTTTAGGCGCCAGTAAAGGGCAAATAGCAAGATACTTTATGTTAGAAAATGCGGTTATTACAAGTTTTGGTGTTGCATTAGGTTTAGCTGCTAGTATCGGACTAAATATGGTATTAGTTGAGACTTTCTCTCTACCAAAATTACCTTGGCACTATTTATTAACTGGTTCTGTTGTATTATTTATTTTAGGACAGCTAGCAGTTGCGTATCCTGCACAACGTGCATCAGCCGTTTCCCCGGCAATTGCAACACGTAGTGCGTGATAATACATTTATTGTTAATGTATTTAAGCCTCCATCGGAGGCTTTTTTTATTTCTAGTGGGTGATAAATTAGAATAAATATTAAAAACACACAATTTAATGTAAACAATTCAATACAAATGATTGTGTTTTGGGTCTTTATTCAGTTTTATTAAATATGTATATTTTTTGAATTAAAAAATAAGTTTGCTAAGATGCCTGCGTTAATGACGGAGAGATGGCAGAGTGGTCGAATGCACCGGTCTTGAAAACCGGCATGGGTTTATAGCCCATCTAGGGTTCAAATCCCTATCTCTCCGCCACCTCATTCCCTAAAGCCACCTCGAGTGGCTTTCTTTCTTTTCAGCCTTGCTTTAATTTATTTTATTAAACCTTAGGTAGATTAAAACTAAACGACGTGCCTTCATTTTTGATACTTTTTACGATTATTTTGCCACCGAGCTTTGTAATTTGATGCTTAACTTCGGTTAATCCAACACCTCTACCTGAATCTAATGAAGCATTTACCTTAGTACTTGCGCCCATATCAAAAATACGATTTAATAAATTTTCTTTTTTTAGGTCTTTATCAGAACCATTATTAGTTATAAAACGGTGTTTAATTAAATCAGTATCAATACCTTTTCCATCATCTTCAATTTCTATTGTAAAATTATCATTATGATCGATCACACAAACACTTATATTACCTGAAGTTTCTTTACCTAAACACTCTCTTTCATCTAAGGTTTCAATGCCATGTGTGACAGCATTTCGAAATACATGAAGTAATGATTGCATAAACTCATTATATTTATTTTCAGACAATAAAATCTCATCTCCCATTACCTCTATTTTATTTAAACATTTATCTAATGAGACAGCCTGATGCATACAATAGTCAGCATGTTTTTTTAGCCATAGTCTAATGTTCTTTTTCTTTTTATTTTCTAGAATTTCAGATGCTTTATCAAAATTCGGTAAGTTATTATTTTTGTTAATCAAATCAGCGATAAAATTGAGTTCATCGGTATGAATATTTACTGTATAAATGTCATCAAGAAAATTTTTACCTAGAGAGTTTAATAAAACATCAGTTTCTTTTTTCAAAACAATATTAATGTCATCAACATTCAAAAGTTTTACTAAAGCATCTTTGTTGTAATATGAAAATTTATTCAGATGGTTTCTTAAATAGCTTTCAATGTCATGTAGATATTGTGCAAGCTCTTCAAAGTATAATTGAAGAAATAATCCTTTAAAGGTATGAACTTTCCTGAATAAACTTTCCACCTGCTCTAAGTTATATTCATTTATAGTAAAATAACTGTGTAATTCTAATTTTTTAAAATCTTTAATTATTGAAATAAGATCAGCATGATGTTTAACAGCATAAATTAATTTTCTATTTGTTTGTTGTTCAATCAATAATGCATTAGTTAAATTTAATTTTAAGCTGATATCAACAAATCTTAGAATGACTTCAGAATTATCTAGTTTGAAATCTAATTTGAGCGTTTTATCAAATACTTTAATTTGTTTTGGTAATAAATCTAACAGAAATTCTTGTTTTAAATCATCTATTGTTTCAAATAATAATCTGATCCCTTTTATAAAAGTTTTTTTATCTAAATCTTCATTAATAAATAAAATATCAGAAATATTCCTACCAACTAAGTACTCATCGTTTAATAATCTATAACATGCAGTACTCAATTGAGGCTCTACAATAAAATCATCTTTAAATGTTAAAAATCCTTCGTTAGTACTATTTAATAATGCTGAAACTTTATTGAGTGCTGAGGTGGTTGCTAATTTTTGTTTTTGTAATTCGCTATAACCAAGAGAGTTTGCAACTGCGATTGCAGCATAACTTGTCATAGTACGGATCATCTCTAGCTGCTTTTTGGAAAATGCGTTTTCATATTTTGATTGTAAGCTCAGGCAGCCAAAAACGATATTACCAACACAAAGTGGCTGATAAATTATTGTTTTCATGTGTTGGCCAAAAATAGGTTTTAGTTTTGGTTGTTCAAAATAATTAAGCCATTGATTATCAGTTTGAATGACAATTTCTTTATTATTTTGTATGCACCAGGTAACTGGCTGTATGCCATCATCAATGTTCATTTCTTTCAATTGAACTTTTGTATTGTTTTCAACAACAATTGGAAACTTTATGATCGTTAACGCTTTATCATAAATACCAATTAAAAAGGTATTTGGTTTAAATACATCATCAAATTGCTGATAGATTTTAATTAATACTAAATTAAAATCTAATGATTGCGTCAACTCTTTACCGATATCGTCTAATAACAATAGATCTTTTGTTTGCTCGTCTACCGCTGATTGTAAGAGTCGTTGCTTTATTTTTAAACTTGATAACCTGAGTTTATAAAGAAAAAACAACAGGCTTAAAATACAAAGCAGTACAATTAATTTAAATGTAATAGATTGGTACCAAGATGCGATAATTATTATAGGCAGCGAAACTTGCTCTGTACTCCACTTTCCGTATCTATTGCTTCCTTGTATTTTTAGTAGGTATTTACCTGGAACCAAGTTGTGATAGGTGATAGTACGATTATCTGAATTAGCTTGAATCCAATTGTCATTATATCCCTCAAGTTTATAGCGATATTTATTTGATTGAGGATCAGAAAAATCTAGTGAAGCAAAACTGATAGAAAATCCTTTGTTATTTGCTGGAACTAGGAGCTCATTAGCAAAGCTGGTATTTTCAGAATCAATTTTAGCATTCGTAATTTGAATTCTAGGATCAAAGTTTAAAGGAATAAACTTATTTGGATTTATTGTTAAAACGCCTTTTGTTCCGCCATAAAATAATAAACCAGATTCAATTTTAGCATGAGCACTATTTAAGCTGACGCCTATATCAATACCATCTGACTTGCTAAGCTGCCAAACTTGCCATGTTTGCGGATCTAATACATATTTTGGTGAGACTATTCTACCAAAGTCATCTTCTAGCATTTTACTGCCAAATTTAAACTTAGGAAGATTAATCTTTAAGTTAATCGATTCAAATAGAAATGTATTATTATCATTAACCAGTATATTTAGTCCTTTATTTGTATCAATCCATAACTGATTTTTACTATCAAAAAATATATCGTTAATTGTATTACCTGCTAAAGAATTGTTATCAGCATTATTGTGAATAAAACGTTTAAGTACTGTATTATTTTTTGTTAGTAGGTAAAGCCCATTATTTGTGCCAACCCATAAATTTTTGTTGGTACCAAAAGTAATTACTGTTACTGACTCTTTGAAAATTCGGTTATTAGGGTCTTTAAAATATGACATTTTATTATTTTTTTGATTGTAAACTGATAATCCAGCCTGGGTGCCTATCCAAATCTTATCTCCATCTGCTAAAAGCGTTGTAACCGCATTATTAAGTAGACCATTATTGATATCTATTAGATTAAATGTATTTTTATTAATACTCGATTTATATAAACCAGAGTTTTGTGTCCCGACCCAGAGACTGTCATTATGAGTTTGAACTATGGCTGTAATATTTCCTTGAGTTAAATGATCAATGCCTATTACATTAATTTTTAAACCTTCTATTTCTCCAGAATGTAGATCTAGAATATCGATACCATTGCCTAGAGTACCAATTAATAAGTGGCCATTTTTTATTTCTGTTATTGCACCCACATGAGAGTGAGTTAAACTTTTTGATGACGTTGGGTTGTAACTTATAGTTCTAAAAGCTGAGTTAAAATAATTTATTTTATTTAATCCAGCCCCCCAAGTGCCTAACCAAATAAGTTCTGAGCTATCTTTATAAATTGTGCTAACAAAATCAGAATTAATACTGTTTTGATTTATTAAGTTATGTTTAATGTGCTCTACGATAGTACCGCTATTGGCATCAACAATAATGACCCCCATGCCAAAGGTCGCAATCCAAATCTCATTATTATTAATTTGTAAAATATCTTTAACCCAGATTTTGCTTAATGGTTTTGAATTAGGGCTCAATTCCTCTGACCGTTTGAAAATCTGAGACTTTTGATCAAACCATGCAAAACCGCGGGTTTTTGTACCAATCCAGATAAAGCCTTTGTTATCTTGATATAACCGAGTAATGTATTCCCCTAAAAAAGGCG
>Ga0209396_1003071_pt1 | contig 17115 bp, 15 predicted proteins | sample GOMGulsemesocosm_6_FD_184638 | JGI IMG/M metagenome (GOLD analysis project Ga0209396, IMG submission 184638) | Methane-oxidizing microbial communities from mesocosms in the Gulf of Mexico - GOM8C Gulf of Mexico (SPAdes) (version 2) | ecosystem: Environmental > Aquatic > Marine > Cold seeps...
TTTACCGTGGTCAACGTGGCCGATAGTACCAACGTTAACGTGAGGCAGGTTACGCTCAAATGCTTGCTTAGCCATTGCTTTATCTCAACTGTTAGTTTGTATCACATACAATAAAGGGCAGACATATCTCTACATCTACCCTAGGAAATTCTGGAGCTCATGGGCGGAATTGAACCGCCGACCTCACCCTTACCAAGGGTGTGCTCTACCCCTGAGCTACATGAGCGAAATCTCTCCACTAAACTCAAATACAATAAAAACAAGTTTAGTTGGAGCGGGTAGTGGGAATCGAACCCACCTCATCAGCTTGGAAGGCTGAGGTAATAGCCACTATACCATACCCGCTTATCTACTATTGAAATGGTGGTGGGAGGTGGATTCGAACCACCGAAGCTTTCGCGTCAGATTTACAGTCTGATCCCTTTGGCCACTCGGGAACCCCACCAGCAATTTCAATTCACTTCGATCATCTTTCGATGGTGCCGACACCAAGAGTCGAACTCGGGACCTACTGATTACAAGTCAGTTGCTCTACCAACTGAGCTATGTCGGCACTGCGTCGAAGTGGCGCACATATTACCACCGCTTTATTTTGATGCAACCCCTTATTTCATTTATTTTGGGTTTTTCTGCATGTTTTATTTTTTTTTAAGATAGCGTGCATAAAAAACACTCAAGACGAGCTGCAATACGACAGATAACATTGATAACAAGCGTGTTTCACCAAGCTTTTGTCTTATCATCCAAAAACTCAAAACCATCAAGCACTAAATCTTTTGCATAAACAATACTCTCATCATCAAGATGCGCAATTAGTGCTTGGGCATCACCACCGGTTAAAATCAAGACCCCTTTCTCTGCAACCATTTGTCGCTGCAGCCTTTCCATTAAAGCAAGAATTGTCACTAAACATCCATTGGCGACATTAGTGCCTGTATCCACTCCCGGCAAGATACTTTGACCACTATCTGCCCAGCGAACTTGCGCGGTATTTTTAAACAGCGCTTTTTGCATCATCAATAAACCTGGCACTATATAGCCGCCAATATGCTCACCCTTATCGGAAACAAACTCCACATTTACCGCACTGCCACAATCTGCGACACACAACGATCGGCCGGGAAATTTATTTGCAGCCGCTATCGATGCAAGCCAACGATCAGCCCCCATTTTACCCGGGCTTGCGTAGCTGTTTTTAACACCAGCACAAAATGCCCTAACAACAAACAACTCTGGTTTTACTTGCCAGATCCCAGCCAGCTCATCATTAAGCTTAGAATTATAGGCACTACCTGCCACCGAGCAGATCTTTATTTTGTCAATTCTCTCGCTTTGTATGCTTACAAACATGCCGCAAAGCTCAGCCAACGCAGCCCTGCCTTCAAACTCTATATTAGCTGAGGATCTTACACGCCACTTGCAAAAACTATTACCTACATCTATTTCTAGTACTTTTCTCATTTTTTAATACCACTTTAAACTTGCCTAACGCTTATCTCCCCACCATGATGCGTCTCTATTTCCCCCAAACGCTCTAACATTAGTGCACCCTGCTCATTCACGCCTCGACAAACACCTTCTATCTCTGAGTGTGCGCTTATCAATTTCACCTCACTATCTTGAAACGCGTGCACTTGGTGCCAAGCTTCTATAAACGCAGCAAAGCCTTTCTCTGAAAACACCACCAAATTGCTTATCAACTGAGACAGCACTACCGCTAACAATTTATTTCGATCTACTTTCCTATCATGAACACTCGCCAAATCAATCCAAGGCTGATCTATATCTTTAACCCGCTCTGAGCCTCGCGACATAGCCACGTTTAAGCCCACGCCAATCACCACTGATATATCACCTGATGCATCGCCTTGCATTTCTAGTAATATGCCCGCTAACTTTTTTCCTTTATAGAGCAAGTCATTCGGCCACTTAAGCTCAACACCTTTAACCCCAAACCGGTTTAACGCCTGCACTACACTCAACCCCACCAACAGCGACAAGCCTTCCAGTGCAGCTGCACCTCCTGAAAAGCGCCATATCAGAGAAAAATACAAATTTGTCGCCAGCGGCCCCTGCCAAGATCGACCACGCCTTCCGCGACCAGCATGCTGAAACTCAGTCAAATACAACGCGCCGTGCCGCCATTGTCTTATATTTCTTAGCGCCATTAAATTGGTCGAGTCCGTAAAGGTCTTCAATTCAATATGCTCTAGAGCATCCCAAGCTTCTTTGTCCATCTTAGATTTGAGCGACTCGAGCTCTAATAAATCTAAACCATCAGGCAAACGATAACCCCGTCCACGCACACTATAAATTTCCACGTCATATTCTTTTAACGCTTTCATTTGCTTCCAGATCGCGCTGCGCCCTAACCCCAACACTTCTCCAATCGACGTTCCAGAATGAAACTTGCCATCTGCTAACACTTTCAGCAGCATTGAATCGATCATTGATCAGCCGCTGTTTTAACAAACCGCAAGAAACTATAGGCATAAGGATTTTTATCATCGCTTTGCCAATCTTCTTCAAACTCTAAGCGATAGGCACTGTAATCAACCTTAGGAAAGAACGCATCACCTTCAATTAGCGCATCAACTTGTGTGATATACAAAATATCCGCCATTTCAATTGCCTGCGAATAAATCTGCGCACCCCCAATAATCATCGCTTCATCGACGCCGTCTCTAATGCAGACATCTTTTGCAAGCTCAATTGCTTGCATCAAGCTCGCGACCACTTCTACCCCTGCTGGCGCGAACTTCGCATTACGAGAAATGACTATATTAGTACGCCCAGGTAGTGGACGACCTATAGACTCAAAGGTTTTTCGCCCCATAATGATTGGCTTACCTAAAGTTACCGACTTAAAATACGCCAAATCTTTTGGCAAACGCCAAGGAAGATCATTATTAACACCAATGACTCGATTTTTGGACTGAGCAACAACAATTGCCAACTGCATAAGGGACACCTTTATATTGTATAACTTGCATCTAATTCTTTTGTTTTCTCGTGCACATCGCTAGATGTGTAATCCACATCAATGACTTATTTTCCTAAACTACAAACCCATTACTTCAATTCATCTCTGGTTTTCCAACCCCACCATCAAAAAATCACTCATTAAATACATAGCCTAATTTAAAAAGTAATATATATTAAACGAATTAAAACTAGCAACAGTAACGCTTAGGGCAAGAATATGAGCAAAACAAGTTTAGACCAGGCACCTGATCACATAAAACTCGCAGTCGATCTGATACAAATGCTAGAAGAGGCCAAGATTACACCGGCCACTTCTATACTTGCATTAGAGATCGTACTCAAGGATTTACATAGACGAACCGTAAACGAGCATAAAGCTTAAACAGAAAATGGGTACGCGATTGGATCGTGATATTCATACTCTGTGACCTTAAAGTCATCGAGTGTCACCCAAGTTTCTAGATCTTCTAAGCTTTTAATTTCTGGATTGATATGCAATTGAGGCGCAGCAAAAGGCTGGCGCTTTAACTGCACATCTTTCATCAGCGCTAATTGATCTTCGTAAATATGTGCATTCACTATTTTGTGATATGCCACACCCGCTTTATGACCGGTAATTTGCGCCATTAAAGCCAAAAAAGTAAACACCTGAATTTGATTGAAATTTTGCCCCAGCGGCACATCACACGAGCGCTGTGACGACGTTAAATACAACGTATCTCCCAGCAGAGAAAATGTATGGGTATGCATACAAGGGCGAAGACAGCCCATATGGAACTCACCGGGGTTATAAAAAGATAAAATTTCTCCACGATCATCAACACCCTTGCTGAGGTTATCAACAATTTTACGCAACTGATCTATCTGTCCGCCATCGGGTTTATTCCATGAACGCCCCTGCACGCCATAAACGCGCCCCATGTCATCTTCACCTTTACGATGCTCGCTTGCCAACCAAACTTCGTTTTCATTGGCATTGGCATTCCAAGTATTACAACCAATAGTTCGAAATTGTGCCGCGCTGTCATAGCCGCGCAAGTAACCTAGTAGCTCAGCAATAGCCGCTTTCCAGTAGCTTTTTCTTGTGGTCACCAACGGCAGTTCATTAGCACCAACATTGTACGCAAGATCAGCATTGATCACTGATAGGCAACGCTTACCTGTTCTTGAGTTCTCTACCCAGACACCCTCATTGACAATACGCTGACATAAATCTAAATACTGCTTCACTTATCACCCCTTAATATTAACTAGTTCCCATCCAGAAACAATGATCTACTGCGAACGCCTCACTGGCTCTATCCGCACTCCACTAGCTTTAGTTATTTAGAATGACTAAACGCCTATATCCAGCAGAGAACATTTTGAACCATTGACTCGCTTTTGTTACACCCCTGCTTCAGGACGAGAACTAGTGGCTTTTTGACTGGCAACTTGATAGGCAAAAATCATTAAACATACTCCAACAACGATCATTGGCAGAGACAGCAACTGCCCTTTGGTCATCCAACCGAAAGCAACAAAACCTATATGCGCATCCGGTTCTCTAAAGAATTCTACCGTTGTTCTAAAACAGCCGTACAAAATCAGAAACAACCCAGAAACCGCAAATGCAGGACGTGGCTTACTTGAATACAACCACAAAATTGTAAACATCACGACCCCCTCTAAAAAGGCCTCATAAAGCTGTGAAGGATGACGCCCTAACGCATCCACTCTTGGAAATACAACCGACCAAGACACATCACTCGCTCTACCCCAAAGCTCACCGCCAATAAAGTTACCTACTCGCCCTGCACCTAAGCCAATAGCGACCAGCGGCATCACAAAATCACCCATTTGCGAGAGTGATTTGTTGGCTTTTCGCCCGAATAGCCACAGCGCAACCAATACGCCTAGCATACCGCCATGAAAAGACATACCGCCTTCCCAGACCTTAAACAACCACAATGGTGATTCAAGAAAGCGATCAAAGTGATAGAACAGCACATAACCGAAGCGCCCCCCAATCACGACACCCATGGCACCCCAAAATATAAAATCGGATACTTGTTCTCGACTCCAACCTGAGCCAGGCTGATCAGCGCGATAATTACCCAACAATAGCGCTGCGCCAAAGCCAATTAAATACATCAAACCGTACCAATGGATTTGAATAAAACCTAAATCCAACGCAACGGGATCAATATCATGCACCCACATAACAACCATCCTTCGTGAAAATTGCGCTCTACGCAATAAAAATTCAATACAGCTAGTCAGCAACGCTCAACTAGCTAAATACACCTGACAAATTTAAGGCACTATCTTACAGTAATAGTTTCTTAAATTAACTTTTTAGTTGTTATCATCGGATGGCAATAATCTAGGAGGCTGTCCGAAAAAAGACTGATCTATTACGATCGCAGCTCTCAGACAGCCTCCTAGGCGAATAAATTTCCAGTCAGCCAAAGAGCAACCTAACATGTGCCTTATTACTATTAGCTACCAGACAAACCCGCAATATCCATTCATATTAATCGCTAATCGGGATGAGTTTTACCCAAGACCTAGTGCCGCTATGGATTATTGGCACGACCATCCCCAATTGCTAGCCGGTAGAGATTTAGAACAAAAAGGCACTTGGCTGGGTATTACCCAAGCAGGGAGATTCGCCGCACTAACCAACTATCGTAACGGCCCCAAAACCCTTCAGACATTCCCGATTTCACGTGGGCACCTAGTGATTCAAGCGCTGATCGAAGCCGACTTAGCAGACACCCAAGAAAATTATGCACCTTTTAATCTTTTCTATGCAGACAAGCGAGGCTTGTACTACCGTAATAACCACCAAGATAATGACGCCGAGCAAACTTTAACGCCAGGGACATACGGCCTATGCAATGGTGCGTTAGACACGCCCTGGCCTAAGCTAGTAACAGCAAAAGAGCAACTGACAAAAATAGCACTTGGGCCAGTCATTGCTATGGATGATTTAAAAAGCCTAATGACAGATACAACGACCACGCCAGACAATGAGTTACCTGATACAGGCATCCCAATACAATGGGAAAGCGCACTGTCATCGCAATTTATTAAGTTTAAAGGGGAGTACGGTACCCGCGCCAAAACAATCATATTGCAAGATCAGCGCGGTAAAACCCAAATTTGTGAGATGCGCTATGATGCTTCAGGCTTCTTAGGTGAGTCTCACTTCGAAATACAGATACCGGTATTTGGTAAAGGTTAGTTTTCGTTTTTGATAAAGTTAGCTAAGCCCATATCCGTCAAAGAGCGATTTATTTCTTCTTTAATCTGCTCGCCATCATTTAAACGCAGCACTCTTTTGAGCATTGCGCTTACTTCTGCTGACTGACTCTGCCTAATCACTGATTTTATTTTTGGCAAATTATTTGCGTTCATCGACAAGAAGTTATAACCCATGCCCATCAATAACAAAGCGCCCGCAGGATTTGCCGCAATCTCACCACAAATAGACACAGGTACGCCTTCTTTATGCGCTTCTTTCACAATGTATTTCAACGCCTGCAACACTGCTGGATGAAAACTACTATAGAGAGGAGCGACCCGAGGGTTGTTACGATCGACGGCTAACAAGTACTGCGTTAAGTCATTTGAACCCACTGAGATAAAATCGACATGATGAGCAAACACTCGCGCCAAATATAGTGCAGCAGGTACTTCTATCATCACACCAATAGGTGGCCTGACCACCAAAAGCCCCTCTTCTTTTAGCTCCATTACCGCCTGATCAATTAAAGCAATAGATTCTGTCACTTCATTGATACTCGTCACCATCGGCAACATAATGCGTAAATTACCATAGGACTCATTCGCGCGCAGCATTGCTCGAATTTGTACCACAAATATTTCAGGGTGATCTAAAGTCACCCGTACCCCACGCCAACCTAAAAATGGATTTTCCTCTTCTATCGGGAAATACGTCAATGATTTATCGCCACCAACATCCAAGGTACGCATAGTCACCGGCATTGGTGCAAATGCTTCTAGCTGCCTGGCGTATATCTCGGTTTGTTCTTGCTCTGTCGGGAAGGCGTTGCGAATCATAAAGGGGATTTCTGTACGGTACAGACCAATTCCCTGCGCACCTTTATCTAGAGCGCGCTGCACATCAGCAGTGAGACCAGTATTAACCCAGAGCGGCATGACCACTCCATCGAGTGTTTCTGCTGGCAGTAATTTTAGGCAATCTAATTCAGCTTCTTGCTCTAGCTCTTCTTTTAATTGAGCTTTATATATATCCAATAATTCTTGCGAAGGATCGAGATACAATCTGCCCGAATGACCATCAAGAACGACTTTTCGACCACTGAGCTTTTTGTAGGGAAACCCGGTTGCGCCCATAATGGTCGGAATGCCCATAGAGCGCGCCAATATTGCAGCATGCGCGTTGCCTGAACCTTTAATTGAGATCAGACCTGAAAGTTTATCAGTGGCTATCTCACCTAACATCGCCGGTGAGAGCTCTTCAGCCACTAATATACTACCCTCTTCTATATCGATAGATTGAGGAGAGTCTTTCTGTAAGTAGGTAAGGATTCGACGTCCTAAATCACGTATATCTGACGCACGCTCTTTCAGGTATGGATCATCCATCATATCGAACTGGCGGGTATGTTCTAAAATAACACTGCTGAGCGCCCACTGAGCACTGCTGCCCGCCGTTATTCTATTGATAATCTCTCCCGCAAGAGAATTGTCTTCAAGCATACGCAAGTAGACATCAAAAAGCGCCTGCTCTTCTTCCCCTAGTTTTTTCGCAAGGCGTGCGCTGGCAACTCTTATATCAGAGCGAACATGCTCTAAAGCGGCTTCAAACGCATGTATATCGCTGCCGACATCTTCCGCTTGCTGTTCAGCAACTGCATCAAGTTCAGCACTTTGCGAGACGACAACCACATTACCAATCGCTATTCCCGGCGCACCGGCAACGCCGACAAAACATTTATCAGCTTGGGGCTTTTTCTGTATATCGGTTTTAGAGACGGAAGTGGTTGCCTCTGCTTGTATGATAATTCCGGCTAATTGCGCCGAGACAGTCACCAGGAAAGACTCTTCTACTTCTTTATAGCGTCTGCCATCGTATTGCTGGATCACCAACACGCCGAGCACATCGCGCTGATAGATAATTGGAACACCTAAAAAAGAGTGGTAGCGCTCTTCCCCTGTTCCTGGGATAAAGCAATAGGATGGATGGTGCTCAATATCGTCGGTATTGACAGGCTCTGCTCTGTTGGCAACTAAGCCCACCACACCTTCATGTTGTGCCAAGCTGCTACCAATCGATTTTTGATGCAACCCCTGACTCGCTCTTAGGGTTAAACGTTGGTTAGTCGAATCTTTAAGGTAGATAGAACAAACTTGGGTTTCCATGCCCTCTTGAATTCTGCACACGATCAATTTCAGGACTTTCTCCAAGTCTGTTTCAGCCCGGACCTCAGTCACTATTTTGCGCAGCAGTTTAAGCATTGTTTCTCCCTAAAAATCTATGACAAGCTCGTAAGCATTGGCGCGCGCCAAACATACGAAACACTGTCTTCCGTTACTATTGATATCTGTTCCATCAAAACAGCGTATTTTGTCTTATCACAATATACTAATTTGTATTTACCAGTCTCGACAATTTAGGTGACAACTCCTTCATCGCCTTGCGATACACCTCCCGTTTAAACGCAATCACTTGCCCTAGCGGATACCAATAACTGACCCAACGCCAACCATCAAACTCAGGGGTATTAGTTGAGTTAATATCAACCGCGTCATCACTGGCGTTGATTTTCAACAAGTACCATTTCTGCTTTTGGCCGATACATACCGGTAGTGAGTTATGACGAATCATCCGTCTTGGTAATCTATACCTGAGCCAGCCTCTAGTGACAGCGACTATCTCGATATCTTTCTCGTCTAAGCCGATCTCTTCTTTAACCTCTCTGAACATAGCTTGCTCTGGAGTCTCACCCTCATTGATCCCTCCTTGCGGAAATTGCCAAGAAGTTTGACCGATGCGGCGAGCCCAAAGTACTTGTCCATGCGAGTTTGCCAAAATGATACCGACATTTGGTCTGAACCCGTCTGAATCTATCACTTCTAAATACCCTAAAAATCTTTCATCTATTGTTCCATACATCTGCCCTCGTGCAAATAGCAAAGCGAACATCAGTTTGAAATCATTGTTATATTTCTGACCTCTAGCCTATAAAAGAAGTTATCAAGCGAAAAGCCCTGCTAATTTAATCGACTTTTGAGCGACCTGCCTTTTTAAAGCTAGATTTGATTTTATAAAGGTTTTTTCACCGCAATGATCCATATATCCTAAATCCAGCGAATGAATAAGGTAAGATATCGCGATTGATTTTTAGTTTCTCAGATAAGGGTATATAAATGGCATTGGCAATATTTGATTTAGACAATACATTAATCAATGGTGATAGTGATCACTCTTGGGGAGAGTTTCTCTGCGAGAAAAACATTGTTGACCCGCAAGTGTATCGCGATGCCAATGATTATTTCTATCAGCAATATATTGATGGCACGATGGATATAAATGAGTTTTTAAGTTTCGCACTAAAACCACTAAAAGACCACAGCACGGCACAGCTTAAGCTTTGGCATAACGAGTTTATGCAGACAAAAATATTACCGATCATGCAGCCCCAAGCTCAACAGAAACTAGCCATGCACCGTGAACAAGGTGATTTTCTATTAATCATTACTGCTACTAATCTGTTTGTCACTCAGCCTATTGCACAACTGTTAGATGTCGATGATATTATTGCCACCGCACCAGAAATGATTGATGGTGAATATACTGGAAAATATTTAGGTACGCCGTGCTTTCAAGAGGGCAAAAACGTGCGCCTAAAACAGTGGTTAGCACAAAACCCACACGACTTAACGGGTAGTTATTTCTACAGTGATTCGCGTAATGATTTACCCTTACTAGAAGTGGTAGATAACCCTGTCGCAGTCGATGCAGACCCCTATCTCACTCAAGTGGCCAGAGAAAAAGGCTGGCCTATTATTAGCTTTCGAAACTAGAAACCTTTCGGATTTAACACTAATCGGCTGAGAAAAAATCAGAATTTTTCCCGCTCTTTCTCGTTAAATAGCACGCTATTATTTGGCATGCCCCTCTGTCTCACCTCTTCGAGGCAGGGGTGATAAATTGTTCCAGGCAATTTGCTCGTTTGAAAAGAGCGAGTACTCTGTATCAAATCTGCTTTTTCTCGTGACATCAGCTAGTCTCTACAGACTCCTAGCCTCCATTATGAAGTTTGCTCTGCCACTGTTTAGGGGATAAGCCGGTCTTTTTCCGAAAGACTCTAGCCAATGCAGAGCCATGTTCGTAACCCACGCTATTCGCCACCAAAGACACTGATTTATCTTGCCCAAGTAGCTCTTTAGCAAGGTTTACTCGCAAATCGGTCAGAAAATCATTGGGCGTTTGCCCAACGGTATTAAGAAACACTTGAGCAAAGGTTGAACGAGACATTCCCGCCTGAGAAGCCATCTCCTCGAGCGACCAATTTGATTCTGGCGAGCTTTGTAACTGGGCAATTGTGCGCGACAGTTTAGGATGACTCAAACCCGCCAACATGCCTTGAAAAAGATGACCGTTGCCAACAAGCAAACGTATGACCTTAATGAGCAGCACGTCACAAATTTTATTAACAACCGATTGCTGACCCAATCCAAGGTGATCAATTTCATTAAACAGTAACGAGGCAAAGCCTTCAAGCTCTTTACTGTGAGCTTTAAACACAATTATTTTTGGCAAACTATCCACCAGCTCACGCTCAATATTTAGAAAACGAAACGCCGTACAAAGTATTTTGGCATGACTATCGTGCGCACTATTGACGCTATGTCCGATACTTCGCGGTAGTAAGATAAGAGCGGGCTCATCAATACACATACGATGCCCTTCATTACTTTCAATCGTTAAGTTGCCTGAACACAACAAGTGTAAATGACCAATTTCCTGCTGCCACTCCACAGTCACTGATTTAGAACCGCAAAAACTGCCGTTAAAAATAACTTCAGATCGAATATCAAAATTGTTTACTGTTTTTTGCAATGCTCTCTCCAATAACTGTTTTAACCTCCGTCTAATAAAATACGGTACAAAAAGACGATTGGTTTCATTTTAGCCCTTATCAGGTGCCTTTTGTCTCAGTGAGTTGCATAGAATCTCTACACCACACAGCAACACATTAATAATTGGAGAGTATCATGAATGTAACAAGCATTATTAAATCAGCCATAGTGAGCAGTGCAGTTATCGCCAGCAGTTTGAGTTTTGCCGCTGATATCGATGCCAACGCAGATGCCAATGACCTTGCCATAAAAGGTTATGACACTGTTGCCTACTTCACAATGAACAAACCAGTCATGGGCAGCTCTGAGTACACTGCATCTTACAAAAATAGCATTTTTCATTTTTCTAAAGCAGACTCTGGTAAATATGCACCACAGTACGGTAGTTTCTGTGCGATGGGTGTCGCGATGGGATTAAAATTTGATACCGACCCTACCGCCTGGAAGATAGTTGAAGGAAAACTGTATTTAAATCTTAACAAAGATGTGCAAACTGCTTGGCTGCGAGATGTACCTGGCAACTTAAATACAGCGGAACAAAACTGGCCTTCTTTAAAGCTCTTAACCGCGGCGCAAGCCAAAGCTAAAAACGGCTAAATGCTTTGTAACCGCAGGAGCGACCCTTTGCTGCTGCGGTTTTTTGACATTTGCGTGAACTAGAATTTGTCTTGCGTCATCTTTATTAGCCGCCAATCCCTTGCCAGTTAAAATAACCATCGCTATGCTATTGAGAACTCCCCATCGGGCATAACGATAATAATGATTTTTAAAAACTACACCCGTCTCACCCTTAAAACGCGTTTACTTATTGCGCTGTGTATCACCGCATTACTACAAGCGTTGTTGCTCGGTGGATTTGCATTACAGCATTTAGCCACCTCCCTAGAGGAGCAAATAGGACAGCGGGCTCTACAGATGGCCAGAGGTGTTGCCTCTCAGCCTGAAGTACGTATTGGGGTACAGCAGCGCAATAGCCAGAACATGCAAGAATTAGCGGAGCGAATACGTCTAAACAGCGATGCGAGGTTCATTGTAATAGGTACCAAAGACGGCACCCGCTTGTCACACCCAGTACCTGAAAGACTGGGCAAAAAAATGAAAGGCGGTGATAACGCCAGAGCGATTGAATTAGGCGAATCTTATGTATCTAAAGCAGTGGGTACTTTAGGCCCCTCTATTCGCGGTAAAACACCGATCTTTGACGAACACGGTGAAATCATAGGTATCGTCTCTGTCGGTTACATGCTAGATAACGTGTCGGTAATTATTCAGCGTTACCAGACCAGTATCGTCGTGGCAATGATCATCGGGATTATCCTCTCTATTCTTGCAGCATTAAGAATTGCAGGTTACTTTAAGCGCGCCATCTTCGGTTTAGAACCGGAGCAAATAGCGCAGTTATTTCAAGAGTACAATGCGACACTTGAAAGTGTTCGAGAGGGTATTATCGCCATCAATCCTGAAGGCATCATTATTACTTTCAACCCAGAAGCCGTAAAACTGTTCGGCTTAGACGCAGAGGAATCTCTAAAAGGAAAGCACCTCTACGATATTTTGCCTAATAGCACTATGCTCAATTTGCTAGAAACAAGAGAATCGCAATTTGATAGAGAAATTTATCGTAACAACAACATTTTAGTTGCGAACCGCATTCCCATATTTGACGGAGACAAGCCTGTAGGCGTGGTCTCTAGCTTTCGACTAAAAGACGAACTAGATCTGGTCAGCCAAAAGCTCACCCAGTCTGAACAGTATTCGCAAACCTTGCGTAGCCAAACCCATGAATACGCCAATAAACTCAATACAATTGCCGGCCTTATCGAGTTAGGTGCCAACAAACAGGCTTTAGAGCTGATCAGCAGTGAAACTCAAGCTCAACAAGCGCTTATCCATTTGCTGGTCAATGCTGTTGAAGACCCCATTCTTTCAGGGTGTATCATCGGGAAATTCAATCGCGCTAAAGAAATGGGGTTGAATTTAATACTTGATGAAGAGAGCGCCATCGGCACTTTGCCACAACATATTAAACCGGAACAAATCATCACAGTATTGGGTAATTTACTCGACAATGCCTACGACGCATCATTAAAAGCACAATCGACCTCTATTTACCTTTCAATGACCGATATAGGCCAAGATATCATCATAGAAGTTGAAGATAGAGGCCCGGGTATTCCGGCATCTGTTGAACAGCGAATATTCAGTAAAGGTTTTTCAAGCAAGGAAGAGCATGGTCACGGTTGGGGACTATTTTTAGCCAAACAAATTGTGGTCCTTCTCAATGGTAATATTCAAATATCACAGCCCTGTGATGGCGGTACTCGCATCACTGTCTACTTACCCAAAGAGCCCCCAAAAGCGAGCTAAATCAAAAAGAGCACTGCGCTTTGCTAAGGAAGTAACGAAGAATCCTCCAAATGCTCCCTGTGCTTTTTTTAATACGTAAGCCTAAGCGGTTAATACCAAAAAAGAGTGGCACTGATCTGCAAAAGAATGGAAGCGAATAGCTAGTCCTTTCATTAAAAAACACTCAACCCCTTACCAAAAAAAGGGTTTTACCTTATATTATTCAACTTAGCAGCAACCCACGTAAAATGAATAATACAATTAACCATAAATTTCAATTTTGATAAACAAGCTCAAGGATTAGTCTATTCTTAAGTAACATAATTGTGTTACTTTTGAGCAGTATAGCGTAAGTCGCTTTTCTTACCGCTAAGCCTACAATAGCATTTTTATTAATGGCACCAGCGCTTATTCGCCAGATCAGCTGCTTGTGTAATAAATCAGTAAACATCTAAAGGAAAATTAATGCGTCAAATCAGTATCGTAATTGCAGAAGACGATCAAAAGATTGCTGAAATCCAACGTCGATTTATTGAGCGCATTGAAGGTTTTGAAGTCCTTGGTATTGCCCACTCCACATTAGATGCCAAAGATATGGTAGAAGTGCTGGAACCCGATTTACTACTGTTAGACATCCATTTTCCCGAAGGTAACGGCTTAAAGCTATTACGCGAAATTCGCAGTTCACAAAGCGCTACCGATGTCATTCTTATCACCGCCGCTAAAGATGTCACTAGTCTTACAGAAGCGCTACACAGCGGCGTATTTGACTATATCATCAAACCACTAGTATTTGATCGATTACAAAGCGCGCTTTTGAACTACTGCGAGCACAGTCAGAAGCTACAACAGCTAGAATCTCAACCTCAAACAGGCTTAGATCAATCTGCTGTTGATCAATTACTCCCCAGAAGCAAAAAGTCCGTTATCTCAAGTAAAGTCAGCGCTTTACCCAAAGGCATTGACCCATTGACACTAGAGAAAATACGCAATATTTTTGAGCAGTCTAACGCTGGACATACAGCAGAGCAAATGGGTGAACTGGTCGGCAGCAGTCGCACCACCGCAAGACGTTATTTGGAGTATTTGGTCAGCAACTGCGAACTGAGTGCAGATGTGAGTTATGGGTCTGTAGGTCGTCCTGAGAGGCTATATTTAAAAGTAATTCCGGGAACTAATAATAGTTAGTATTGTTGAGGTTATGCTTCAATACTGACTGGATTACACAAGCGAGCAGTACTTCTATAACACTCTCGGCATAAAAGTACTTTTAAATACTGCTCTATTATCTCTCCTATTTTTCAGCCCTGATCCTCTCATTTGCTCTGTCGCGTTTTCATCAAAAAATCGATGCAATAGGTTACAGTCTAAGCTTCCTCTAACAACAAAGACTCAAATAACAATAATTCTCAATAGTGTTTGACTTGCTATTTACCCCTACTCATAATGGCCATGAAATTAACCCGTAACTCTATAGTATTCATCCAGAAACATAACCGTAGCGAGAGCGATTCAATCATTCAAAATGGGCACTACCAGATATGAACGTTTGGTTATTCCGAACAACTAAATCTTATGGTGCACAGATTAGACGAGTAAGCAGCTCGCAGTAGGCGGCGGCTCTTGGATGGATACTATTTAAGAAGACAGCATTCATCTTAATTTTTGCCGAGCTGCGCTTTATAATAAGGCCATACAGATATGAAATTCATTAGTAATTTATCCGTCAGTAATAAACTCGGGCTTATCATTTTCTCCTTTTGCACGCTTATTCTCATTATTGAATTCTTCAATTTAAAAGAAACACGAGAGCAACTTGAATCAGCCAAAACGGAGCAGTCCAAGCAAATAGTCATGAGTGCAAGCCATATTGCAGAGCATTATTACCAGCAATACCAAAATGGCGAGATAAGTCAGGAACAGGCAAAAACCAACGCGCTCGAGGCTATTGCTGCGATTCGCTACGACACGACAAACTACGTATTTATCTCTAGCGTTAAAGCAAAGATGCTGTCACACCCGATTAAGCCTGAACTAAACGGGCAAGATATGAGCTTCACACGCGATAAAAATGGTGTGAATATTTTTGTTGAGTTCGCAAAAATCGCGAAGAGACAAGGCCACGGCAGTTTAAACTACTATTGGCCAAAACCTAACAGTACTTTAGCTGCTGAAAAAATTTCCTACGTTAATTTAATTGAGCAGTGGGGTTGGGTGATAGGAACCGGAGTGTATGCCGATGATATTAATGAAACCTTCATGTCTGAGCTAATAAGAACCATCACTATTTTAGCCTTAATACTGCCAATCATTTTAATTATTACTTATATAATTTCGCGCAACATTACAAAACCTATCGCTGAAATATCACACGCTATGAAACGCATTTCACAAGGGGATTTTACGGTCACTGCTAGCTACCAATCTCGCGATGAAATAGGAGAGCTAGCAACCAACTTAAACATCACCGCATATGCACTTAGTAAATTAGTAAGGCAAGTTGAAGATTCATGTTCACTGATTAAAGCATCAACACACAGCGCTGCAGCCACCACGATACAAACCTTTGATGGCGTCAATCGCCAGAAGGATCAGACACAAGCGCTGGCTGCGGCTGTCAATGAGATGTCGATGAGCGCGCAAGAAGTCGCGCAACGTGCCGCTGATACTGCGAAAAACAGTCGCAACGCACAGAGTATTGCGACACAAGGTATTCAAATTGTCGAATCCACTATTGGAAAAATCCAACAAGTATCAACCCATATGCAAGTTTTACAAAGTATTATGCTACGACTTGAACAAGACACCGAAGAAGTTGAAACCATTCTTAATGTGATCAGCGATATATCAGATCAAACCAACTTATTAGCACTAAACGCCGCCATTGAGGCAGCCCGTGCCGGAAACCTAGGCCGTGGGTTTGCGGTAGTCGCCGATGAAGTAAGACACTTAGCCAAACGTACTCAAGATTCGACCGGCCAAATACGCAGTCTCAATGAGCGCTTAAAAACGGAGTTTGCCAACGCGGTAGCGCTAGTCAAAGAAGGTCACGCATCAACCGAACTATGCACCATAAGCGCAAGAGATACCGGTAATCACATTAATACAATATCAGCAAAGATCAATGAAATACTGCAGATGAGTGATCAAGTAGCCATCTCTGTCGAACAGCAAAGCAAAGTCGCTGATGAACTCAACCAAAACATTTCAATTATCTCTACAATCGCCGAAGAAACGAGTGAAGGTGCCAGTGAAACGGCGCAGAGCAGCCAGTCACTTTCCTCTATGTCGATGCAGCTGGAATCTACGTTGCGAGAATTTAAAATTGCTTAAAGCTGCATTGCTATCAATGACGCCAGCTATTGATAGCAATTATTTACAACGTCCCATTTTATTGCTAAAAAAGTAGCGAATAAGCCCCCAAACGTTCCCTGTGCTTTTTTTAGTCAGATAAGCCTAAGTGGTTAATACCCAACAAGAGGAGCGCACTGATCCACGGAAGAATGGGCGCGAATGGCCAGTCCTTTACAAGCGTTCTGACAAAGGAAATGCAGATGAAACAAGATTTCATCTCTTAAACCCGATGAAACAAGATTTCATCTCTGTTGGCTGCTTAGCTTTCTTTTGAGACGTAGCACCCTTCGGGCCGTCTGGGACTTGTTCGCT
>Ga0209396_1003074_pt1 | contig 17106 bp, 26 predicted proteins | sample GOMGulsemesocosm_6_FD_184638 | JGI IMG/M metagenome (GOLD analysis project Ga0209396, IMG submission 184638) | Methane-oxidizing microbial communities from mesocosms in the Gulf of Mexico - GOM8C Gulf of Mexico (SPAdes) (version 2) | ecosystem: Environmental > Aquatic > Marine > Cold seeps...
ACTTTGGTGGCTTAACTGTAGAGGGGATCAAAAACCTTGAAATATGGAAGTTAATATCTTCTCAATTAATCCATGTCCATCAAAAGCATATGATTTACAATGTATTATCTATCTTATTCTTGGGTATTATTATAGAGCGAACCGTTGGGCCTAAGTACATGTTAATTATTTGGCTTTTTGCAGGTTCTATTGGAACACTATTTAGTACTCAATTTACACCTTCACCATGGAATGTAGGTACAGGAGCTTCACAAGCTGTTTTTGGTTTGGCTGGTTTTGGCTTGTTTTTAATTTTTAGCAAAATTCAACGTGGGTATATGTTTTTATGTGCTATCGGTTTTGCACTTATACCTGCGTTATATTTAGATTTTAAATCCGTAGGTTACCCAAAAGCAGGACACTCTCTAAGTTTTGTTATTGGTTTCGGTTTGGCTATGTATTATTTTTACAATGTTAAAAATAAACTTGTTCAACTGGCACCAAAAAGCTAACAAGGCGTGCAAACGGACAAAAAATAGTTGGCTCGGTTCCGCTTCGTTTCACATTATAGCCAACAATTAATAGCCTCTTAATGGGGCGTTATATGCCGCCCCACGAATTCGACACAATTTAATTGTTAGTGTTTGTATATATTAAATGAGCAGGGCGCTTGTTTCGGTTCATTGTTGTGGTAAGTTATGTGCCACAAATCCTGTTTCAGCTTTTGGCTAAACAGTTTTTCGCCAACGAGTTTGGTGTTTATCGCTCAAAGAATTTTACAGTAATAATTAGTTTCAAAGCATTCGCTTAATAAGTTTCGCGAATAGCTCAAAATTCATGGTTTGGTGTGTCGTGACGGTGGGTGTTTTTTAATTCTACGGTTCAAGTCACATAACCTTTTATATACTTGGCAGGTTTTGCGCCTGCCGTTCGTACCTTACTATTTTAGGCAACAATTTTTAGCCTCTTATTGGTGCGTTAGGTTTTTCTATAATTCAGGTGAATATGGATATTATGACGAATAAAAGTACCAAATTGGAAAAAGTAGGTTTTGTATTAATAGCACTCATAGTTTTGTTGCAGGGTTTCTATGGTACTTTTGCTTTCATAGACCCTGAAATGTTTTCTGTCGTCAGAGGCACTGAACTTTTTTCGAGTATGGATGCTGATTGGGTAGCAATATATGGTTCACGTACAATCTTTATTACCTTAATTTTTGGGTATCTTTTATATACTCGAAATTATACTGTTTTAATGTGGGGCTCATTATTTGCGGTTGTTATGCCAATTACAGATGGCTTACTTGCATATGAAGCTCAAGCACCATTGAAGGTTGTTGCTAAGCATATTGCCACTATTTTCTATTTGTTAGTTATATTCTTTGTCTTAAAAAAGGTTGTTGCCAACAAAGCTTAACAAGCCATTCAAGCAGGGCTTTCAACTTTCCGACCGAATAGCGGACATAAATTTAGTCATTCTATGTGTTTGGGGCTGAATGCGCCTTCGAACTTTTATATTCAACTTACTGTTATCTATGTGCTCAATATCACTTTATCAATACAATCAAGATTAATTGCTTTTAAATATTATCTAACCCGTCTCAGTGAAGCTAAGGTACTCCTCCGCAACTTTTTGGAGAAGTAGGAATTACTGATGTACCTAAAAAACACAAGATAAAAGCGAAAACATCATATATTAAACTCTATACAGGGCAACCCAAGTTGATGTCCATCAGAGGTAATAGTATGGCCATTTTGGCGCATCGACGAAGCCGTGATGAAATTCAAAGTTAAATTTAAAAATAACGCACAACTAGAAAGTGAAGAAATATATTTCACTTCTGGTATAACTGTAATCTGTAATATTATAAATCAAGAAGTTACGGTTAAAAATAAATCTAGAACCTAACAATAATTTAAAGCGGGACTGTGTCACAGATTGCTCGGTTTCGCTTCGCTACACAATTTTAGCAAACTATTATCAGCCCCTTAAATGGGCGTTAGCAATCACAGTTACTCGATAATTAAGGAGATTATATGACTGTTGAAATATGGGCTACATTTGTAGCTGTCGTTTTAGTTTTTTCTCTTATTCCAGGCCCCACCGTCATATTGGTTATTGCGCAGGCTGTAAGCCATGGAAAAAAATCAGTATTACCTTTGGTCGTAGGGGTTTTATGTGGAGATTTTGTAGCGATGTCTTTGTCATTACTAGGGTTAGGTGCTGTTCTTGCTACTTCAGCTACACTCTTTATAATTTTGAAATGGTTTGGTGTTGTTTATTTAGTTTATCTTGGTATTAAAACATGGAGAGAAAAACCAAAAGTCGATACAGCATCATTTAAAAAAACGAATGTATCGAAAGCAAATATGTTTAAGTCATCCTTTATTGTTACTGCGTTAAACCCTAAAGGTATTATATTTTTTGTGACTTTTTTACCTCAGTTTATTAATCCTGAGTCTGAGGCGTTACCTCAACTATTTATACTAATGTTTACATTTTTAGGTGTGGTCAGTATTACAATTACATCATTCGCACTGCTATCCGGTGTTGTAAGTTATAAATTTCAAAATGACCAAGCCAGAAGGAAATTAAATAAAATTGGCGGTGGTGCTTTAATTGGTGCCGGTCTAATGACTTCAGTAATGCAGCGAGGCCAATAAATTGCTATAAGCCATTCAAAAGGGCAAATAACAGTTGGTTATTTGCTCCTTTGTCGCTTATTTTAGCAAACTATTATCAGCCCCTTAAATGGGCGTTAGATTACTTGCATAGGATTGAGTAAATGGAATTAGATGAAACGAAAGATGAATTTAGAACTTGGGCAATATTCTGTCACTTAATTACTTTTATAAGTTTTGGTATTCCTTTTGGTAATTTTGTAGGCGTATTAACTTTATGGTTACTTAAAAGAAAAGAGTCAAATTTAGTAAATGAAAATGGTAAAGAAGCCATAAACTTTCAAATCCTATGTTATTTCGTAGGTATAATTTACTTATTGTTATGGCCGTTTGGTATTGGAATTGTTATTGCTTTATTTTTTGGTATTTACGCATGTTTTGAAATAGTGCTTGCAGCAATCAAGGCTAATCAAGGTCAGGTGTACAGATATAGATTTTCAGTACGGTTGTTAAAGTAATCTATCAAGTTCCTCAAGCAGGACAAATAACGTTGGCTTTGTTCGCTCTCTATTATAGTCCAATTATCTATCATTTGTCTCTTACTGGGGCGTTATATGCAAGTATATTCTGACCACAGCTGATATAAAGGAAATATATGAATACTGGAATGATATCTGTTAAATCCTTACTTTTTGGAGTTTTCACACTTACTTTGGTCGGTGAACTTCAAGCAAAAGAAAGCGCAGGAACTACTTTAGAGGAGACGAACTTAAAGAAGGCCTTGTATTGTATGGAAATACTTGAGAATCGCCCTGAACTTGAGCCATCGGATCGGATAGATATTTTGCGTAATGAATGTTATAGCGAAAACTTTATTGAGCATACACCGAATATACCTGATGGGCGAGATGCATTATTGAGTTTGTTTGCAAGCCGTTATAAGAAGTACCCAAAACTTTCAATGACTATCAAGCGAACCGCTTCTGATGGTGATCTTGTTTGGCTCCATCTTCACGTCAAACATACACCTGAATCCCTTGGTGGTGCTGTCATCCAGATATTTCGAATGAAAGAAAGGAAAATTGTTGAGCACTGGGGAGTTGGACAGCCTGTTCCAAAAGAATCTAAAAACACGAATACAATGTTTTAGGTTAGTTTATGGATAGTTACATATATCAAGTTGCTTAAACGAACACAAATAGCTGGCTGTGCTCGTTCCTCGCTATTATAGCCAGCCATTTTTAGCCGCTTAGTAAAGCGTTATATCTCTAGGAGTTTGCGTTGATTATTGTTGAAACTGAGAGGTTAAGTATTCGTCAAATTACAGATGAGGATGCTATAAATCTATCAAAGGTGTTAACTGATCCTATAGTAATGCAATATTCGACAGTAGGTGTTCACACTGAAGAACAAATTTATGATTATATAGCTAACTGCAAAAATCAATATGACTTAAATGGTTACGGTCATTGGGCAATTTATAACACTTTAACTGATGAGTTTATTGGAGTCTGTGGTCTTAATAAGCATGAAGTGGATGCTGTTGATGTTATACATATCAACTATCGACTTGCTACGGACCAACAAGGTAAAGGCTTTGCTGTAGAATCTACATTTGGTGTATTAAATTTTGCTAAAAACACCTTGAAACTTAAAGATATACACGCATTAATAGAATCAGATAACATTAGCTCTGTAAAGGTGGTAAATAGAACAGGATTTCAATTTATTAAATCCTCTGTATTTCGTGGTTTTAAAATAGATGTTTATCAAGTAGCCTTATAAATCGAGATATAAACCATTAAAGCAGGACACTTGGCTAGTTTCCGCTTCGCTTCACATTTTAGCCAACAATTAAAAGCTTCTTAATGGGGCGTTATGTTTCTAAGGATGTTTGTGAGTAAATTTACATTTTTTCTTTTATTTTTAAGCTCAGTACTTAATGCTTCAGAATTTAATAAAGATATCGTCGCAAGCTTAATTGAAAGAACGAATCATAGTGTTACTTATGATGGCTCTTATTTATCAATTCCATACCCTAATGGAGATGTGCCGAAAGACATAGGAGTCTGCACGGATGTTATAATTAGAGCTTATCGTAATTTAGGTACTGATCTACAAAAACTAGTTCATGAAGATATGAAATCTAATTTTTCACTTTATCCTTCGAAAAGGATATGGGGTCTTAAATCAACAGACAAAAATATAGATCACCGCCGAGTTCCTAATTTACAAATTTTCTTTAAAAGACATGGTGTAAATTTATATGTTAGTAATAATAAAGCGGACTATTCTGCTGGAGATATCGTTACTTGGATGCTCCCAGGGAACTTACCTCATATTGGTATAGTCATAGATCAAGTTAATCCAATATCAGGTAATCCTATGATTGTTCATAATATTGGCCGTGGTCCAAAAATTGATGATATGATTTTTGATTATAAAATAACGGGCCATTATAGATTTGAGCCTGCGAAATATAACAAGCCATTCAAGCTAGACTTTTAACAGTTGGTTAGGTTTCGCTTCGCTACACATTTTAACCAACTATCAAAAGCCCCTTAATGGGGCGTTGGTAGTTTCAATCATCGACATGGAGTTCATGTGAACAAATACCTATTAATTATCTCTTTAGTTGTTTCATCGTTTAGTACTCAAGCATCCAACTTGATCAATGATGAACGAGTTAAAGATCAAAAGAGCTGCTTTACTTGGGTTTTTACTGATTATGCTTCATGGCGTAATAGCATGGAGAGAAAATTCAGAAGGAAAATCAAAACAGAAGAGAAGCTTAATCAAGCTTTGACTCGATTTGATTCGCGTTTCGGTAAGGAGAAATTCGATTTTTATCAGAGTAATTTATCTTGTTCTACCTTTAAGTATCTTGTCGATGGAAATACTGTAAATGGCTATGTGATAAAGCCCAAATTATCGAAAGGTGAATTGCCTGTCTTGATTTATAATCGTGGTGGTAATGGTAACTTTGGAGGTGTTGTTTTCGGCTCAATGATGAATAACTTATTTCCTATTGCTAACGAAGGTTTTGTAATTATCGGTAGTCAATATCGTGGAACTTTCATCAAGAATCCATCTGCCCACGATGAATTTGGTGGAAGTGATATCAATGATGTAACTGCATTATTTGATTACATCCCTAGTATTGAAGGAGCTGATGAAAAACGTATTGGAATGTACGGAGCAAGTCGTGGAGGTATGCAAACACATTTAGCTGTTAAAAATGCAAAAAACATAAAAGCTATTGCAACTATTGCAGGCAATTCTGATCTGTTAAAAGGGCTAACTTATCGCCCTGAAATGGAAAAAGTATTTAAGCATCGAATTCCTGACTATGAGAAAAACAAAGTAGCTGAATTGGAAAAGCGTTCAGTATTAAAATGGGTAAATGATTTATCGACAAACGTTCCAATTTTACTTTTACATGGTACTAATGATAAACGAGTGTCGGTTAATCACTCTATTGATCTGGCTGCTGCTTTATCTGCAAGCAATATTCCACATAAACTTGTTCTATACCCAGATGATAATCATGGTTTAATGCAAAACAAAGAAAAGGCGAATAAAGAGCTAGTTAGTTGGTTTCGAGAGTATCTATAAAAACTTCTAACACAGTCATTAAAGCAGGACAAAAAATAGTTGGTTTTTGCTCGTGCATCGCTTATTTTACCAACTATTTTATTGCCTCTTAATGAGGCGTTAGGTGTTTCTCAAGTTTGGAGTTCAAATGGGATTTAAATTTTGGTTAATCAGATCATTGAAAGTTTTTCTAGGAGTGGCGACTTTACTTTTTATAGTTGAGTTAATAAAGCAGCACTCAGTTCAAGAGTCAATTATATTTGCCGTTACTTGGTCTTTTATTACAACGGCAATATTTATAGGTTCTAGGTTATATCAATCACGTAAAGGTGTAGAGTGTGCGTTATGTAATGATATTCCAGACAGTAGTGATAAAAACACCTAACTAGCATTTAAACAGGGAAAATAACTGTTGGCTGTTGTTCGTTCCTCACTATTTTTGCCAATCATTCTTTACCTGTTAAATGGGCGTTATAAAGCAATTCAATTAGGGAGGCATGATGAAAACAATTGGTCTTTTAGGTGGTATGAGTTGGGAAAGTACCGTTGGGTATTACCAAGCGATCAATAAAGGGATTAAAAACTCTCTTGGAGGTTTACATTCCGCTAAAATTGCTATGTATAGTGTTGATTTCTCTCAGATTGAAAAGTTACAGCATAGTGGTGATTGGGAAGGTACCGCAGAAATACTTGTTGGTGCTGCTAAGAATGTTCAAGCTGCAGGTGCAGATTTTTTGTTGATTTGTACTAATACAATGCATAAAGTAGCTCCTCAAATAGAGAGTGCGATTGATGTTCCCTTGCTACATATCGCAGATGCAACAGCAGAAGTTCTTTTGGAAAAGGGAATTAAAACGGTTGGGTTATTGGGGACTGCTTTTACAATGGAGCAAGATTTCTATAAAGGTAGGTTAATTGATAACTATGGTTTAAATGTTCATGTTCCACCTGAAGTAGATAGAAAAATTATCCATGACGTTATATATAAAGAGCTTTGTTTAGGGAAAGTAAATCCATCTTCTAAAGTTGAATATCTACGGATTATTGAAGATTTAGCCAATCAGGGGGCTGAGGCAGTAATTCTCGGGTGTACTGAGATTGGGTTACTAGTAAACCAAACCGATACAGATATTACGTTGCTAGACACAACATATGTTCATGCAAAAAAAGCTGTCGAGTATGCAATAAAACAAGTCATTTAAACGGAAAATAACCGTTGGCCATCGCTCCGCGATTATAGCCAACAATTAAAAGCCTTTTAATGGGGCGTTGGTACTAGGTGTATATGAATATTTTCATCGCTGACATTAAGTATTTAGATTCATATAAAGATTTTTTGTATGATTGTTATAATGGTGGACTCAAAAAGTATGAATCTGCGCTTGATGACCCTAAAAGTCATCTCCAAAGTTTAATCAATGATTCTGAACAAACATCAACTTACTTTTGTGTCCAAGCTAATGAAATTTTAGGCGCTATCAGATGCCGCCACCATACTAATGCATATATTGAAAACGTAATTGGTCATGTAGGCTATGAAACAAAGCCTAAGGCTAGAGGGAAAGGTGTAGCTAAGTTCATGCTATCTTGGATACAAGATAATGTATTAAGTAACCATATAATAATTACGTGTGAAGCTGATAATATTACTTCGGAAAAAGTGATTATGGCTTGTGGTGCAAAGTATTTAAATCAAATATATTCCCCTGAAAAAAATAACGAAGTTAAACGCTTTCAATTACAACGTACATAACAAAAATTTAAAGCGGGATTGATAACAGTTTGATCGGTTTTGCTTCACTACACATTTTAGCAAATAATTATCAGGTCCTTAAATGGGGGGGGTGTGATTTCTGAGTATTTTGATGATTGGGATGTAAATAAAGAGTTTTCTCAAGAGTTCATTTCCCTATGGGGGGGGCTGGCTAGGTCGAGATGAGTATTTCAAGCTAGATGAAGTAACGGAATCTGGATGGGAAAGGTTTATTAAATTCGTTAGGTTGCTACATTCAAAATATGAAATGTACGCTGTAAATTTAGAAAACAGGCTATTAATAAACTTGAAGACCTAGATAAATATTTGCCCACTTACGAAGAAGGTATCGATAGAGGGCAAATGAACTTCACAACTATTATTTTTCCTTCGTTAAATGCAGTGTTAACTGAAACATGGGATTACACATATATCCTTTGTCATAAAAATAATGGTAAAGTTGAATCTCTTAAACCTTTAATAAAAAAGAGTAATCTGTTTAGGTTTTGTGACTAAACACCTAATAAGGCGCTCAAGAGGGAAAATTTACAGTTGGCTGTTTTCACTGCGTTCAACATTTTAGCCAACTTCAAATTTCCTCTTAGTGGGGCGTTGGTATTTTAAGGTCATGTTTCGTGTATAAATTAATAGATGATTTTATTACTATGAACCAAGCAGGGTTGGTTCTTGAATTGTGTGAAAAGTATTATCATGAAAATGTCATCATGCTAAACAATGGCCAAGTCTTCGCAGAAAGTATGCGAGAATCTTATGATAAACAAAAAGGTTTTGTGGAATCTGTTAAAGAATTTGACGTTAAATTATTATCGAAATCCATTGACGGTAATATCTGCGAATTGATCTTTCATTATAAAATGCTTGGGGCTAACTCAAAAGTAAGTGAGTTTACTGGTAAGCATATTCAAACGTGGGAAAATGGTAAAATAGTCAAAGAAGAATATCTTTCCATTTAAAATATGACAAGTCATTCAAAAGGATAAAAAAACAGTTGGTTTTTGCTCCTTGGTCGCTTATTTTAACCAACTATTATTTGCCTCTTAGTGAGGCGTTATATTTTTAGATAGGTTTGGAGTCTTATGCTTGACTATGGAAAACAAATATTAAGCGAGCAGCCTTTTAGTGTGTTAATCGGTGCAGAGCTTATAGCATTCGATGAAGGGAAAGCAGAATTATCTCTAGCTATACGTGAAGACTTAACTCAAAATTTTGGCTTCGTACACGGAGGTGTTCTTAGCTACTTAGCTGATAATAGCATCACTTTTTCTGCCGCTTCAGTTCTAGGTAAATGCGTAACCTCGGAATACAAAATTAATTATGTTCGACCAGCTTTAGGTAAAACTTTAATTGCTCGCTCTACAGTTTTATCTTCTGGGAAGAGGCAAGCCACATGTGAGTGTAAAGTGTACGTTTTGAATGAACAAGGTGAGAAGTTAGTTGCGGTTGCACTTGGTACTATAAGTAAAGTTGAGCAGTAAACTATAAGCCATTCAAGCAGGACTGTGATCAGTTGGTTAGGTTCCGCTTTGATCTATTTTCCAAAAATCCCGATAGTGTCATATTTTTTATATCTCGTTACAGGTAAAACAATTCTTACAAAATCATTTATCTTTTAATAACACTTTTACCGTAGTAGCTATCTAAAATGCTTTGAATAGTTCCATTCGATTTCAATTTAATAACAGTGTTTTTTAGTCTCTTACGAACTCCCCTTGAAAGGCCATAATTGCACACTAACATCATCTCTAATTGGTTAAGTATTAAGGGAGGGGCAAAGTCATTAGCCGTCATTCCCTCATTTATCCCAACAAACTTAAGTGTTAATATTGGACCTGCTACAGCATCTACCTGTCCATTTTTTAACATTTTCAGTGCGTTAACGTAATTGCGTGGATGCACAGTTGAAATTCGTTTGTCTTTATCGAATTCTTCATTAAAACTACTACCAAAAGGTACTGCTATAATAATATCTCTAAGGTTTGAAAACTCAGTAAGTTCAAGGCCTTTTATTGGTAAAACACCACCTTTCACCGAGAGCCCGATTGACTCAATAAAATCATATTTATCAATGACATCATATGTGTCCGCTACAATTGTACAGGTATTCCGTTGCGTCGACAAAGTAGCTAATAGACGTTTCATAGAAAGTAACTTATTTGGCTGTTCAACATCGCTTGTCGTCATTATAATATTCAATATTTCATAAAGAACACCTGTAGTTTTACCATCCGTCCCTTTAAAACCATAAGGCACTTGTTCCATAGTCACTAAAGTGATGTTATTCACTTTATCAAAGGATCTAGAGATGTTTTGTACTATTAATAGAAGGAATAGTATAATTATTTGCGAAGAACCAAACCTACTAATCTTTTTTTTCATAAAGGTAACCGATTAAAATTTAGAAATTCTCTCTGAATATCTAAATGATAGTACACTCCCCTTATAACGCTTGTTAAGAAAACAAAGGACATATTCGTATCATAGTGACACTTTATCAACATTTTAGTGATATTATTTAACCAATAAATTTATAAATAAATACGCTACACATGTGCTACAAATGAAACGCTTAACTTGCAAGATTTCACTGTAACTGCCTGATTTTAATTGGATGGGTGACTTTTTTGTAAGTCATTAGTGGAGCGGTATGTTTTTCTAGAGTGCGGAGTTAACATCCATGCTTTTATGCAATATACGTACTATTAGAATTTGATTGATTTTGTACTCTTTGTAATAAATTACATGGCTAGACTGGGGGTATTTATTATAGCCTGCTCTTATGTAATCACAGTTAACTCCTAATCCAGGCTCACCAGCTAAAAATTGAAATGTATTGTCTAATATTTTTAAATAATCATTTCTCTGTGCTATGCCCCAAGTTAACTGAGTGTATCGAGCTATTTTAATTAAGTCAGATTTTACTTCTGTAGATAGTAAGAAATTACTCATTAGTGGCTATCTTTATCCAACTCAGTTAATAAACTTTCATAACTGTAATCAGCAATACCGCTTTGTTCACCCTGGATCAGCATATTACGCAAATTTAATAATTTAGCTTCTTGATCTTCCAAAGCTCTTAAACCAGCTCTAACAACTTCACTCGCTGAACCGTATCGACCTGTGTTAAGTTGTTGGTTAATAAACTGATCAAAGTGATCCCCTAGTGTAACGCTAGTATTTTTAGCCATAATGAAAACCTTGTTAGTACCAATATATATTAGATTATGGTATAAAAAGTATAATAAGGCAATTGAACGGAAAAAAGACAGTTGGCCGTTTCACTTTATTCACATTATAGCCAACCATTTTAAGCCGCTTATTGCGGCGTTAGGCATACACCACTCAAGAAGATTATGGAGAACTTATGAAAAAGTATAAGTATAAGATAGTAGATACCAGAGATGTCGAAACAGCAGGACTGTTTAAAGGTAGAAAACGAGAAGATGTTGAAAGCTATCTCAATTCACTTGGATCTGCTGGGTGGGAACTTGTTAACGTAGATTTTCGTGAACTTGAAGGTGGACTCGAATTTGCTGGGGTTATGAAAAAAGAAGTTTAGAGCATGCCCTTGGTATTAAATGCCTAACAAATGACTATGGTGTCAATTTTTAATTACCATTCATTTTGGATCCCAATAAGCCTCTTAATGGGGCGTTATATGCCCGTAATTGCAAAGTCGATCGCAGCAATAATTTCATCTCTTAATGACTGAGCTGATCCAACCGGGTCTTTGAGTAATTTGGATGGCATTGATGTAATCTGAGGTGTGAGTAAAATATATTGCTCATTTTCATACTCAATCATTAGAGTTAAACCATCCATTTGCTCATTTCTAAAATGATTTAGTTTCCCTAAAGGGATCACAATTCTTGTAGTAATATCGCTAATTAAGGCATTCTGAATATCAATAATATACGGATATGCTTCACGGCTTTCTATGCTTGGATTTATATATACATCAAATTGCGACATTAAAATTTTCTAAACTCATCACTAAAACATCCATTGTCATCTATGAATTCATTGTAGGCTTGTATGGCATTTTTATTGTCTTTTACCCATTTATTAGCTTCAATACTTTTCAATTTATCTTTTAATGCTTGCTCCAAAGTTGCAGATAAATTAATGTTAAGCGCTCTTGTCTTTTTTAGTAAGTCACTATTTAGGCTAAGATTTGTTGCTTTTTTGGGGGAGTCTAAATCGTATAATTCTTGCATAATATATCTCCAAACAATTATCATGTTAAGTATGCGCACTCTTGTGCGCATTGTAAAGAGCACATTACAAGCTATTCAAATAGGACAAATAACAGTTTGCTATTTGCTCCTTCGTCGTTTATTTTAGCCAACTATCATTTGCCTCTTATTTGGGCGTTGGTGCCAAGGAGTATTTAATCAATGCCTCAGAATGAAAAATTAAATTATGTCGAGTTCCCTGCAACCAATATTCCGGCAACAAAGCTATTTTTCGAGAAAGCATTTGGTTGGTCATTTGAAGATTTTGGTCCTGACTATACATCATTTACAGATCAAGGTATCGATGGCGGTTTTTACAAATCTGATTTGACAGCGACATCAGCTAACGGTTCTGCTCTGTTAGTATTGTTAAGTAATAACCTTGAAGTATCTCAATCTAATGTTGAATTAGCTGGTGGTAAAATTACAACGTCTATTTTTTCATTCCCTGGTGGTCGGCGGTTTCAGTTTACAGAGCCAAGTGGAAATGAATTAGCAGTTTGGTCAAAAATTAGCACATAAGTCATTCAATCAGGAAAAGTGACAGTTGGTTTTTGCTCCATCGTCGCTTATTTTTGCCAACTATTATTTGCCCTTTGGTGGGGTATTGGACGTACCGAGAATTTTGATGAAAATTATAGATTGGTTTTGGAAAGTATTAACATTGATTATTATTGGACTTTTAATGCTAAACCCTGAGTTTATCGTTATGAGCTCCTTTATTGACGCTGTTGGTTTAGAGATGTTTTCTCTCTTAATTGAGGTGCAAATCATTTCTGTTGTTGGCTTTTATTTCCACAATTGGATTAAGCCTGTTTTGATGCCTTTTTATAATTACTTTAAAAAAATAGATCCTTATTTCTTTATTCCTACACGGCCCGTGATAAATGAGTTCCCATTGATTTTGTGTCATATGATTCCCGGCTTTATTGTTTTAGCTGTTGGGGAGTCATTAATTTGTACCGAAATAGGCTTGGTGTAAAGCACGGCTACAAGCCATTCAATTAGGGTAAATAACCGTTGGCTATTTGCTCGTTCGTTATTTATTTGAGCCAACAATTAAAAGTCTCTTAATGGGACGTAATACCTCAAGGAGAGTTCATTTGTCATCTGGAAGTTTGTTCGCACTTTTTGGAGCTATGTTAATCGTCGCTCTTGTGCCTGGCCCTGCTGTTTTTGCTGTTATTGCGCGTACGTTTTCATCTGGATTTAGCCGAGGTTTAATGATGATCATAGGCATAACATTAGGTGACTTTATATTTATACTTCTGGCTTTGTTTGGCTTATCTATAATTTCTGAAATTATGGGAGCTACTTTTCTTATAATTAAATATGTTAGTGCAGCATACCTTATTTGGTTAGGTGTCAATTTAATAAAATCTAAAGCAACCGCTGAAGATATTAAAGCATCAAAAGAGTCTTCTTTAGCCTCAAACCTAGCGACAGGATTAATGATTAACTTGGGTAATCCAAAAGCTATTATATTTTATATAGGTTTGTTTCCTGCGTTTATCGATGTTAACCAGGTGGTTACTGCAGATGTATTAGCAATAATGGGTGTTGCGACACTCGCTTTTGGTAGTGTTAATATTTGCTATGCGTTATTAGCTTTGAGAGCGAAGAGAATGCTAAAAAGCCCTAATGCCTCATCGATAATTAATAAAACAGCCGGTACTATTATGGTATCGACGGGAACCTTAGTCGCAATTAAGGCATAAAAAGAGATTCAAACGGCAAAGTATACGTTAAATGTTAAGGAGAGTTGCGTGGCATGGATGTATAAAACCTTTAGTTTTAAAACTAAAACCGGCGGATTTGTAAAAAAAGAGAATCTGCTACAGTCTGATCTTGAATTTGAAAAACGACTGAATCATTTAAGTAAGTTAGGGTGGGAATACGTAGAGGTTATAAGTAAGAACCTTGGTTTTTTTTCACCCAAAGAGTACCTGGTTTTACTAAAGGCACAAGAAGGTAAAGCTTTCCATTCTTTAGAGGAAAAGGTACTGAAAAAAGAGAAAGAGAAACATGAGGTTACTTCTAAAAAGTAAACTATAATAAGCTGCTCTATCAGGTCAAATACCCGTTGGCTTTTGCTTCTGTGTCGCCTTTTATCTTGCGACTAAAAGCTTCTTATAGGGGGGCGGCTCAATAATTTTGTGTATATTTGCTCATAGAGTAATTTTAAATTACATTGGTTTTTTACTCTGAAGGGGTCATTATGAAAAACGTTAAGTTTATTTATCTATATTTCTTATCTGGTGTTTTATTCCTTATTTTATCAGGAGCTTATTATTCAACTGAGGATAGTAACCTCACTCCTGTTTTTGCAAGCATTGGCTTCGCTATTATTTCTATCAGCTTTGTCCTTTTAAGCCGCAGTAAAAGTTGCAAATCGAAAAATAACAATTCTGGGTAAAATCGCACCATAAACTACTCAAGCAGAACTTTAAATCGTTGGTTAGGTTCGGTAGCTTTCACTTTATAACTAATAATTTTAAGCCTCTTAGTGGAGGCTAGCAGTATAAGAGTTTTTCCAATGATTGAGAGAAAACGTGGAATATATGATGGTCGTAATAAATCATCAGCCTATAAAGATTTGGTGTGGACTGTAGCTACATCCTCAGATACATCAGTAGGCATTGAGCAGCAAACTAAACTTACTTTAGATACAATTCAGGCAAACTTGACTGAACTTGGTTCCGATAAATCAAGGATCGTTTCAGCTCAGGTTTATATCGCCAATATGGTTGAAAAACAGAAGATGGATGTGGTTTGGACAAATTGGCTTGGCTCGAACCCTGAACATTGGCCTCAAAGGGCTTGTTTAGGGGTAAACCTTGAGGGCGAGGTTTTAATAGAAGTTACAGTAACGGCAGTGCGTGGTTAAAACACACACAAGCAACTCAAGCAGAACAAAAATAGCTGGTTTTGTTTTCTGCGCTCACTATTTTACTCGCTATTTTTAGCCTGTTAATGAGCCGTTAGCATTTTTAAATATTACCGAGATATTTTCATGATAGATTTTACAATTTTGCCTTTATTTTTTACTGCTATTTTCTTTTTAACCATTTCACCAGGTCCTGATTTGGTTTTGATTTCAACCTATTCTTCTACGAAAGGCTTTAAAGCAGGTTTCATGATTTCTATAGGTGTGTTTTGTGCCGGTATCTTACAAACATTGCTCGTTGCATTTGGTTTAGGACAATTGATGCAAGCAATCCCTCTGTTTGCATATGCTATAAAAATAGTTGGTGCGTTTTATTTAAGTTACTTAGGTGTAAAAATGCTACTTAGTTGGTACCGTAACAATCTCAACAATGGCCAAGCTAAAACAACTGAAAATTTAACTAGCCGAAGTCTGATAAATAAAGGACTCTTGAATAATTTACTTAACCCAAAGGCATTATTGTTCTTTAGTTTGTTTTTGCCACAATTTACTACTGGCACAGGCTTGTTATCAGTTCAAATTTTAATATTAGGGTTTATGCTAAGTTGCTTTGCATTATTAGTTAATAGTGCGTTTTCTATAGCATTTAGCAAGTTTGGAAAATTAGTTGGTAATAAATTAAATTTGGGCCGTCATATAGATGGTCTATTAGGTTTTATTTTTATAGGCTTGGCAGCTCGCTTAGCTACGAGTAAGTAACGAAGCAAACTTACAAGCGATTCAAGCAGGGCAACTCACCTTTAGCTTTTTGTTCGTGCCTCACATATTTTAGCCCGCTATTATTTGTCGCTTAACGTGGCATTAGCAATACAAGTTATCGTCAGGAGAATATATGCCACATTTTGTAATGGACTGCTCTGAAAGCGTCTTTAAATCCCATGATGAAGAATATCTCATCGAACAAATTCATCTTGTCGTCAACGCTACCGGTTTATTCGATGAAGGCGATATAAAAGTAAGGATGAATCCATTTAAAATTTATTCAGTGGGTAACAAACGTGAAGATTTTATTCATGTTTTTGCTCATATAATGCAAGGAAGAACAACGGAGCAAAAAGCGAACCTTTCACAACGAGTGGTTAGTAAGCTTATGACTTTGTTTCCAGATATTCCTAACATTGCCATTAATATTAGTGACTTTGAAAAGGCTACTTATTGCAATCGTGCTATGTTGTAGTGCAATGTAATGCAGTCAAGCTGTTCAAGCGGGATAATAGCTGGTTTTACGTTCGTTCCTCACACATTTTTGCCAACTATTATTTGCCACTTACGGGGCGTTATAAAACAAAAGGATGTTAAGTGAAAAATTTAAATTTAAGTGTTTTTATTTCTTTATTTTTATTAGCTTGTGCAAGCACAAAACATGAAGCAATATCATTTTGCTTTGATTCACAGAGTGAAGCGAAAAATGTCGGAAAATATATGTTAAATCACTCCTTTACTCATCGGGTTAGATATTGGTTAGATGGACAAAACAAATCGATTGAGGGGCTAGGTTTCTACTGGGCGGGGTTCAAACCTGATGGAAGTTGTCCTGCTGATCAATTTCAGTTAAAAATTGTCTATGAGCCAAAAAATAAAACTGATTTAAATGTTAAAGAAATTATGAATGTAGCATCAATGACCTATAAATTAATGCGTAAAGAGTACAATGCTTTATAGCAAGCCATTCAAGCAGGAAATAACAGTTGACTATTTTCTTCTTCGTTCACATGATAGTCGCAATTATTTACTCTCAATGAGCGTTAGGTTGTAGGGGATAACATGAAGATAATCAATTTAGTTGTTGGAGCTGTTTTCACTTGGTTTGGAGTTGAAAACGTTACTTCTGAGAATCCAGACTTTGTTGGCTGGACACTTCTAGTCATTGGTATCCTCACTATATTGTCAGCATTTTCCTCTTCAAATAGTTCTGGATCTGGCTGGGGTGATGGTGGTTCTGGTTGGGGAGATTCTGGT
>Ga0209396_1003081_pt1 | contig 17095 bp, 13 predicted proteins | sample GOMGulsemesocosm_6_FD_184638 | JGI IMG/M metagenome (GOLD analysis project Ga0209396, IMG submission 184638) | Methane-oxidizing microbial communities from mesocosms in the Gulf of Mexico - GOM8C Gulf of Mexico (SPAdes) (version 2) | ecosystem: Environmental > Aquatic > Marine > Cold seeps...
TTATTCTCGATATAATGGCATTCTCAGAGAGTTAACCTAACCTTTAATAGGTGTCACGCGTAGTGGCAGCTAGACCTTGGAGAGTTAGATGATAGCGAAGCCATTAGTCCCTATTCTCGCCGGTGGTGGTACACGGTTACCAGCTCACATCGGTATTTTGTCCGCGCTCGAAGAAATGAATATTCCAATAAAACATATTGTTGGCGTATCTGGCGGCAGTATTATTTCAAGCCTATATGCCAGTGGCATGAATATAGAAACCATCAAACAGACTTCAATGGATATAGATTTCAATCAATTTAGAGGTTTTTCATTACTTTCGTTAATAAGGGATGGCGGGCTGTGCAATGGTAATAAGTTCGAGAAATGGTTAGATACTTTATTAGAAGGTAAAACTTTTAGTCAGCTTGATAGAGAACTGCATGTTATTGCGACCGATCTAAAACGCAGTAAACCGGTTATATTTGACCGTACAACGACTCCTAATCTCAAGGTATCCACCGCCGTTAGATTTTCGATGTCGATCCCACTGCTATTTAGTTTTAAGACATACCGCCATCAATTAATGGCTGATGGCAGTATTTTATCTGAAGATGCGCTACATCGTGATTGGGCTGGCGATGCGACGCCGGTACTGTGCTTTCGTTTAAGAGGTGAGCATGAATATGATGATATACGCCCAGGTGGCTTATTTCCTATCGCCGATTATATCACCTTACTCATTCGTACGTTTCTGACCACGATATCTCGCGAATACATCAACAACAATTACTGGCATTCGACATTAGTGATTAATACCGGAAAAAGCTCACCCGTGCAGTTTGATCTTAGCGAGCAACAGAAACAAGACCTCTATGCCGCAGGTTATCGAACAACCATCGAGTTTTTACCGCAAAAATTAGCGGCGCTGCAACCCTAAATCCGTTAAAACGGTGATGGAAACTGCTTTACCAAGGCATTCGCCTGCGCGATCACCTCTGGTGATAACGGCTGCGAAAACGCACTAATGTTTTCTTTAAGCTGTGTCATTGTGGTCGCCCCAATAATCGTCGAAGTGACGCCACTCACTTGATCAACCCAGCCCAACGCAAGGTGTGCTGGCGAGATATGATGAGCGGCAGCCAATTCAACAAAGGCACTAACTGCCTTATCGCTATTAGGAGTGTCTCTAAACAGGCCATTACGCTGCATTAAGGTCCAACGGCTACCATTAGGTCTCGCACCGCCAATATACTTTCCAGTTAACGATCCGCACGCTAATGGCGACCAAGGCAGGTAAGCGATATCTTCATGGACACATTGTTCAATTAAATATGGCCAATCTTTGGTGTGTATTAAACTGAATTCGTTTTGGATTGATACCATTTTTGGTAAGTCGTGCTGCTCGCTCAGTTTTAGATATTGGCTTATGCCCCACGGTGTATCATCAGAGAGACCACAATAACGAATTTTACCTGCTTTAACGCATTGCGCTAAACCATTAAGAATATCGAGCATATTTTCCGTTTGTTGAGCACCATTGACCGCCTCAAAGTCGAGCGTCCCCGGCCAGTGCTGGGCAAAATGTGGCGAGGTTCTATTGGGCCAGTGTAATTGATATAGGTCGATATGATCCGTCTGTAGTCGTTTTAATGACCCTTCAACTGCTTCAATGACGGTGGCCCCGGTTATTGGCGCGCCATCACGAACATAAGGCAGTCCTGGCCCAGCTATTTTAGACGCCACAACAATATCGTCTCGTTTGCTTGGATTATTCGCTAACCAATTGCCGATAATGCTCTCGGTCGCACCATAGGTAGATGCATTGGGTGGTATCGCGTACATCTCAGCAGTATCAATAAAGTTCACCCCTTGCGCGAATGCATAATCAATCTGCTCATTGGCATCGTGTTGATTGTTTTGTACACCCCAGGTCATGCTACCAAGACAAATACGCGAGACATTAAGCGAGCTAGACCCTAGCGATTGATATTTCATGGCTGTCCCTTTTCTTTTGTTAAATTTCAAGAATAAAAAAACCCGCGACAAGCGCGGGTATAGTTTTATGAATTTAGCATTATTATATTAGCTTTTCCAACACCTCAACGCATCGGCCTTCATATTGATGAGTCACTTTTATTGATTTAACAACTTGAGGTTTCATCCCTTTATATTGCTCAACCAAACCTGACAACCGTTCATAACTTGATGCCGTACACTCAGTTGGGATCATCGCACTGACAAACGAGCTCAGCATACGTAGTTCCCCTTGTTCATTGAGCACTTCAACATGCGCTAAAATACGTTCAACATAAGGCTGTTCCAACGACTTCTGTTCACGAGGGAACAATCCCCACATAATGTAACGTAGAGTCGATAACTTGAGCTCGTCAGGGTTATGAATTAATACATCGAACCACTTGGCCTTAATGCTGGCGTCAGGTCGTAATACCTCTGCGAGGATACCGTTTTTCTTACCGGTATCAGAACCATCGTTCTTCGCTTCAGTGATTAACCGCTGCTTATAATTGCCAAACTCATATTGATTGAGTCTGCGCACAATAGACCAACGTTTATCTTGATCGATGGTAAGCCCATTAAAGACTAGCTTACCATCTAAAATATCACTTAATCTTTGTAAGTTTTTCGTTCCCTTAGCCGTTGATATGAAGCGGCGGTACCACATTTTCTGACTATCGCTGCCCGCTTTGGCGTCGACTAATTGTTGGTAATAAAACGCTGTAACTTGACGACGTTTCGCACTGTAATCAGCAACATTGAGTCGAGTGGCCGCGTTAAGGTACCCGAGAGCCCCAGATAGATGACCAGAAACTTCCCGTACAACACTTAGGTCAGTTTCATGTTTTAAGTTTTTAAGCGCGAAATCAACAAAAACAGCGGGTGAAAGCTTAGCATCATCAACGCTGTCGATCAGACTTTGCCATAACATTAAGCGTAACGAAGGACTCTCAAAGTTATTAATCGATTCATTTAACGTAGTGAGTGAACGCTTATCTAAATTCACTTGAACGTATGCCCAATCACCTAGATTTGGGTACACCAAATCAGGACATGCTTCGCCAACTAATGAGGAAACGTCAGTCTTGGCACCGCTATAAGTAATCGCCGTCTGACCACTCAGTTTGATCCCAGTGCTGGTCGTATTGAATAAACCAATGTTAATACGTTGGTCACGTAGCGTCGGGTATTCTTGTGGCGCGCTTTGTAATACTGAAAATTGGCTGATCCGGTTATCCTGACATTGATAAGAAACTTCAATGGTATTAACGCCGGCATGGTATAGCCAATCTTGAGTCCACTTACTCAAATCTGTATTTGCAGCCTGTGCGAGTGAGTTAATGAAATCATCAAGAGAGGTATTTTTGTAGGCGAATTTCTTTAAGTAATTACTTACCCCAATCCGAAAGTTCTCCTCTCCTAAGTATTTTGGTATCTGTTTCAGTACCGAAGCGCCCTTCCCATACGTAATACCGTCAAAATTCGTCATCGCGTCATTAGTCGTCGCCACAGGTAATTCGATGGCATGAGTGTTTACCGACTTATCAGTTCGGTAAGCCCACTGCTTAAAGCCGGTATAGAAGTCATCCCATACGTTATCAAAGTCAGAGCTCTTCTCCAGCGCAAGCACCGCCATGTAGCTTGCGAAACTCTCGTTTAACCACAGCCCATTCCACCAATCCATCGTCACTAAATCACCAAACCACATGTGCGCCATTTCATGAGCAATTGTATCGGCAAGGCTCAAACGTTGTGACTCTGTCTTATCACCTCGACTGATGAAATTTTCAGTGAAGGTAACAGCGGCAACATTCTCCATTGCACCAGAGTTAAAATCAGGCACCACTACTTGATCGTACTTACCAAAAGGGTAAGCAATATCAAAATACTGATTAAAGAACGCAAAACTCTGCTTTGTTGGTACAAACCATTCCGTCGTATCAACGTATTTAGCCATACTTTGGCGTACAAATAAGCGTAACGGAATATCACCTTGTTCGCCTTGGAAAGTATCTTCCCACACTGAATATTTGCCCGCGTGAAGCGCAAAAACATAAGATGAAATTTTTGCCGATACAGGGAAGTCCCAATGTTTAGACTGACCTTTAGTCGTTATCGATGTTTCACGGGTGGTGGAAATTATTTGCCAATGCTTAGGGGCATTAACATCGACCTTAAATGTGGCCTTTAGATTCGGTTGATCAAAATGAGGGAACATTTGGTTAGCGGCATAAGGTTCAAAGTCTGAATATAAATAGACATCACCATTTTCAGGATCTTTAAAGCGATGGAAACCAGAACCATCCGTTTCATACTTGCGACTATAAGCAATTTCAAGCGTGTTACTTCCACTCGCTATCAGTGAGGGCGAAATCGAAATAAACCATTTTTTGTATTCAAAAGGAATGATGTTTCCGTTTAGCTTTACATATTTTACGGTACCGCTCTCAAAATCAATCGTTAGCGCGGAAGTGTTATCGTTAGCCATGTTAAAATCGATAACAGACACACCTTCAAACGTATCTTTGGTTTGTTCAATATCGAACGACAAGGTATAGGCAACATCGCTCACTTGAGCTTTTCTCATTGTTGCATAAGTTTGGGATAATGCGTCACTGTATGCACGCACAATTGGTGAGGCTTCAGTTGCTTTTCCGCCAGTTGAGATACAACCTGTTAATGTGATGCTACTGGCCGCGACTGCAACGATGCAGGCAAGTTTTAGGGGATTAAAATTCATAATATTCCATTATATTTAGTATATTTACGATTGGTTATATCATATATCCCTATTGAAGCTAAAAAATGCAAGCGACATTACTTTAGGTTAAGTGTAATATTATATTTCCAACACAAATAAACAATACAATTCAATAATATAAGGAAAAATTAATTTAAGAAAGACTCGTAGAAAAAGCGAGATAATTATTGTGTTTGCAGCCAGGCTAGCGCATCGTCCTTATTATCAAAAACTTGTAGATTCACGTTATGCGTTGCGACAAAAACTTCACACAATGAACGCTGTAGAAAGTTAGAATACACCAACGCCATTGCGCGGCAGCCATGATTGAAGGCCCACAAATAACTTTTGCCAAAACTTACCATCACATTAGGCTCACCTAACGCATCATTGTTTGGAAAATCAATCCGGAGCCATGAACTATGAGCTCGACGCTCAACACATTGATGTAAAAAAAGAGATGCCGCTGCAATACCTTCAACATTAAACGGCCCTGTTGCGACAACTGTTAGCAAATCACCCTGCCAATCACACTTTATTGCCCCATGACTCTTCATGCTGAAATTTTCCTTTAACGCCGTACTCAATCGAATTTCCTTTATACTACAACTTAACTAAGCTTGAATATTAACATCTAACTAATGATACCATCACAAAGGTCGCTACTTATTGTGTACGTAACCACGCTAATGCCTCACATTTATTGTCGAATACCTGAAAATTAATTTGGTGGGCTTCACTAAAGGATTCGCACAAAGAGCGTTGCAGCAAGTTGGTACAAACTACTGCTAACGCGCGGCATCCATGATTAAATCCCCACAAATAATAACGACCAAAACTGGCCATCACCTCTGGCTCTCCTAGCGTGTCATTATTTGGTAAGTCGAGTCTAAGCCACGAATTATGCGGTGCCATCTCAATCGTATTACGTAGTTGTTTCGCACAATCTTCAATTCCTTCTAAATTAAAAGGTCCAGTGGCATTTAAAATCAATAAATCCCCCTGCCATTGGCAACTCATCTCTCCGTGGCTTTTCATACCCAATAACTCCATTGTTTAGCATCAGCTTAGCTGAATTTAAATGTCGTGACCGAGCTGTTTAATGCCTGAGCCATATCCATCGTCGTGTGGCTGAGATCACTATTAGACAACGAGACTTGATGGTTATTTTGGGTTTGCTCTGACATGATAGTGAGATGCTTGCTGACGTCCTCAGCAACGACACGTTGTTCATCTGTGGAGCGAGCGGTGTGTGCGGCGACATCAGATACACGTTTTGACGCATTAGAGATATTCTCTAATGCCGTCAGGGTTTGCTCTGATAAATCCACACTACTGTGAGTTGCTTGGCTGCCTTTTTCAATAGAATCTATCGCTTCAGCTACTCCTTTGTGCAGCGATTCGATCATCAACTGAATATTCTCTGTTGATTGCTGAGTCTTGCTGGCTAAGTTACGCACTTCATCGGCAACAACCGCAAAGCCTCGTCCTTGCTCGCCGGCTCTTGCCGCTTCAATCGCCGCGTTTAGTGCTAGCAAGTTCGTTTGTTCTGCGATTCCTCGGATGACATCAAGTACCGATGAGATGTCTTTTGAATTATCGGAAAGTTTAGTTATTGCGTGAGAGGCTTCTTGGACTGCATGTGATAGCCCTTTTATTTCACTCACTGCATTATTGGTGATCTTAGTTCCCTCATCTGCTAAGCGATTAACCTCAATAATTTCAGTAGACGTTAATTGCGCATTTTGTGAAACCTCAGTGATGGCATATGACATCTCGTTAACCGCCGTAACAATCAATTCCGCAGACTCTAATTGCTTTTCACTCGTATTACAGATGTTTTTAGCGCCACTATCGAGTTCTCCTACGCCATCAATCACTTGAGTCGATTGGCAGGCAATAGATTCAATCAAGCCAGAAAGGCTATCGATGAAATCGTCCAGTGCGTTGGCAACATCGCCGATTTCATCGCGGCGCTCGCTGTTAATACGTTTGGTAAAATCGCCATCATCACTATTAAGATCTTTAAGCTTACTCGCTAAATCATTTAGTGCATCCGACATCGCTTTCGGTGCAGCAATTCCAGTGAACAACATCAATACAATAACAATCCCACTAAGTATCATTAGTAATAATTGCATATTATCGACGGATTCGATGGTGTCCTGACTATCTTGAGAGCTGAGACTATCGACTAGTTCACCAGCCATATTATAATCGGCACGCAATTTATTAAACGCCTCAGTTACCCGCTCATCACTTATCATTTTAGCTTGCTCGACATCGCCAGCTAGAATTAATGAAAATACTGAGTCGGCCTGTCTGTGCCACAAATTAAAATGCTGCTCAAAATTATTGAGTTTGACGAATAATTTCCGGTCGTTACCCAGTAATTGTTTAAATTTATTGAATCGTTGGTAGGCTTGTTGGGCATTATCTTCGAAATCACTGCGCTGTTGGCGCACAAGCGAATCATTTTCCGGATTAAGTAAGGCACTTAGTCCAGCAACATTGGCTTGATATAAATCCCTATCAGCATTGAGCACCGCTGATATAGCAGGGTTGTATTGATCGCCAAAGCGAAACAACCCATCTTCAGCAGCGCCGATTAAACGAAAGTTCATTAATGCCGAAATTAGTACAAATAACGCTAAACTACAAAAGATTGTCGAGTAACGTACACGAATTGAAGAGAAAACCATAAATACACCTAATTATTTTATGCCCACCAAACCGATTAGCCCGTTTAATAACTAATACTGAAGAGCGATTTATACCATGAATCATTACTTTAGTGTAGTTCAGTTTCTTAATTTTTGCGCTTGAGTAAGCCATTTTACCTAGCTTTCGACGCCAAGAGTGCCGGTATAAAAACACAAAGACGAACGCGAACTAAAACACATACTAATCATAAAAACTTAACTGCATATGACGCTCATCATAAATGGTATTAGAGCCATAAAAAAAGACCTACTTATCTAAATAAGTAGGTCTTTTTCATGGCTGACTTTATACGAAGTAAAGTAGACAATTAACTCACGTACTAGCTATACCCTTTTCACAGGTACTGCTGCGTTGTACTTAGTAGTCATTTCTTCTGTTGGAGGTGTGAATCGAGTTAAATCGATACCTTCTACCGCTGATTTGTATTCTTCGATAGTCGGGAAGCGACCCAAAATCGTTGAAAGCACAACTAGTGGCGTAGAACCTAGTAGTGACTCACCTTTCTTCTCGCTCGTATCAGCTACAACACGGCCTTGGAATAAGCGTGTTGATGTTGCTATAACCGTATCACCCGGTTCAGCTTTCTCTTGGTTACCCATACATAAATTACAGCCAGGGCGTTCAAGATACATAATGTTTTCGTATTTAGTACGTGCAGCGCCTTTTGGTGCAGTATCGTCAAATTCGAAACCTGAGTATTTTTGTAAAATCTCCCAGTCGCCTTCAGCTTTAAGCTCATCAACAATATTGTATGTCGGTGGTGCAATAACAAGTGGCGCTTTAAATGAGATGCTGCCGCTATTCTTTTCAATATTACGGAACATTTGTGCGATTATTTGCATATCACCTTTGTGAACCATACAAGAACCAACAAAACCTAAGTCTACAGACTTACCATCGTAGTGTGAAACTGGACGAATAACATCATGCGTATAGCGCTTAGAAACATCTTCGTTGTTAACATCTGGATCGGCAATCATTGGCTCAGAGATAGCATCTAAATCGATAACGACATCAGCGTAGTAATCTGCATTATCATCTGGGGCTAGTGCTGGTTGCTCGCCTGATTTAACCTCGCTGATACGTTTATCAGCTAATGCGATTAAGCCCTTAAGCGTACCCGCTTCGTTTTCCATACCCTTATCGATCATAATTTGGATACGGCTCTTAGCCACTTCAATTGATTTAATTAACGTTTCATCATTTGAAATACAGATTGACGCTTTCGCTTTCATTTCTGCAGACCAATCTGTGAACGTAAACGCTTGGTCAGCGAGTAGCGTACCAATGTGTACTTCAATGATGCGACCTTGGAAAACATTCTCGCCGCCAAATTGCTTAAGCATTTGCGCTTGAGTAGCGTGTACAACATCCCGGAAATCCATGTGGCCTTGCATGTTACCTTTAAAGGTCACTTTTACAGACTCAGGAATTGGCATTGCAGATTCACCAGTAGCCAGTGCGATTGCAACGGTACCTGAATCGGCACCAAAGGCTACGCCTTTAGACATACGAGTATGCGAGTCACCACCGATGATGATTGCGCGATCGTCAATGGTAATATCATTTAATACTTTATGAATCACGTCAGTCATTGAATGATAAACGCCTTTTGGATCGCGTGCAGTGATGACACCAAACGCATTCATAAATGCCATCAGCTTAGGCGTGTTAGCTTTCGCTTTGTTATCCCATACAGAAGCGGTATGACAACCTGATTGGAAAGCACCATCAACTAATGGAGATATCGTAGAAGCAGCCATCGCTTCTAATTCCTGACATGTCATTGGGCCAGTTGTATCTTGTGAACCAACGATGTTAACTTTAACACGCACGTCAGAGCCAGCATGCAGCGGCGTAGGTGATGCAACACCTACTGCGTTACGGTTAAAGATTTTCTCAACGGCAGTTAAGCCTTGGCCTTCATGTGAGGTTTCTTTTGAAGCAGCATAAACAACTGGCGCTTCAATACCTAAAGCTTCTGCAGCAAACGTTTGTAGCTTCTTACCGAACGTCACAGCATAAGAACCGCCCGCTTTCATGAATTCCATTTTTTGCGGTGTAAATGCTGACGAGATATCAGCTAAGTCTTCGCTACCGTTAAATAGTTTCTTCGCTCTCGTATCGACAGTTAACACTGTGCCTGTCGCTACTGAGTAAGCTTCTTCTAATACAACGTCGCCGTTCTCGTCAGTAACCTTGTTACCGTTAGCGTCTACTTTGTTGACCCAGTTTTTAAGGTCAAGACCAATACCGCCAGTTACATCAACGGTTGTTAAAAAGATTGGTGCGATGCCGTTAGTACCAGCAACAACTGGAGCGATGTTAATAAATGGTACGTAAGGGCTTGCTTTTTTACCGGCCCAAAGTGCCACGTTATTGACACCAGACATACGAGAAGAACCAACGCCCATGGTGCCTTTTTCAGCAATAAGCATTACTTTTGCGTTAGGGTGCTTGATTTGTAGTGCTTGAATCTCTTGTTGAGCTTCAGGCGTAATCATACACTGGCCGTGTAATTCACGATCCGCGCGAGAGTGAGCTTGATGACCCGGCGATAATAAATCTGTTGAGATATCACCTTCGCCAGCAATATAGGTTACAACTTCAATTTTCTCTTCAATTTCAGGTAATTTAGTGAAGAATTCAGCTTTAGCGTAGCTTTCTAATAGATCTTTAGCAACGGCGTTACCAGCTTTTAAAGCGGCTTCAATGCGAGCAGTGTCAGCATCGTATAAGAATACTTGTGTTTTTAGTACAGCCACTGCTGGTGTAGATACAGCAGCATCATCGCTTAGTGCTAAATCAAGTAGCACTTCAATCGAAGGACCACCTTTCATGTGAGATAGTAGTTCAAATGCAAACTCAGCTGAAATTTCAGCAAGCGTGAGTTCACCTAAAATGACATTTTTTAAGAATGCAGCTTTAACACCAGCAGCACTTGTCGTACCCGGCAGCGTGTTGTAGATGAAGAAATTTAATGACTCAGCGCGATGTTCATTGGCTTGATCTTTAATGTTAGTGATAATTTCAGCTAATAATTCAGCACTATCAATTGGCTTAGGTGCTAAACCTAAGTCGCTTTTTCGGCTTTCAATCTCTGCTATATATTCTAGATACAGACTCATTTGATACTCTCTCATGCTATATAAGGCTAATAATTACGGTCATTAGCTGGGAAAAATTTTTGCCTATTTTACCTGATTTTTTATCTACTATAAATCCTTTGATTAAATAAACACTATTCACGATAGTTATACCCCATAGAAAGGTAACTTATATCAGGAGATAATAAATACAGAAAACATTCATTAATTTGATGGTAAGTATAAGTGATTGTTCACGTTGCATGAGAATAATATCAACATTTACACTAACTAATTAGTCGTACACTTAGTTAACAGAACAACAAAAACAGGCACAGTTTGGGACTAGTGGCGCTCAATTTGTGGTACGCCTGCCACTGCTCTCTTTATAATTTCACGCCGCGCTTGCTGTGATTATTTAGCTCGCTTTTTCTCTCTTCATTGACAACATCCCAAGATAAGCGTTATCTTTACAACAAAGCTTACACTGTAAAGATAAGTAAAACACCAGCACTGGAGATGACCATGACTGATTTTGATGCCATTATAATTGGCGCAGGAAACGCGGGCCTTACCGCCGCGACGACGTTACAACGCGGCGGCGCGCGCACACTATTACTAGAACGCCATAATATTCCTGGAGGGTGTGCAACATCCTTTGTACGAGGCGAATTTGAATTTGAAGTGGCCTTGCACCAACTCAGCGGCATGGGCACCGAACAAAACCCCTTCATTATGCGAAAGATATTCAATGAATTGGGCATCATGGATAAGTTGTCTGTGGTTGAAGAGCGTGAACTCTATCGCTATGTCATGCCCTCGGCGAATAGCGCCCAGCATGAAATTGATGTCACGCTTCCCGCTAACTGGAAAGCGTTAAAAGACACATTGCTTGAACATTTTCCAAGCGAGCATGCCAACATCCCACGATTCATGAATATGTGTGAAATGCTATCTCTAGAAGCGATGATGGGACTGGGACAAGCGCAAAAATCACAAAGCACAGACGTGTTAAAAGCCACTTGCCCTAACTACATTCAATACGGTCTTACCGATGCAAAAACCGTATTAGATGAATTCTTCGATGATCAAGACCTTAAAGCTGTTATCGGCGCGTATTGGTGTTATTTAGGACTACCACCAAAGGACATTCCGTTTAGCGATCTTGCGGTGATGATCTATGCCTATGCCGCATTTAAACCTTGTCATGTCCAAGGAGGCTCGCAAGCGATTTCAAGCGCGCTGCTCGAATCTTTTCTAGCGGCTGGCGGTGAAGTGCGCTTTAACTGCGGCGCTAAAAAAATAATCACTGAGGAAAATAGTGTTAGTGCGGTAGAAACCGAGCATGGCGACATCCTAACCTGTCATCAGGTAATTTCGAACACGAGTCCAATTCACACCTTTAATGAATTGCTCGACATCCCAGCACCGCAGAAAATCGGTGACGACATGAAGTCACGCCGCTTAGGCACCTCGGCATTTGTGATGTATATCGGGCTCGATTGTTCACCAACAGATATTGGCGTCACAGCGGCCTCTAATTTCATCGTCGATCATCGTGATGAAGAAGTCGCTCATCAATCAATGGAATCACTGTCACCGCCATCACACATCATGCTGACCTGCTACAACCATGACGACCCAAGTTTTGCGCCGGCAGGAAAAGCTACGTTGTCGTTATTGTGTTTACAGTACGGCCAGCAGTGGCAAGATCTTTCACCCACCGATTACGCCGATACAAAATATGCCCTCGCCGATAGCTTAATAGAGAGCGCCGAACGTGTATTCCCAAATATTAGAAAACACATAGAAGAGGTTGAAGTCGCCACCCCGCTCACCATGATGCGTTATCTCAATACGCCCGGTGGCGCGATTTACGGTTTTAAACAAAACACCCAAGACGCAATGCTGTTTAGACAACGCATGGACGCCGTCGGCGGATTACACATGGCCGGCTCATGGAATGGCATGGGGGGCTTCCAACCTACCTACATGGTTGGCGCCAGTACCGCGCGCGCGGTGTTAAAAAAACTAGCACAACGCAGTGAAATGACTAACAAGGAGCTAAGTAATGCCTAATTCAACTAATAATATTCTACACGCAGTCAGCGGTTACCAAACGGCATTAGATCATCAAGAGAAACTGGCCAAAACAGGCACGGACTATAGAGAAGAAAAAGGAGTTGTCGCCAATACTATTGCAACACTCCACCCCAAACGATTACAACTAAGCGTCATTGAAGTCATCAATGAAACCCCAAGCACTAAAACGATCCGTCTTGTTGCGCCAACGGGATCATTACCGCCATTTCAGGCCGGGCAATACATTAACTTGTTTGTTGAAATCAATGGCACTAAAACAGCAAGGCCTTACGCCATTTCATCATCAGCCAAGCAACTCGACTATTATGACTTAACAGTTAAGCGCGTCGACAATGGCTTTGTATCTAATTACCTAATGGATGACGTTAGTGTTGGTGACACATTCCAAAGTACCGGCCCAATGGGTACGTTTTATCACAACCCAGTGTTTCATGGCGACGACTTAGTTTTCTTGGCTGGCGGTTCAGGTATTGCCCCTGCCCGCAGCATGATTGAACACATCGCGTTTAAGCGACAACAGTCGCCGACATCAACTCATCGCATGCACTTGATTTATGCCTCGAGCTATCAGAACGATGTTATTTTCGAGCAAGAACTACAGCAATTAGAACAACGACACTCATGGCTCACTATAAGCTGGGTTATCTCACGACCAGAATCAGACTATGAAGGTATCCGCGGGCATCTTAGCGCCGAACTAATAACAACGTTACTCACCGGTGAACCCGCAACATTTTCAGATAAGATGTTTTATATCTGCGGCCCCACCAGCTTTCACGATTACTGCGCCGCGCAACTAACACAATTAAAAGTTAAAGCCAGACGCGTGCGCATCGAATGTAATGGTCCACCGAAAAATCCGCAAGACTTGCCAAATTGGCCAAAAGGCTTGGCTCCAGAGCAGTTAATTAATGTGTCAATAAAAGGTCAAGGAAGTTTCGAAGCCCGAGTCGATGAACCATTGCTCAACAGTATGGAGCGCCACGGGTATAGTACCGAAAATGCTTGTCGCTCTGGGGAATGTAGCTTATGCCGCGTAAAAGTGCTGAGCGGCGAGGTGTTTAATCCGGATGAAGCTAAATTGCGTTCAACAGATAAAGACTACGGTTGGTGTCATTCGTGCGTGGCATTTCCAACGAGCGATATCGAGATTATGATTTAGGGGTCGCGGCCGCTAAAAACTGCTTTAAGGTGGTGCCTTCGGGCACCACAACATGCCCTTCTAACATCAATGCCGCCATCCCATGTACCATCGACCAGGCCCCTAATGCCTGAGCGCGTATCAATTGTTCATCACCGCCGCGCAATCCAAATGCTTCACGCAATAACACAAACGGACGTTTACTTTGCTGCTCAAAATCACGATCCTGCTCTGCGGCTAACGGTGCAGATCTTTTACGCCCAGTTGTTTCAATTTGACCAAGCATTAAGCGATACAATTGCGGGTTTTGTGTCGCAAATTCTAGATAGCGCACACCATAAGCAAGCACGCGTTCGCCTATGGAATCATGATCTGCTGCTTCCAACTGCTGCGCCACCTTCTCCATCGAATAAGATAATTGCACAAATCCAGCCTTCGCCACGCTTTTGATCAGCGCCTTCTTATTCTTAAAATGTGCATAAGGTGCCATGTGCGACACGCCAACCTCAGCGGCAATAGCCCGCAGTGATAATGCATCAGCCCCTTCACGTACCAATAATATATTGGCAGCAGCAATTAACGACGCTTTTAAGTCACCATGGTGATATTGCTTAGCACCTGTCTCAATGTTGGGTTCAGTGCCGATATTAATGCTCATATAATTGTATCAATCCGTCATTTGGAATAATGCCTGACACTAGTATAATCAAGCCATTAGAATAAAGCACTCTCAACATAGAGAAACGACGAATGGCCGCTGCCAAACAAATAAGCCCCACCATGATGCAGGGATTATTGTATCGTTCTTATATCAAGCGACTAAAAATCAAACGTTACGATCCTTCGTTAGCTAGATTCTTATTCGTCTCGATATTGATTTCAGATAGATTTCTATAGATAAACAAGACCCCGAAATACAGCATTGCTAACTCACAGAGATAATGAACACTGTTAAGCATGAGATAAGTTATGCCACCCTCAGGAAAGAAACCATATATCGAGCAACAAACATAAAGAATGGCAAGTAATTGACTAGCGTACCTCGCCTTTAAGCTCATCTTTAGCTTAGTCAACAGATAAAACGAATAGGCAAAGATAATTGAAAATAACACTAAATACGGTTGACACATTTCAACTAATGTAAAAACGGTTTTCCCTGTCGAATCACCGTTAACAAAAACACTCCAGAGTGGCGATATAAAGCCAATAACTTCAGCGCTAATGGGCCACACTAATAGACCGATTAAAAAAAACTTGAGGGATTGCTTAATCATTCTTGTACTCATGTTATAGCTAACGAGGCTGTATAATTATTATTTCCAGCCCTAATATTATTAATTGCAAAATAATAGTTGAGTTAATCAAGTAATTCAATCGGGTTGATGGGCAAACGCCACTAGAATATTATAAAGACAATCAGGATCTCACCACGTTACTGCAACAGCATAGCCTCTGTTCTTTCATCCGTTAGGCGTGCCTAGTTAGCCGACAGCTAACGGCACGCATAAACTATTGTCGATAGTTTGCACATTAATCTCCCACCTTTAATTGCTTTTACCACCCCTCTATAAAATCGGTGATAAATAAATGACGGCTACTAATTGTTAAACACATGCTCGACAAACATCAAACGAGCATAAAAATAAAGCAACTAAGCACCTTAAATCGGAATTAAGCTTGTGGGGCACTTACAATTCTATGCTTTAAAAAAAATAATTTTTGGCCCTAAAATAGCGCTACCCCAGTAAAATAGCCGCCCGCAGCACATTAAATGATTAAATTAATGCGTTAAACATCAAAGTTCCTGTTTATTTTACAACCAACCGTTGACATCTACTCGAAAATCTATAAAGTACACCTCAGCAAGAAAGCTTTTGGTTTATGTTCTTCATTTCGTTGTTTTATTAATAATACCACGCTCTGTAGTTTTTAAGTTTCAATCTGTTTTACGCTATTCATGCCAATTATTGGCAATATTTTTAATTAAAATTACAGGATATTATTATGTCTAACAAAGTTCAAGGTACAGTTAAGTGGTTCAACGAGTCTAAAGGTTTCGGTTTCCTAGAGCAAGCTTCTGGTCCAGACGTTTTCGCTCATTTCAGCGCTATCTCAGGTGACGGTTTCAAAACTCTTATCGAAGGCCAAAAAGTAGAATTCACAGTAAGCGACGGCCAAAAAGGTCCTCAAGCTGACAACATCGTAGCTATCTAATTTTAGATGCATCTTAGCTTGTTCTTCAGGCTAAGATAAGATGTCAAAAAATGGTAAACCTTCGGGTTTGCCATTTTTTTTTGCTTTTCTTAAAGTAAAAATTTAGCGATTAAATACGGAGTCAAAATTAGGTAGGCTAACAACATCACCGGCAAGTAAGCTATCTATATGAATATCGCCAATCCTAACTCTTATCAATCTTAATGTCGCAAAACCCACCGCCGCCGTCATTTTTCTTATCTGACGATTTTTACCTTCGCACAATGTGATCGATATCCAACTCGTCGGACCATGTCTCGCATCTCGTATTTTACGACCGCGGGCAGGAAGCTGAGGTTCTTCATCTAGCTTGAATACTTTGCATGGCAAGGTTAAATACTTAGTCCCGCTGATACCAATCTCAACACCATGTTGAAGCAGTGATATCGCTTCACTCGTAATCGCACCATCGACCTGAACGAAATATTCTTTTTCTATCCCTTTGTCTCTAACTTTGTGGCTCATCATACCGTCGGTAGTGAGTAACAATAAACCTTCCGAGTCATGATCCAATCGGCCTATCGCCATCGTTTTATCAGGGAAGTTATAGAGCTCACCTAATAAATGCTTCTTCTTACGAGACTCTGGTACAAACTGACTTAAGAAACCATAAGGTTTAAATATTTTAAAGTGCTGATGAATTACGTCTGTCACAGCAGATCCCTTTAAACGAATAGATGGATGGATGAGGGGTTGGCTTTAAAAACACACTAACTATCACGCCTCAGTAGAATGGCATTATACAATGACGCAAAGCTTGATACACAGCGCTAAAACACGTTATTTCAGACTAAACCTGAATGCCTCTATGCTCTGATTTTAAATCGCCCAGTGTTTTTCAAGGTCGTTGTCACCACTGTTTATTAAATCAGTTGTTAACGATAAAGGAAATTTTCCGTATTTACCTACAAATTTTATCAATTACTGCACATCTTTATCCTCAAACTATTTAATATATTGTAATAATAAAGAAATTAGAATATGTTAATTTTATTTAAAGCCTCTATTCACGAACAAATATCACACTGTTTGCCGTAGAATAAGCTGTTA
>Ga0209396_1003083_pt1 | contig 17091 bp, 15 predicted proteins | sample GOMGulsemesocosm_6_FD_184638 | JGI IMG/M metagenome (GOLD analysis project Ga0209396, IMG submission 184638) | Methane-oxidizing microbial communities from mesocosms in the Gulf of Mexico - GOM8C Gulf of Mexico (SPAdes) (version 2) | ecosystem: Environmental > Aquatic > Marine > Cold seeps...
CAGGTCGTTAATCAGGTTCGTCATACGCAAACCCTGCTGCTCCATCTGACCCAGCGCTTTACCCCAGCGCTCGGGCAGGTCAGGACTCATCTGCAGGGTTTCGACATACCCTCGAATCACCGTCAAAGGCGTGCGCAGCTCGTGGGAGACATTGGCCACAAAGTCCTTGCGCATAAGTTCAAGGTTGTAGAGTCGACTGATGTCTCGAATCATCAGCAGGTGCTCACCCCGGCCGAAGCGCGTTAGCTGGTACTGGAGGTGCACCGACTCAGACTGCGGCGACGGCAGCTCCAACATTTCACGGTGGTCGTCACCTTCAAAGTAGGCAATGAATCGTGGGTGGCGAATGTAATTCACTAGCGGGTGGGTCATATCATCACTGCGCAGACCTAACAGCTGCTGCGCAGCCCCATTGAACCACTCAATATTACCGCTCGCATCCAGTAACAAAACGCCATCGCGCAGCGCTGCGGTTGTGTCTTGGCCGCGTTGCACCAGTGATTGCAGATAACCTTTTTCACGTCGCTGACGCTTTTGCAGACGTACAATATTATCGAATATATCGCCCCAAATACCCGAGGCATCAGGCGGTTGTTGGGTGCGAGAGTTCTTCAACCATAAATCCAGCTGATAGATCTGCCACATCATCCAGCCCATATAGGCCGCGCCGCCGGCGATCAACGACCAAGCCAGGTAGCCATTGAGCAAGCCGAAGCACACACACAGACCGGCAAACAGCAGCAGGCGTCGCAGTTCCGCACTAAAACCTCTATTCAAAATAAGACCCTGTAGAAATCCATTGAGCAGTGCACGGCAAGTTACTCTGTAGCCGCAACCTGAGTGGAGAAACGGTAGCCTGCACCGCGCACTGTCTGTACAAAACGGTCATGTTCATCCAGCTGTAAGGCTTTGCGCAGGCGGCGAATATGCACATCAACCGTGCGCTCTTCAACATACACATTGCCGCCCCAGACATGGTCGAGCAATTGGCTGCGACTATAAACGCGCTCTTGGTGGGTCAAAAAGAATTCCAGCAGTCGGTATTCTGTGGGGCCCATCTGCAGTGCCTGCTGGTTAATACTGACGCGATGACTGAGGGGGTCCAGTGTCAATCCGGCAACGCTGATCGGGCTACTGACCGACAACACCTCGGTGCGACGCAGTACCGCCTTGAGGCGTGCAACCAGCTCACGGGGGGAGAAGGGCTTGGTGATATAGTCATCGGCCCCGACCTCCAAGCCCTGAATTTTATTATCTTCTTCGCCCTTGGCGGTGAGCATAATGATGGGGATCTCGGCGGTGAGCTCATCGCGTTTCAAGCGTCGCGCCAACTCCACCCCACTGGTACCGGGCATCATCCAGTCCAGTAAGATCAGCTGCGGCTTGCGGTCTACAATCAGGGTGTGCGCCTGCTGCGCATCCTCCGCTTCAAGACACTGGTAATCCGCCATCTCCAAGGCAACGCGCAACATGTCGCGGATCGACGCTTCATCATCAACAATTAAAATAGTTTTACCCGGCATGCTATAACGCCTATTCCGTCACTTCGATGAAGACATTAAATAACGTTTTCGTGACGCTTTTATGACAGTTTAAAACGCGGCCTAAAGTGGCAGCGCATAATTCACAGCAATACCTAAAAACACCGCCAAACCGACCCAGTTATTATTGAGAAACGCTTTAAAACAAGCTTCTCGTTGACGGAAGCGAATCAGATACTGCTGATAGGCAAAAAGGCCAGTGACTAGCACGATACTGATATAAAAAGGCCACTGCAGCTCGAAAACATCCGCCATAGAAAACAATCCCAACAACACCAATAGCTGTAGAAATCCCGTAATACCTCGATCCAACTCACCAAACAGCACAGCCGTCGACTTCACACCGATGAGCAGGTCATCATCTCGGTCAACCATTGCGTAGAAGGTGTCATACACCACGGTCCAAAGCACCACCACCGTATAAATTAACCAGGCCTGCGGCGGCACTGAGTTGCCCTGCGCGGCAAATGCCATGGGCACGGCCCAAGCAAAAGCCGCGCCGAGAACAATTTGTGGGAGGTGTGTATAGCGCTTCATAAAGGGGTAACAAAAAGCCAGCGCCACCGCACCAAAAGACAGTGCAACGGTAAACCGGTTGGTAAACAACACCAACACGAAGGCACTCATACACAGAGCAATGAAGAGAATAATGGCCTCTCGAGGCGAGACTTTTCCGGTCGCTAAGGGCCGCGCCTGGGTGCGCTTCACTCGCCCATCCACCTTGCGGTCAGCAAAGTCGTTAATGACACACCCGGCCGCGCGCATGAGCAGCACACCCAAACTAAAAATCAGCAATAAATTGATGGGTGGTAACCCTTCACAGGCCAGCCATAAAGCCCAGAGCGTAGGCCAGAGTAAAAGCAGGGTACCGATCGGCCGATCAAGTCGCATCAGCTGCCAGAAGTCAGGCAGACGTTGCTGCCAACGAGTAAAAGTTGGGTTGTGCATACTCTAAAATTCCTTTTCTCCCAGAGCCGAATGAGTGCGTTCAATTGAGAACCCAACGGCAATGAATAAGAGGCCAGCGGCCGCTTCACAGGCTGGCAATAAACTCAGGAAGGAAAACTTCACTGACCAGCAACGGCTTATTATCGATATAAAACACCGAACGTCGGCCCCACACAGCGTCATCAGCACCGGGGGTCGAGCCGGCATCTGAAAAGCGTGAGACCTCCATAGGTCCACGGCGCATACCCGCCTGGCTAAATAAGAAAGCGCCCAGAGGCCGGCTATCAAACTTGCCCATGCGTCGAAGGCTACCTTGCAGCGAACTGTACGGAAAGATGCTGCGGGCAAACACCCAAGGCTGGTTATTACCGTGCAGTATCACCTCGCGAACCAATACCCTAGCGCGTGGCGCAATACCCAGCAAGCGAGCCTCAGAGAGGTTCGCTCTGTGCCAAGACTGGCGCAGCAACTGCACGTGAAAGCGGCCCTCGCTCTTGGCCTGCAATCTCGCTGTCAGCGACCCCTTATCCAACAGCCAGGTGTGCAAAGGCCCTTGCACGCGCCCACAGAGGGTCCGCGCTGAATGCCAGCGCTGCCGAGAGGAGGCAGAGGGAAGAAATGAGGGCTTGTTAGGGGTAGGCATCAACTTAGTGGGGCTTCACGATATTTTCAAAAAGTGATCAGGATGCAGTATTTTTAGCCAGAAGGCCTTTACCGCCTGCATTCCAGTTGATTTAATGAGGACTGATAATAACAAAAACCAGCCAGCATATAAGGAACTAATCATGCACAAGAGCGATTTAGTAGAATCAGTTGCCAACCTCGCCGATCTACCCAAGGACAAAACCGCTGATGTCGTGTCAGCCATCTTCGAAGAAATCACCAACGCCCTCAGTCGTGAGGACAGCGTCAACCTGATCGGCTTCGGCTCTTTCTCACAGCGACACCGCGCCGCGCGCACCGGCCGCAGCCCTAAAACCGGCGAGAGCATTCAAATACCCGCCAGCACATCCGTTGGTTTTAAGCCGGGTAAAGCACTCAAGGAAGCCGTCAACGTTTAACGCGGTGGCCTTTCCAAGCTCATTAGCATTACACTGGCCTTCTGAGCCGCGCTTATCGAAAAACGAAAGCCTCGCTTTCGTTTTTTTATGCTCGCAACAAACACCACTTCATCATGTTTTACACAGGGACGCTGACTCATGTCGTTAACCTCCAGAATCCTCCTCGCCATGGTCGCAGGACTCATGTTGGGTATTATGATCAACCTCGGCAACACCCAGGGGATACTTACCGAGTCCGTGGGCCAGTGGGTTGATGAGATCATCATTTCTGGTGTGTTTGACGCCGTCGGGCGCATCTTTATTGCCTCGCTTAAACTGCTGGTTGTACCACTTGTATTCGTGTCCTTAGTTTGCGGGGCGAGCAGCTTGGGAGGCAATTCCCGCATGGGTGCCATGGCCGGTAAGACCATCGCTCTCTACCTCGTCACCACCGCGATCGCCATATCGTTGGCGTTATTACTCGGTACGCTCGTCAGCCCAGGAGAAGGCATTGGCCTCGTCAGTACATCGAGCTTTGATGCGCGTGAAGCCCCGCCTCTGAGTGACGTAATCGTCAATATATTCCCGAGCAACCCGATTCAAGCCATGGCCGAAGGCAATATGCTGCAGGTGATTGTATTCTCCCTGCTGATGGGTGTTGCCATCGCACAGGCCGGTGAAGCGGGCAAGAAAGTCGCCGAGTGGTTCGAGAATCTGAATCAAGTGATCATGAAGATGGTCATGCTGCTAATGGAACTCGCGCCCTTTGGTATTTTTTGCCTGCTGGCCAAACTCTTCGCCGGCCTTGGCGCGGGGGCGATTATCGACCTAGGTCTCTACTTCGCCACGGTCGTCACAGCCCTGTTGCTGCATTGCTTTGGGGTTTACAGCCTCATTCTCAAGACCCTTGCGAACATCAGCCCACTGGCCTTCTTTAAACACCTGCGCCCGGTGATGCTGTTTGGCTTCAGCACCGCCTCCAGTAACGCGACCATTCCCGTGACCTTGCGCACCGCCGAAGAAAAACTCGGCGTCGATAACCGCGTTGCCTCGTTTACCGTGCCGCTTGGTGCCACCATCAATATGGACGGCACCGCCATCATGCAGGGTGTGGCTACCGCGTTTATTGCCCAAGCTTATCAAATCGATTTGAGCCTAACGGCTTATATCACCGTGATTCTCACCGCGACCCTGGCATCAATTGGCACAGCGGGCGTGCCAGGTGTCGGTCTCATCACCCTCGCTATGGTATTGCAGCAGGTCGGTTTACCGGTAGAGGGCATAGCATTGATCATAGGCGTCGACCGCTTGCTGGATATGATCCGCACCGCGGTTAACGTCAGTGGCGACTCCATGGTCAGCCTAGTGGTGGCCAAGAGTGAAGGGGCCTGGGATCGACACACCTTCGAAAGTAGCCAGACAGCTACAACGGAGCGCTGAGCGGTACCAAGAACCAAAAAAGCCGCCTACCCAATGGGTAAGGCGGCTTATGTAATGATGAACGATTTAGCCAACGGCCGTTAACTTTACCGCGAAAAGCTGGCCTTTTAGGAGTTCAATTGCTGAGAAATATTATCCAGGTCGTCGGATGAAGACAGTATGTTATCCACTGTCTGGTAGGCTTTCTCGGCATCCAGGTGCAACTGGCGGAATACGCTGTCCGGCACATCCAACTTAGGCCCTTGGCCTATACCCTTTTGCTGCAATAAACGCTGAGCCACAAACAACAACTTCGCGTATTCGCTGTGCTCCCCCTGACAATCAGCGTTATTTTGCTGACGCAGTGCCACCACCACCTCTTCAGGCATGTTCCACAACTTCATCAACCAACCCGACAGCTGTTCACGGCTTACACCCAACACATGCTTCTCAATTAAGTGAGTGGGCACATGGGTGTTGGCTTCCATATAACGGCAAATGGTCTGAAACTGTGGTGGGAAAATCTCCGCCAAGACCAGGTAACCAAAATTGAACAGCAAGCCTGATAAGTAAGCCATGCCGAATCCAGGGCGATGTTCTCGAGGGATCGACGTCACCAAGCCCTCGACTGTCGCAGCCGTGTAGACAGCATGCTGCCAGTAAGGGGCAGCTCCTCTCGGGCCTTCTTTTGGCAGGTTCATGGTTTTACCCAAAGCCAAACCTAGGGCCAAATTCAGCACCATATCGAAGCCCAAGACACGCACCACCGCATCGTGGATAGATTTTATCTTGCCCGGCGCCGAGTAGTAGGGCGACGACGCCCAACTGACGACCTGCGCCGCCAAACTTGGGTCCAGCTCGACAATATTAGCCAGGTCGCTGATATCCGCATTCGGGTCGACGCGCAGCTTAATAATACGCTGCGCCGTCTCTGGTAGGGGGGGTAACTCCAAGGTTTCTTCTAGGCGTTGCTTAATACGCAGGGTGGTAAAGTTCTTCACCGCGCCAACAATCGCCTCTTCATCACTGTCGCCGTCCGCCATGGCCTCAAGTTCAGCAATGGGCACACAAATATCGCACACGGTGGCGTCGCCGAGCATGGCCTGAAAATCAGCTTGCCCAACCTCGATCAAGTCGTCGCCACTGCCGGAGTCCAAAAGAATGGTCTGCTGATCAAGTAAACGGCTATCGACCAGCGTTGGCACACCTGCTAAGCGAGGCAGGGCAGGGATCGATTGTAATTTGTGCTTATCAAAGAAAGGCTGTAACTCGCCGTCAGTCGCGACGATCAGCTCGCGCGCCTGTATGCGGTTGACGGCGCCCAGGTCCAACATGCAGTTGGCCGGCATAACCACTTGAATACGGCCTTGAGCGTCGTGCAGGATCAAAGACTTGGCGGCTCCCACCAAGCGTAAACGCTGTCCGTGCAACACGCTGCTGTAGCCTTCAAACTCGGTATTGGTCGCCAAGCTACTGGAAATCGTATAGGCAACGTTTTGGGTTTCCAGTAACTGCTTAACACTGGTGGAGACTGGCAAAATTACATCCTCTCTACGGCATGCCCACCCAGAGTTAAAACCGGCGGGACTTTCTGTTTTCATACCCGCCACATATTACCGTGTCAGTTACATACAAAGATAGCAGCCTCTTCGATGTTAGGCAGGCTTGACGTTAAACACTGGCGTAATTTTCACTGCCCGCCAACCAGCGGAGGATTAGCGCGTCAGTTTCATGGGGGCTACTAGCCACAAGTTGACTCGCTAGGCGCTTCACTTCGGGCAATAACACGCCGTCGCGCTGCAAGTCCGCCAACTTAAATTGCATCTCCCCCGTTTGTCGAGTGCCCAGCACCTCTCCTGGGCCACGCAACTGTAAATCTTTCTCGGCGATGACGAAACCATCACTGGTTTCACGCATCGCTTTGAGCCGCTCCTTACTGTATTCAGATAACGGGCTGCCATAGAGCAAGACACAGTGGCTCTCGGCGCGACCGCGCCCCACTCGGCCTCGCAACTGGTGCAACTGAGCCAAGCCCAAGCGCTCAGGGTTTTCAATGATCATCAAGCTGGCGTTGGCGACATCCACACCCACTTCAATCACTGTCGTGGCAACCAATAAGTGAATCTCACCCGCCTTAAAAGCCTGCATGACCTGTTCTTTCTCTGCGGACTTCATACGGCCGTGAATCAGCCCTATACGTAGGTCGGCAAGACTCGCCTGCAGCGATTCGGCAACCGCCTCGGCCGCTTGCGCTTCAAGCACTTCGGACTCTTCGATCAGAGTACACACCCAATACGCCTGGCGCCCCTGCTGGCAGGCATGACGCACACGTTCCATCACCTCTAGCCGTCGCTCCTGGGCAATGGCCACCGTCGCCACAGGGGTGCGCCCAGGTGGTAATTCATCAATGATTGAGATATCAAGATCGGCATAGGCACTCATCGCCAGCGTGCGTGGGATAGGCGTCGCGGTCATGATCAGCTGGTGTGAACGCACGCCGTTCTTGTCCCCCTTCTCACGCAGCGCCAAACGCTGGTGTACCCCAAAACGATGCTGTTCATCAATGATGGTAAAGGCAAGATCGGCAAATTCAACGTCCTGCTGAAACAACGCGTGGGTGCCGACTACCACCTGCACCTCGCCACTGGCAATAGCGGCCGCCTGATGACGGCGTTCAGCCACCTTCAACTTACCGCTCAGCCAACCGACTTGAATGCCCAGTGGTTCAAACCAATCACTAAAACTGACCCGGTGCTGCTCCGCAAGAATCTCCGTTGGCGCCATGATCGCCACCTGGCGGCCATTACCCACCGCCTGCAGCGCTGCCAGCGCAGCAACCACTGTTTTACCCGAGCCCACATCGCCCTGAACCAAGCGCAGCATAGGCATGGGCTGGGACAAATCAGCGGCAATCTCCTGCGCCACGCGCTGCTGCGCGGCCGTTAGGCCAAAGCTCAATCGATGCATAAACTTATCGATCAACAGTTTCGGCACTGGCAGTGGCAGCGACGGTGTTGCCCGCCATAGCTCTCGCAGTTTGAGCATGCTCAGGTGGTGCGCCAACAACTCTTCAAACGCCAAACGCTGCTGGAACGGGTGCTCGCCATCCAGCAATAGGTCTATTGGTGCATTGGCTGGCGGACGGTGCAGATACACCAGCGCTTGCTGTAGTGAAACCGGCTCACCGATGCCCTGCGAGCGGTAACCCTGGGGCAACAGCTCTTCAATGGAATAATTTTTCACCAGCACCAATGCTTGCTCGGTAAGGCCGCGTAAACGCTGCTGGGTAATACCTTCACACACGGGGTATACCGGGGTTAAGCGCGCATCCAACGCCAGGTCCTTTGCGTCATCTAGAAACTCATATTCAGGGTGATAAATTTCTAAACCCGAAGCGCCACGGCGAGCCTCACCAAAACATCGAATGCGCGCGCCTTGCGCTAAATTCTTTTTCTGCGCCGCCGAAAAGTGGAAAAAACGCAGTGTGAGAGTACCCGTGCCGTCCTGAACGCGGCACATCAGGCTGCGTCTGCGCCCAAAAACCACACTACTCGCCTTTACCTCGGCCTCTACCACCACGTTGGACAGAGGTTGAATGGCCGCAATCGGCGTTACCCGAGTGCGATCCATGTAACGCAACGGTAGGTGGAATAGTAGGTCCTGCACGCTGGCAATCGACAGCCGAGAAAGCTTACTGGCCAGCTGTGCGCCCACACCTTTCAGCGCCGTGATATCGACGCTGGCAAGGGAGGGCATGGACGGAGCGGGCGCACGCGGCTGAGTGGCCACGAGCTCAGGGGGGAAATCGAGCAGGTCAGTCATTGGGGGCCAAATGGCACTGGTTAATGGCCTTGCGCAGCTGGTCAATGGCCTTGTGACGTGGAAAGCTAGCGCGCCAAGCCAAAGCCACGGTGCGTTGCGGTATTGGGTCGATAAAGGGGCGCGTTACCAATATACCGGTACTGTAATGCGAGGCTGCCGCGGACATAGGCAAGATCGTAATGCCCAAGCCCGAAGCCACCATATGCCGTAAGGTATCGAGAGAACTGCCCTGACTGGAGGAGCGGCTCTTACTGCGTTTCTCTAAGCTAGGCTGCAGGTTCGGGCAGGCGTCCAACACCTGATCACGAAAACAGTGGCCATCCCCCAGCAGCAGTACTTCGTGGCCGTCGAGGTCAGCAGGATCAATGCTGTCCTGCGCGGCCAACGGGTGATCCACCGGCATCAACACCACAAACGGTTCATCGTAAAGCGGCTGTGTCACAACATCCGGCTCAGTAAACGGCAACGCCACAATGATAACGTCCACCTCTCCGTTGCGCAGCCGCTGACGCAGGGTCGCGGTGTAGCCCTCCTCCACATAAAGTGGCATGTTCTCGGCCAGCTTCTGTAGTTCAGGGATAAAGTGCGGAAAGAGAAAAGGCCCAATGGTGAAGATGGCTCCGACGTGCAAGGGGCTGCTGAGCTGATCCTTGCCCTCGCTGGCAATTTCTTTAATCGCGGCGGTTTGTTCGAGTACCAGCTGCGCCTGTGTAATAATCTTCTCGCCCAGCGGCGTCGCCTGTACACGGCTTTTCGATCGCTCAAACAGCGCAATACCCAGCTCCTCTTCAAGCTTTTTCACCGCGATGCTGAGGGTCGGCTGGGATACAAAGCAACGTTCGGCCGCGCGCCCAAAATGTTGTTCTTGGGCAAGGGTAACGATGTAACGCAATTCGGTCAGAGTCATAAGGTTCTTCGGCTCATACTGGTACGAAGGGTAGCTCTGCTAATTTTGGCACAGGTTTAATAGGAAAGGCCGACTGAATTGCATTTAAAGTAATATCTTTCACCTAGCGACAGAAAAGGCCAGTGTGCAGCGAGGACATGACGCAGCGGATAGAGCACTGGCCCACCTTCAACAATAAGCGACCCAATACTGTGACAGCATCTACAAGCACTCCAACACACGCACCAACCCTCATGATTCTCGGCTGTGGCGATATTGGTCAGCGCCTCGCCCAACAAACCTCTCTGGCCGATTGGCGCATTATTGGCGTACGCCGCAATGCGCCGGCCATCAGTGGCCCGCTTGCGGATCATAAGCACTTCAGCTATCGCCAAGCCGACCTCACACAGGTTGATCAACTGCGAGACATCCTGCCCGAACAGCTCGACTACATTATCGTCACCATGACACCCAGCGAACGTACGGTAGCTGGCTATCAAGCCGCCTATGTTGAAACTGCGCAGGTATTACAGCTAGCCCTAGCGCAGAGGGAATTACAGCCCAAACGCATCGTGTTTATTTCCAGCACCAGTGTCTACGGCCAAAGCGCAGGCGAAGAGGTTGATGAGCAGAGCCATGCGAAACCGCAAAGCTACGCAGGTAAAACACTCTTGGAGGCCGAGGCCATCTACCAGCACGGTCCTCACCCGAGCAGTGTGGTGCGCTTTTCCGGCATCTATGGCCCGGGCCGCTTTCGCTTAATTGAACAGGCCCTAGCCGAACAACCTGCCGCCGCGACTGAAAATCCACAGTACAGCAACCGCCTGCACATCGAAGACTGTGCCGCTATCCTCGCGCACTTGCTCAATCAATGTGAGCAGGGTGTTCAACTCGAGCCCCTCTACATAGGTACGGACTCCGAACCCAGCGACCTAAATGCAGTGCGTCATTGGCTGCGCGAGCAAGCTCAAGCACAAATGAGCTGCCTGCCAACACTGCCTGCACCCACACCTTCGGCGCGCAAGGCCGGTGGTTATTCGCGCAACAGTAAACGCCTGAGCAATGCGCGCCTATTAAGCAGTGGCTATCACTTTATCTACCCGACCTACCGTCAGGGCTATCAAATCGTACTCGATGAATACATCAATCAGCACTCTATCGAGGGCCAGTAGTTGTGCGGCGACGTTTTACCTGGCTGAACTCTGTACACGAGCTGGACACTGAGCAGTGGCAAGCCCTGTGGCGCAGTGATTATCCATTTGTTCAGCAGGCTTTTCTCGCAGCGCTCGAAGACAGCGGCTGTACCAGCCCTGACACCGGCTGGCAACCCCAGCATCTCGCCGTCTTTGAGACGCACAGCGATGGCCATGAAACCTGCGTTGCCCTCATGCTCGGTTTTCTCAAAACCAATTCCTACGGCGAGTACGTATTTGACTGGGGCTGGGCCGACGCTTACCACCGCAGCGGGCGTCAGTATTACCCCAAATGGGTCAGCGCAATTCCGTTCACACCCGCACGTGGACCACGCTTAGCCTGCCTAGAAAATATTGACCGTGCTGAATTAATTCCCCAAATACGAGAACAACTGAATCAACACTGCCGGCAACAAAGGCTCAGTGGCTGGCACTGCTTATTTCCCGAAGCAGAGCTCCGGGAACAGCTACAAGGCGATGAACAACACAACAGTGGCAGTCTAGTGCGCACCGGCTGTCAATTTCACTGGCGCAACGGCCCAGATAAACACCACCGCTATACAAGCTTTGATGATTTTCTAGTGGCCCTAAATTCCCGTAAACGTAAGTCACTGAAAAAAGAGCGCAGGCAAGTACAAAGCGCCGGTGTAACACTCACACGCTTAGTCGGTGTAGAGATCAAGGAAACTGACTGGGATATTTTCTACCGTTTTTATCACACCACCTACTTAAAGCGCAGCGGCAATACCGGCTACTTGAATCGTGAATTCTTTCAAGATCTCGCCAAAAACTGCGCCCAACAAATACTGCTCGTGAAAGCGGAAATAAATGGTGTGATGATCGCTGGCGCACTGTATTTTTTCGACAGCCAAACTCTCTACGGTCGTTACTGGGGTTGTGACCTAGAAGTCCCAGGTTTGCACTTTGAAGCCTGCTACTACCAGGGCATTGAATTTGCGATTGAACGCCAGCTGTCGCGCTTTGATCCCGGCGCCCAGGGCGAACATAAGATTCAACGGGGCTTTGAGCCAACGCTTACCCACTCCAACCACTGGTTGGCCGAGCCCATGTTTTACGATGCTGTAACCGACTTTGTCGAACGCGAAGCGGAGGAAGTGATTCACTATCAATCACAATGTAGAGACCTGCTGCCCTTTAAACAAAATTAACCACAGCACGCTGATGATGAGGCGCACGACCACGCCGCCTAATCAGCGACAAGATGATCTCAAAAGTCAGAACCATAAGCCCCTAGGGTCATTGTCGGTGGTCGTATGAATTTCATACGATACCCATTGAAACCATAAAGCACTTTCTGTGTGTATTACTGACACCTTTGGCATGCGCAGAAACGGCCTACTTCCCACCAAATTAGGATAGCCCCATGAGACGTCTCATATTGGTCATGCTTAGCTTGACTTTTTCCTCGTTCGCACTCTCTGCTAAGAATGTTAATGACATGCCCGCAGAGAAGGTGGCTCTTCTGGCCTACCAAGCCTACGTGTTTGCTGCGCCAATCCATGAGTTCCATCGCTTTGTGTCAGACTTCCACACCCAGCAAGGCAATAAAGTTCGCCCCGTAAATGTATTGGTTCACAGCCCTTACCTAACACCAGCGGGTGACGAGAAAGGCATGTGCTGCCCCAACCAAGATACCGTCTACTCGACCGCTCACCTGGACATGGGTTCTCAGCCATTGGTGCTGACCATCCCTAAAATAGAAAATCGCTATTACACGTTTCAGATAACCGATGCGGTTACTAATAACGTGGCGCAGTTGGGTACTCGCACCATTGGCAGTGGCGACAGAACCTATCTTTTGGCTGGACCAAAGTGGGCAGGTATAACGCCCAAGGGCATGGAGCTACTACGCTTTGACACCAATGAAGGTCTGATTCTTTTAAGACTGCTAGTGAAAGATAAAAATGATTACCCTGCGCTGCATAAAGTACAGGCCGGTATTAAATTGGTTTCACTGCAGGAACATAAAAACCCGGCTGACAAGTTAGAAGTCGAGTACCTGCCTTTTGCTAAGCACTGGAAAGAAGATAACTTTGAAGCCCTACGATGGTTGAATCACTTCGTTTCTCGCAATCCCATGCCGGTTCATGATGCGGGCTTGCGCTCTTTGTTCTTCGACATGAACATCACTGGCGCAGAAAACTTTGAACCTGAGAAGTTTCCTAAGCATGTGGTTGAAGGCTTCCTGAAAGGCAAAGCATTGGCCGACGGCATGATGATGGTACGTACCGCCTACACCACCGATCACGTTAACGGCGGTTTATGGAATAAGGTACCTGACGGCCAAGACTTGAAGTACGACAACCTATTACGCGCGGCCATTACTCGATTCACCTTGCTGCCCAATGACAAGCCAGAAGCCATTTATTTTGGCACTCGTTTTGATGGTAAAGGCCTACTTCTGGACGGCGCCAATGACTACATCATCAAGCTGAAGAAAGCACCACCGGTAAATGCCTTTTGGTCGCTGTCGGCCTACTCTAGCCCTCGGGGCAGACTGATTAAAAACGATTACGATAAGTATGTCGTCAATGATCGCAGTGAAGGCTTAAAAGTAAACGACGATGGCAGTATCGATTTGCTCATGTCGATGACCAAACCTAAGACCAACCTGAGTAACTGGCTGCCGGTGCCTAAGGGTATTTATGCGGTTGCCCTTAGAACCTACTTACCACAGGCTGAATTGATGGATGACAGCTACGACCTCCCGCCCATTATCAAACTAAAAAAGTAAATAATAGGCATCAAGTAATAAAAAGCCCGCGACAGCGGGCTGTTTTAGTTTGCCTTAATATAGTCCCTCGGCGAGACGCCCGTCCAACGCCTAAAGGCTCGATAAAACGACGTAGCCTCTGAAAACCCAACGGTTGCGGCAATACCCTCAATAGGCAAACCACCTCGGCTCAGGTGATAGATGGCCAGGTCTCTTCGAACGTCATCTTTTAATGTTTTATAGGATGTACCATCTTGCTTTAAACGTCTCTTAAAGGTTGCATTCGAAACACCCAAAGTATCTGCAGCACAATCCAAAGAAGGCATTTCACTGGTGATGCTTTCCGTTAATATTGATTTTACTTTATCAATAAAACTCTCTTCAAAATCCGGTATAGACATAAACTCTAGCGCCGGAAACAAAAAAAGTTTTTCTAACGTTTGCTCAGTTTGCACATTGGGTAGATCAAGATAACTCGCGTGTATTCTGAAACTATTGACCTCCTGATTAAATTTTATCGGTGCCTTAAAGAATAAATTGTATTCACTGGCATGCTTAGGCCGGGCGTGGGTGTAACCGACCGAAATCAGCGGAATATTCCTGCCCACGACCCAACACGTTAATCGATGAATAATACCAAGGATGGGTAATAGGACATAATTATCAGGATCTACTAGGCTTTTATGTGGGGTTACAACATAGTCGACATACTGGCCATTTTTAACAACTTCCAGCTTATAAGATGAATTCACAATATGATAAAAATGAATACTGCGCTGAAGAAAAGCGCCCAATGTTGAACAGTTAATACAGGCGTAGCAGAGCAGTGATAGCGTTCCAGGGCTTATCGGTTTATCGGTAAAGCCACCGTTTCCATCCTGCAGTTCTTCGGAAATACGCTTAGATAAATAGATGAACTTATCCGTCGCTATACGTGCTTTCTCTTGAGTTAATAAGCTCTCTGATATCCCCGACTCTTGCAAAATCAAGATCACGTCGCAGCCGTGCCGCTTGGCTGAATTCAGAGCAGCGTTGACAAATAAAATGGGAACTGTGGATATTCTCATATAAGGATTTTAATGTACGGGCAGCCAATCTAAATTAGGAACACAAAGCGCTAACCCTGATGTTAATGAAAAGTGGTTTTATACAAAGTCAGACGCGATCTTTACGAAATACCAAACATCGATTGTTAGCCGGCATTTCATTGTCCTCCAGAAGACTTAGATTCTGTTCTTCCGCTAGAGCGAGAAGCTGTTCAAAACTTCGTATGCCCATGTGCGGCGCTCGATCTTTCAACCAACGATCAAAATTCATATTGCTCTCGCTGGTGAACTTTCCCTCGTAGTTAAACGGCCCATAAACAATCCACAGGCTACTCTCGGTCAGCTGCGGTGCGATGCCGGAAAATAATTTTTCCACCTGTGACCAACTCATGATGTGCAGTGTATTGGCGGTAAAAACACTGCCTAAATCATCTATCGCCAAGGTAGGGCAGTCCTCGGCATTCAAAACAAAGGGCGCGTGGAGGTTTTTTACCTGTGGAAACTGCGCGTTATAGTCCTCCAGCCAAGCATTGATGCCCGCGTGATTCTCTTCTAGGTCACTGGTGTGCCACTGCAAGTGCGGTAAACACTCGGCAAAAAATGCCCCGTGCTGCCCCGTGCCACTGCCAATTTCCAACAGGTTTTGCGGGGTCTTAAGATAGCGCTCTAATACCGATAGGATAGGCTGACTGTTGTTGGCGCATGCTTGGGAGAAGGGCTTGGTTTGATAGGGCACGGGCGGACTCACATAACAGAAGAAGCGCTCAGTATATCGCTAACCGCTGGCACGAGGCAGTTGAAACATGTGCTAACGTGTTTTTGCGATGTAGCGGGAAAGCACTTCAAATTTATCAGGGTCGTTGTCGACAAATTTGATGGTAATTTTGACAATCGTGGTATCCACTTTATTTTCGCCCGCGGCGATGCTGCTGATATATCCATTAACCCGCGCGACGTCTTCCCCGCCATCACTGCCAATATCGACTACGGCCTGATCAAACAGTGTCGGTAAAGTGCCTACCCCTCGCTGCATCAAGCCGGACATGGCTTGCAGCGACATGTCACGGATCACACACGCGTAAGTGCCGGTCGAAAAACGCAGCTGCGCACGGCCTTGAGTTTTCTTTTTCACTTCAGGCTTAACCACTTTTTTCGGGGCTGAGGGTTCAGGTGCTTTGCCACCGGTTAGCGCGCCAAGGCTACCGCCTACCGACCTGCTGTTAGTCTCGATCCTAGTATGTGCTGCACTGCCCCCGCCGGTTAACGCATCAATTGAACCAAACGCATGACTTTGATTACCCATTGCTTGGCTCGCGCTCTTGACGGCATCAACCGGTGATTTACCTATGCGCTGTAGCTGTTTAACGGTTTTTTTGAGCAGCTCTTCTGCATTAAATGGCTTAGTAATAAAATCCGAGGCACCGGCCTTTATGGCCTTCACAACATGATCTCGATCGCCTCGACTGGTCACCATAATAAATGGGGTGTCGCAGTAATCCTCTTCACTGCGCAGCCACTGCAAAAACTCCTCACCACTCATGTTGGGCATCTCCCAATCACTGAGGATGACGTCAACCTTTTGTTTTTTTAGCTGGGCAATCGCTCGCCTGCCATCGGTGGCATCAAATACCTCAGAACCTGGAATACCATCGCGAAGCTGTTTTTTTACCAGGTCGCGAATAAAGGTCGCATCGTCCACCACCAAAAAACGAATAGTCATAAATCTGCTCTTTAATACGCACTAAACTTTAAATATTAGTTGATCGTGAGGCTGCAGGCCTAAATCAAAAGGATTTATTTCTCTTTATTTCGCTCGAAGCCCAGTGAACCGTCATCTATCAATGGTTAATGCGCCGGTAACGGGCCAATAACACGATGTGACGGGTCACAGGGGGCATAAAAAAACCTGCCTCAGCAGGTTTTTAAGCACCGAAAAGCACTACTTCTAAGCTTCGACCTGACGGGTAAAAACCCACTCTTTAGCAGAGGACATACCTTCATTATAGGCATAACCAGCTAAATCAAACTGCTTTAGCTGCTCGGCCTCCATTACCTTGTTTTTGATGGCGTAGTGACACATGAGACCACGGGCTTTCTTGGCGTAGAAGCTAATAATCTTGTATTTATCGCCTTTCCAATCCTTAAATACCGGCGTAATGATCTCGGCATTCAGCACCTTGGGTTTCACCGACTTGAAGTATTCGTTAGACGCCAGGTTCACCACCACGTCACTTTTAAGGCTGCCGAGCTGGGTGTTCAGCGCTTCGGTGATCTGTGTACCCCAGAATTCATACAGGTTTTTACCGCGCTGGTTGGCAAACTTGGTGCCCATCTCCAGCCGATAGGCCTGCATCAAGTCGAGGGGACGCAACAGACCATAGAGACCGGACAAGATCCGAAGATGCGCTTGCGCAAACTTTAGGTCTGCTTTATTAAAGCTGGCTGCGTCTAACCCCGTGTAC
>Ga0209396_1003089_pt1 | contig 17072 bp, 11 predicted proteins | sample GOMGulsemesocosm_6_FD_184638 | JGI IMG/M metagenome (GOLD analysis project Ga0209396, IMG submission 184638) | Methane-oxidizing microbial communities from mesocosms in the Gulf of Mexico - GOM8C Gulf of Mexico (SPAdes) (version 2) | ecosystem: Environmental > Aquatic > Marine > Cold seeps...
CGCGGCGCGTTTATGTCTGTTTGCCGGTCGAGATGTCTGGTTTGTCATTGCTTTACCTGTTTATTTGGCAAGTCAGTTGCATTGGCAGCATCAAACCGTAGGGGCTTTTCTCGCTTGTTGGGTTATTTTTTATGGCATCATTCAAGCGAATACGCCAAAAATTTTAAAGATTTTTCGCGGCCCAGTAGAAAGCTCCGCACACCAAAAAGTAACGCTTTGGTCAGTAATACTGGTGCTAGTAACATTGGTTTTATGTCTGGCTATTTACCTTTATCCGCAAAATGATGAAGTATTGATCATTGGCCTCTTTATTTTTGGTACTGCCTTTGCGATTAACTCGTCATTACATAGTTACCTCATTGTCTCTCTTGCTAGAGAAGATGGAGTCTCTATGGATGTTGGCTTTTATTACATGGCTAATGCTATGGGAAGGTTGCTTGGCACTGTACTTTCAGGAATTATTTATCAGCAGTTTGGTTTGTTATCTTGTCTGTGTATTGCCTTAATATTAATGATGCTTGCTAGCTGTTTTGTTAGAAAAGCAACATATACCCAAGTAACTTGAAGATGCTCGTTTCAGGATCTCTGAGCTAATCATGATCAAGACGTCTACTTTTATTAATGGTTATTCCCTTAAAAAAGGAGACAACGAAGTACATGGTTAGCTCAGACATCCCCGCGGGGCTGGTTTAAAAACGATTTATACAGCGTTATTGATTTCGACAATGGAACGACCATCCTCTTCAATCAAAGCCTTGCCTAAATACGTTTTTAATTCCAGCTGAATCCGGCATCTTCATGTGACTTGGGTATATACCCATTACACCTGAATATGCAGGTTTCAGCACCTTCAAGTGTGATGGGTATCAATATGTAAAATTACGGTTTAACTCTCAGGGCAATTCGTTTTATACTCTTTTAATCGCATTTATCAGCAAGCGCTGATTTGCTTCTTTAAGGAATAACGATTTGTTGAGCTTTGCTAAAAAAATATCCCAAGCCATACGAATTATTATCAGCATTACCTGTCTATTATTGCCAATACTTAGTGTTGCGCAAGTGCAAGTTAATCTTAAACAATTTAATCAAGTTACTGCGCAAGTAAAAGAACTAAAAAAAACTGACTTAGTACTCTCTCTCAAAAAATTATTGTCTTATAAAGATTTACTTGGTTCACTTACTGTTGAGCAAAATTTAGTTTACTTCAAGCTACTCGCTGAAATACAACTTGAACAAAATAGGTATGGCGCAGCAAAATCAACAGCAAATAAAGGGCTCGGTATTGCTAAAAGGCTTGCTAGTCCAAGCATTTTAATTAGTGAATTATCATACTTAAAAGGTTTTGCTTTAGAGAGTTTAGGGCATATTGGCCAAGCAACGAAAGAGTATAAAAAAGGCTTGGAAGTTGCGGAGTCTTTACACAATAAAGTGCAAATTGCTGCAGGTCTTATTAATTTAGGCGCTATAGCTTACTTAACAGATGATTATAAGCGCTCTTTAGTCTTGTTAAATGATGCCTATGATATTGCAAGACAAACAGATGATGAAGAACTTAAAGGTACGGCCAATACTGAATTAGGTATTATTTATAGTTATCTTCTGCAAGATAAACAGTCGATGGCTTATTATAAACAATCATACTTTCACTTTAAAAATGCAGGCATGTTATTAGCCGCCCATAATAGTTTAAATAACATTGCGATTAATCATATTTATAATAAAGATTATCAACAGGCTATAGATGTTCTAAATACGGTAATAACAGAATCAAATAAAGATACACCAAGTGATAGTATGTTTACTGTTTATTCAAATATGGCTTGGGCTCATCTAAGTAAAGAAGACAGCAATGCTGAAGCTGCATATCAATACTTATTAATGGCTAAGCAGTATTTGCAGTTCACGGAGAAGAACGATTTTAAGTCACAGTTTTACTATAATGAAGCGAATGTTTTATATGAATTAGAGCGTTTTGATGAAGCGCTGATAAGTATCGATAATGCTGAAAAAACATTTACCAATTACGAGGAAATGCCTCAGCTTAAAAAGCAGAGTTATGTCAGTTTAATTAACCTCAAAGCAGCAACTTTGTACAAAAAAAAGCTGTTTGAACAGGCCTATGACCTTAAGTCTATGGTCATCTCGTTAACCGATAAATTATATGAAAATGAAGATAATCGGTCTATTGCCCAAGTACGCCTAAGACTTGAGTCGGCGCAGGCAGACAAACAAAATAAGGTATTAGACAATCAAAGAATACTTTATGAAGCTAATTTAAATAAAGCAAACTCAGAGAATGAAGCGCAGCGATTTTATCTTATGATTAGTGCTGTGGTTGCTTTAGCGTTTGCTTGGGTTCTCGTTAAGTTAATTCAAAGTCAGCATAAACTTAAAGTAGCTTCTAGAATTGATACGCTCACAGGGACAGCTAACAGGCGTTGTTTAATGTCAAAATCTCAAAAGGCATTCAAACTTGCAACCACAACAAAAATTGATTTGAGTATTTTGATGATCGATGTTGACCATTTTAAAGGTATTAATGACCGTTTAGGTCATAGTGTTGGTGATCAAGTTTTAGCTCAGATAGCTACTCTAGGCACTAAGATGATGCGTAAAAGTGATACTTTTGGTCGTTTTGGTGGTGAAGAATTCTTGGTCTGTTTACCTAAAACACCGTTAAAATCAGCCTTGGAAATAGCAGAACGCATGCGCTCGTCTATAGATGGGTACTCCTGGCCGCTTAATAACCTTGAAAAAGTTACTATCAGTATTGGAGTTGTCACTCTCGCCGATGATAGTGATTTAATTAATTTAATAAAACGAGCCGATGAACAACTCTATCAAGCTAAAGTCTCAGGAAGAAACAAGGTGTGTGGCTAATGAAGTTGTTCACTCAAGCAGGTTTGTTAGTCTTGTTGTTACAATTGCCTTTTATTTCATTTTGTCAGGCAAGTGAGTCAACTAATTCACTGAACGTAGAAGAGAGCAGAGGTGATGAAAACAGGCTGTTACATGCACCTGTAATCAATATATTACCAATTGATCCAGACTTGCTTATCTTAATTAGTCACCTAAAAGAGCCTATTGTTGACCGCCATACAATCGACACAGCACTCGCCCAATTTACCTCATCTCAAGTATCACTTAATGCCGCAGAGCAATATTTACTTTTAGTTGCTCAAGCACTATTAAAAGAAGGTATTAGTGACAAGAGTATTAGAGACATAAATAGTAATGATATCGTAGCTCTGCTAGAGCCTGCGGCTATGTTATCTGAGAAAATTTCTGAGGTGCAATTAGCGCAACCTGATTTTTTACAGCTGCATTTAATGTTGGCAGACCATTATGCAAAGTTAGATAAATATGATTTAGCTTATCTTGAAAAAAAAGCCTATCTAAAAAAGTATTATGTATATCGAAAAAATAAACGCCTGGCAATGATTGACTCTTTAGAGCAATCATTTGAAGTGACTAATAAAAAAGCCACTAATACCTTGATGGAAAGTCAAAATGAGTTGAAAATTCGCCGTGTTGCACAAGTAGAGGGAGAAAAAGAGACGCAACAGTCTAACTTTACCCTAATCCTTAGTGCTGCCATCGTCTTTGTATTACTTTTTTTTAGACAATTGAGAATACGTAATAAGCTGATTAAGTTAACCCGAATAGACCCGTTAACGGGCTTAGCCAATCGTAGTGTTTTATTTGAACATGGTGAGAAAATGGTATCGAGCTTTGTAGAACAGCCAGAGGAATTATCAGTACTATTGTTGGATATAGATCACTTTAAAAAAATTAATGACAACTTTGGTCACAATGTTGGCGATGAAATCCTAATAAAAGTGTCACGGTTGGTAAAAGAAACAATGCGCTCTCGAGATGAGTTTTCACGCTTAGGAGGGGAGGAGTTTGTCGCCTTACTGCCGTTTGCAGATAGCAACAAAGCAAAAGCGATTGCTATGCGTATTAATCGTAAAATTGCACAATATGATTTTTCATCGTTAATGTTGCAAAGTAGAGTAACTATCAGTATTGGTGTGGCGACGATGAGAGGTAACCAAATGAGCTTTGATGATTTATTACACTGTGCAGACTTAGCTATGTATCAAGCAAAAGAGCAAGGGCGAGATACCGTTGTTTGTTATCAAAATATTGCCGCAGTACAAGAAAGACGAGTTAATACCAATGTACTTTAATCTTAACGTTAACTTTGACCTTTCTGCTCAATATTTAATTCTTTCTAAATAGAAGGCTTTAATAGACTAAGTATTATTAATGCTTTTGTAACATTACCTATTTTGTCTAAGGCCATAATCAGATAAGCTATAGTTTATGGTTGGCTACCCTAGTCACAACCTTAAAAAATAAAAATAACTAGATCCGTTATATCAGGAAAATTAATTCATGTCAGATGCGCTCGAATATAGCCTTGATGGAGTAGAACAAGTCCCATTAAGACGTTTTACTGAGGAAGCTTATTTAAACTATTCCATGTACGTAATTATGGATAGAGCTTTACCACATATTGGTGATGGCTTAAAACCAGTGCAAAGACGTATAGTTTATGCAATGTCAGAGCTTGGTTTATCTGCGACGGCTAAATATAAAAAATCAGCGCGTACTGTGGGTGATGTATTAGGTAAGTTTCACCCTCATGGTGATAGTGCCTGTTATGAAGCTATGGTATTAATGGCGCAACCTTTCTCTTATCGTTATCCGTTAGTCGATGGGCAAGGAAACTGGGGTGCACCCGATGATCCAAAATCGTTTGCAGCAATGCGTTATACCGAGTCACGATTATCAAAGTTTAGTGAGGTTTTACTCTCTGAGCTAGGGCAAGGCACCGTTGATTGGCAGCCAAATTTTGATGGCACTATGAAAGAGCCAAAAACGTTACCTGCTCGTTTACCCCATATTTTACTGAACGGTATTACCGGGATTGCGGTGGGTATGGCAACAGACATTCCTCCTCATAATGTTCGTGAAGTGGCTGATGCCTGTGTACATTTAATTGAAAATCCTAAAGCAGAAGTGAGTGACTTACTCGAGTTTGTTAAGGGACCTGATTACCCAACTGACGCTGAAATTATTACCCCGAAAGCTGATATTGAAAAAATTTACCAAACAGGGCGTGGTAGCATAAGAATGCGTGCTGTTTATGATGTAGAGCAGGGCGATATTGTTATTACCTCACTGCCACATCAAGCATCAGGCGGTAAGATATTAGAACAAATTGCCGGACAAATGACGGCAAAAAAACTGCCTATGGTAGCTGATTTACGTGATGAATCGGATCACGAAAATCCGGTACGATTAGTGATAATGCCACGCTCTAACCGTGTTGATGTTGAACAATTGATGCAGCATTTATTTGCCAGTACCGATTTAGAAAAAAGCTATCGTGTTAATATCAACATGATAGGTCTAGATAATCGTCCAGCCGTTAAAAATTTATTGGTCATCTTATCTGAATGGTTAGAATATCGCCGTGAAACTGTTCGCCGTCGTTTGCAATACCGTTTAGATAAGGTATTGGCCCGCCTGCATATTCTTGATGGTTTATTAGTAGCATATTTAAATATTGATGAAGTCATCGAAATCATTCGTGGTTTTGATGATCCTAAAGCAGAATTAATGTCCCGCTTTGGTTTATCAGATACGCAAGCACATTCTATTTTAGAGATTAAATTACGCCAATTAGCGAAGCTTGAAGAGATAAAAATTCGAGCAGAGCAAGATGAATTACGCATTGAGCAAGATTACTTAGAAAAAATACTTAATTCAAAAGCACGTATGAGCACGCTAATGAAAAAAGAAATTCTCGCCGCTGCACAAGAGTATGGCGATGATCGCCGCTCTAATTTAGTTGAGCGTAGTGAATCAAAAGCATTGACTGAAAAAGATCTAGTACCAAGTGAGCCTGTAACGGTTGTGGTATCTGATAAAGGCTGGGCTCGTTGTGCCAAAGGTCATGATATTGACCCCGAGAGTTTAAGTTATAAAGCGGGCGATAATTACTTATGTGCATCAAAAGGGCGAAGTAACCGTCCTGTGGTATTTATTGGCTCTGATGGTCGTGCTTTTACTACCGATGCTCATACCTTACCAACGGCTCGCTCTCAAGGAGAGCCATTAACTGGGCGGTTCAATCTAGCTGCAGGCAAAACCTTTGTCCATAGCATCATGTCAGATGATGAAACTAAGTACTTGTTAGTCAGTGACGCTGGTTATGGTTTTGTTAGCAGTTTTTCTGATATGGTCAGTCGAAATAAAAATGGTAAAGCATTAATCAGCTTACCAGAAGCGGCTAAAGTAATGAGGCCACAGCCAATTAATGATTTTGATAATGATAATTGTCTTACTATTACCAGTGAAGGACGTATGTTAGTTTTTCCGGTTAAAAATTTACCTGTGTTGAGTAAAGGTAAGGGTAATAAGATTATCAATATTCCTTCGGCGCGTTCAAAGTCACGAGAAGAATTTGTTAGCATACTTTGTATTATACCTGAGGGCGCAGCGATTACCTTACATGCAGGTAAACGAAAACTTACCTTGAAAGCGGTTGATATAGAACATTATAAAGGTGAGCGTGGTCGTCGGGGTAACAAATTACCTAGAGGTTTGCAGCGAGTATCACAAATTGAAGTAGAGTCAGGGCAATTGAATAGTAATTCAACAGATGAGACTGAATTAGAGAGTAGTTAGTTTTACTCACGTTGTAAGCCGATTATGACATAAATAAAAACCAGTCACTGCGACTTAACGCAAAGACTGGTTTTTTTATATTCTTGATTGATGAATTAACGTATCACTAAAATAAGTCGTCCATAGATATCATTTTTATATTCGCTTGCGGGTAGCTAGTACGAGTAAATATTAAACTATCTTTTGCCGGTAGATAAGAAATACTGTCACTCCTTGGCATCGAGTTCAACGGTAACCTAACCAAGGGGGTTTGGCTGTTATTGTTGAGATTAAACGTTGCTAATTGATAATGATCGTCAAAGGATTGTTGATAATAAATATGGCCATTAGCATAAGTCCATGTGTACAGCATATTAAAATTTTCACCGTCTATTACGCTTTCACCATGCAACTTACTATTTGCATCTTTACGCCATAAGCCTCTAACCAACTTGGTATAAAGCAAGGTGTCCGTCGTTATCATCACGCCGTATCGTGCACCATCAAAAGTGAGACGTTTTGTGCTAGCATCAAAAATATTGATACTATAGAGATCGGTATGTTTGTCGCCATAAATAGCTGAAATTATTGCGTTATCATCAAATGACCAGCTGGGACGTCTATGTCGAATAAATGGACTTTTTAGTAAGGTAACTCTCTCATTTTTAACCGAGTAAATATAAATACCATTACCACCCCCCTCAATTAGAGGTGCTAAAAAGGCCACTTTTTGTCCGTCATGGGACCATTTAGGATAACGAATAGTTTGTCTTAAGTTAGTTAACTGCTTACGCGCACTACCGTCTGGTTTTGCCGACCATAATTCATCAAAACCAGATTCATTAGAGGAAAATACGATTAAGTCGTTTATTACACTGTAATCAGCTGATTCATATGTGTAGTTAGACTGTAAAACAGGAAAAGGGCTACTTGCTACGGTATCGTTAAGTTGTAAACTCGCTAAGGAGGACTTTTCTTTTCTTTTTTGGTAATAAAGTTGCTTTGATTGTTTCGCAATACTAGGGTAGCTAAAATCAGCTAAGTCTAAAGGTTGTAGCACTTTACTGGCAATATCGATGGCAAAACCAAAGCGGTTATCAGCGCGTTGCGTAGCAAAAACTAATTTTTCGCTGTTACCCTGCCAAGACATACCGACTATATCCTCTTCATTAAAAGTTAGTTGCTCGGTTGCTTTAGTTAACAGGTCAATAAGGTAAATATTTTCACTTAAACGATTGGTTCGTCGTGAAACGGCCATGTACTTTCCATCGGGAGAAAATGCCATGTCCCTGTCCTTATAAGAGCAATCTCTATCGCATGAAAAACGCGTCATTTCATAATTGCTTGATGACATATCTATAAAGTATATGCCGGATCTTTTTGCTAATGCGCCCATATTATAAACAGCAAGTGTTTTGTCATCAGGCGAAATATCTAGATAATAATAGCCACCTTGCATCGGGCAAGTAGCTACTTGTTTTTCTTGTTGGCTAGCAACCTTTAATTGTATGTAATAGCAGATTTTTTTTGCTTTATCTTTACGAGAAAAATAGAGGTATTGGCCATCATTACTCCAAACACTATGCCCTTCAGTGGCATTATCAAAAGTTAACTGTTTTGGCGGCAACGCTATTTGATGAGTATCTTTCATAAATAGGTTAGTAGCCTGGTTTGTTAATACTTGACTATAAACCACATAACGGCCATCAGGAGAGGGCGAGGGGAAAAGTTCACTACCGGGATGTTTGGTAATGGCAGTAATTTTAGGACTATTATCATCGGGCAATTGTTGGATAAAAAGTAGTGCTAACAAAGATATAATTAAAGTAACGAGTACATAGGTACTGCTTATTTTAGTCTTTTTGTTGCTGTGCTCAGTTTTATTCTCAGTGTTATTTTCTGACGGCGAATGTATCGTTTGCTCTTGATATAAAGAGCTATCGTCAGGGGCTTTAATAGCGCTTTCTACCGAGTACTTTATCGAACTTTCTACCGGTTCGGAGCTAGATATTTCATTGGTAATTGAAGGGATTTCTTGCCAGGTTGGCTTAGGTATTAATTGATAACCTGCTTTGCGAATAGTTTTAATTATTTCTTCTTCGCCCTCGGCGCTGATGAGCGTTTTACGCAAGTGCCAGATAGCATTGGTTAAACTTTTTTCACCGACAAAACTGTCTTCCCCCCAAATATGATCAATGAGTTCATCTCTAGGTACAACACGACCATGGTGTTGTGCCAAATAGACGAGCACTTCAATAAACTTAGGCTGTAATGATTTTTTTTCGTCGTCATTCTTTTGAATACTAAATTCAGAGGGAGTTACTTGATAATGACTAATTTTAAATGACTTATTACGCATAGGTTTGAACTGTTTTGCTCAACTGGGTGTGTTAAATGAATTGAGTGAATTGTCGAAATCTCTCCGTTTCTTAATTTACCTAACCTGTCCTTAGGCTTAATCCATGCTAACAAAATTATTAAAGCGAGGTAACTTATTTATCTAAAATTTCATTTGTTTGTGCAATGTTATCTCAAAATGGAGCGGAAGTGTTTTTGTTTGTTATTTTTCTAGTGCTTTGTTTATAAAGTGTTATTTATTTGTTTTATTAGAATAGATATTAAATCGATGTACAAATGACCTTCTACAGATTGTATAAGTTGAGGGATTTTCTTAAAACAGAGGGAAGCTTAATTTCACCTACGTTTATTAACACAAAGTTACTTGAACTTGGAGTGTTTGCTTTTGTGAGTTTTTCTTATGAGCTGATCTGTCATGACAAGTTTTGTAAGTGACTCACCTATCTCTATCCGCAGTTAAATTTCTGCTTTTAGCGGTAAACCAAAATATAAAAATAATATTAAAAATATAAGAAACAAAACATAAACATAAACATTAAGAGAGATGAATGATGAATAAAAGTCCAATCACCATCGCAATTCAAACTGCTATATATACTGCCATTGCGGGTAGTGCTCTTGCATTTGCACCCGCAACATTTGCTGCGGATGCTGAAAATGAAGTTGTAAAACCTGTAGCACAAACTGCTCCTGCTGAAGAAGTAAAAAAAGCTAAAGCTGATGAAAAAATTATTGTTACAGGCTCACGTTTACGCCGCGATAGTTTTACTGTAGCAACGCCACTAGTAACCATGGATAGAGAAGCTATTGGTGATACTGGTCTTGGCGAAATGGGTCAAATTCTTGTAGAGAACATGCCGTCACTTTCATATGGTACAAGTAACTCAACCAGCCAATCAAGTGTATCAAGCACAGGTCTAACTACAATTGAATTACGTAATTTAGGTGCTAACCGTACTCTAACGCTTATTGATGGTCGCCGTATGGTATCTAATTCAAAAAGTGGCAACTATGTCAGCATGAGTACTATTCCTTCTGGCATGGTTAAATCTGTTGAAGTCATCACTGGTGGTGCTTCAGCGACTTACGGCGCCGATGCGGTATCAGGTGTTGTAAACATCATTACCCAAACCGATAAAGAAGGTTTTGATTTTAAAGCACGCGGTGGTGAAAGTACTGAAGGTGGTGCTAAAGAATTTACCATAGATAGTAGTTATGGTACTACCTTTGCTGATGACCGCGGTTATCTATTCTTTAGTGCTAACTATGATAAAGATTACGGTCTTAAATATACTGATCGTAAGCGTGCCGCTCAAGAATCTTCTTGGGGTTATGACGGCGATAGCATGCGTAATGAAATTCGTACTGAAGATGGCATGCAGCTGTTATCTGAAACACCAATGAGTGAGTGGCGTGACCGTAGTGATGGTATCCCAGGTGGTGTGTTCTTAGAGTCAAGCAAATACGATACAACTTATTGGTACAACGGTGATGGGCAACAAACTGATTGGAACGAAGAAAGAGACGGCATTAACACTGATCAATTTGTACAGTTAAAAGTGCCAAGTGAGCGTGTTTCTGCGGCATTAAAACTTGATTTTGATATTACTGATGATTTGATGTTCTACTCACAAGTGCAATGGAGTGGTAACTACACCGTTAATGATAAGTCTCCAGAAGATACTTATGAGGGTGAGAGAGCTACATACACTGACAGAGTTACAGGTCTTCCAGGTGAAATTAAATTAGGTTATATCCCAATTGATAACCCATTTGTACCTGATAATATTCGTGATACTGCAACTCAGTATAAAGATCGAATTTACTTTGATCGCCGCTTAACTGAAGTAGGCCCTGTATCTACTGATAACGAACGTGAAACAGTACGTGCTTGGGCAGGTTTACAAGGAACAATGTTTGACGGTAGCTGGGATTGGGATCTTTCGGCTACTTACGGTAAGTTCCACCAAGTACAATATCGTAATAACGAAGTTGATGTATTTAAGATGAAGAGTGCCTTAGATGCAGGTTATGCGGCTGATGGCTCAATTCAATGTAATGATGCCGCTGCTCGTGCCGAGGGCTGTGTTGCCTTAGATTTATTTGGGGAAGGTTCTATTACCCCTGATATGGCTAACTACATCCGTGTAAACCCAACACTTAATACCTATAACGAACAAACAAGTATTGTGGGTTATACCACAGGTGATTTGTTTGAAATGCCAGCAGGCTCTGTAGCGACAGTATTTGGTTTTGAATACCGTAAAGATACCCAAGAAGCGGTTACAGATGATGCGCTAACTTATGGTGGTATTACTTGGAACTTAATACCAGCATTTAAAGGCAGTATCAGTGTTGCAGAAGTCTTTGGTGAAGCATCAATTCCTTTATTACGTGATATGCCGGGTGCTGAGTACTTATCATTAGAAGCATCTGTACGTATGTCTGATTATGATATTCAAAATGTTGGTTTAGTTGGCAGTTACAAGCTTGGTTTCTTATGGACAGTTGGCGGTGGTGTTAACTTACGTGGTAACTATGCGATTGCCCAACGTGCGCCAAGTGTTAATGAATTATACGAACCAGCAGCAGGTGATTTTGATAGCGACTTTGGTGATATTTGTGAAGGCACAACGCTTACTTCTACAGCAGCAGGTCATGATAACTGTCGTTTAGAACCTGGTATTGCCGCAATTATTGCTGATGGTACTGAGTTTGAGGATGAATCTAGTAGTTATTCACCAAACGCTGGTAACCCTGAGTTATTTGAAGAAACCGGTACTACGATAACCTTTGGCGCTACCTATGAACCAGCTTTTATTGATGGACTTAGTATTGCTGTTGATTATTATGATATTGCTATTACTGATGCTATTTCTGAGTTCGGTAACCAGCAAATCATCAATGAATGTTACGACTCTAGCATTACTTTAGGTCAACCTAATGAGTTCTGTGATGTTATTAAGCGCGATGCCGATGGACAAATTGAAGAAGTATTACAACGTAGCTACAACATTGATGAGTTAGGTACCCGTGGTGTTGATATTGCTGTTGCTTATGCCTATGACATGAGTAACCTTGGTAGCTTGAAGTTCAAAATGGATTGGACTCACATGTTAGAGCATTCTAAAACGGTAACAGGTAATGATGGTGTTATTGTTGAAGATTACGTTGGTTATGCTAAAGAAGGTATCTTTGAAGATAAAGCGGCAGCTTCAGTTGCATGGTATTTAGAAGGTTTACGTGTACGTTGGAGCACAACTTACAAGAGTGCAGCACTACGTGACTTCGATAAGCAAGTTGCTTGGGAAAAAGACATGACGGTGAATGCTGAGTTATGTGCTGAGGGTAATGCAGATTGTGTTGCAGATCCTGAAGCTTTAGCGTTCCAAGAAATGAGCTCTTATTTCAAGCATAACTTATCAATATCTTACACTATTGATATGGATGATGATTCAGAGATACGGGTATTTGGTGGTATGAATAACATCTTTGATAACCGCGGTGACTACTATTACGATGGTAAAGGTAAATACGGTAGCGAATACGATGCAGGTGTTGGTCGTTTTGTTTACCTAGGTGCTCAAGTTAGCTTCTAAAGTTAATGGTTAAACGTTAACGTTTAACCTAGTTAAATTGGAGGTTAGTCAAACTAACTTCCCCTATTAAATCCCACATGGATGTGGCTTTTTTATTTTTTCTCTTTGTTTATTTATCTTTTCCCTGGAGTTTGTATGTTTTATTCCCTTTTCATTTCCGCGCGAGTTGTTGTTCTCGCAGCGTTTATCATGTCAACAACGAGTGTTTCAGCCTTTGCTCTTTCCAATGCCAATGAAAAAGCAAAGACTGAGGCACTATCTCCAACGTTATCACCAGTAAATGATGGTCCTTATGTTTTTGTTAACGAGCAACAGCAGCTAGAGTCTCATTGGTTATGCCAAGGTGAAGTGGTAAATCAACTCACTAAGTCAATTAGTTTTCCTCAAGTGATAACCGCCTGTGGAATGCCTGCATTAGTTCATGACTTTAGTAGTATCGAGAACAAAATTCTTGAATTTTCTGGCGATTACCCCGTTGCCGCATTAAGTGATTTTCACGGTAAATATGATTTAATGATTGAGTTATTAACCAACAACAACATTATTGATGAAGATAAAAATTGGGCGTTTGGTAAAGGCCACTTTGTTATTACCGGTGATATATTTGATCGCGGTGATAAAGTTACTGAAATTTTATGGTTTTTATACGACTTAGAGCAACAAGCGCAAAAGGCAGGTGGTGATATTCACCTAACATTAGGTAATCACGAAGTGATGGTGCTTAATGGCGATCTACGCTATTTACATCCTAAGTATATCGAAACAGCTAAACAATTAAATAAACCTTTCGAAAAATTATTTACTAAAGACAACATTATCGGTAATTGGCTACGCAGTAAGCCTGTGCTAGTAAAAGTGAATAATATGCTCTTCGCTCACGGCGGATTTCACCCTAGCTTAGCGATAGAAAAACGCAGCATAGTGGAAATTAATAGCGTATTTAAAGGTAGCTTAATCAAGTCTGAGCTTGATAAACCACGTGAGGGCTGGGCTAAGTACTTACATAAAACCAATGGACCTATCTGGTACCGAGGTTATTTTGCTGCAGACAGAGGCAAAGATAACGGCGCAACCTCTGCAGAAATTGACTTATTGCTTAAACATTTTGATGTTAAACACCTTATTGTTGGTCACACTTCACAAAAGCAAATTGAAACACGTTATCAAGGCCGTGTCATTGCAATAGATTCGAGCATAAAGCGTGGCAGTTATGGTGAGATTTTATTTATTGAAAACGGTAAAAAATGGCGCGGTAGTTTAAGTGGTAAAGTGTTACCGTTATATCATCAGTAAATTACTACTGTTTATTAATTCACCTGTTAATTACAGGCACAAAAAAACCAGTACTTAGTACTGGTTTTTTATTGACTATAAAATGATGTGTTAGCCTTTAATCTCTGCATTATGATAAACGTTTTGTACGTCATCACAATCATCTAGCATTTCAATAAACTTCTCAAAATTTGCTAAGTCTTCTTCGCCTGCTACATCAATGTAGTTTTGCGGAACCCAAGTGATTTCTTCAACTTCTAATTCAAACTCTGGCATTGAATTAGCAAATTCAGTTTTTATTTTAAAGAACTCAGTATGCGGAGCATAAACGGTAATAATGCCATCTTCTAATTCGACATCAGTAACATCGATATCAGCCATCATTAGGTTTTCTAATACACTTTCATCATCTTCGCCTTTAAAAGCAAAAACAGCTTGATGATCAAACATGTGAGAAACAGTACCTGAAGAGCCAATTTTGGCATGTGACTTAGTAAAACATTGACGAACATCTTTAATGGTACGGTTGCCGTTATCTGTTAAGCAATCGATGATTACCATGCAGTTACCAGGGCCAAAGCCTTCGTAACGTGCTTCAACAAAATCTTCACCGCCAGCACCTGATGCTTTTTTAAGAGCATTGTCGATAACGTGAGTAGGTACTTGGTCTTTCTTTGCACGGTCAATTAAGCCACGTAAAGTTAGGTTACCATCGGGATCAATACCACCAGTTTTAGCACAAACGTAAATTGCTTTACCGTACTTAGAGTAAACTTTAGTTTTGGCCCCTGCGGTTTTGGCCATAGATAATTTGCGGTTTTGGTAAGCTCTGCCCATCTCAATGTCTTCTTTTATGTTCAAAAATATAATGCGCTAGATTCTACCAGCCTCAACGGTGGCTTGACTAGTGCTCATGCCGATAAAGTATTAATAAATTTGTCGAAATGGCTAAGAATAATTTGAATCGTAAGACTCCCTAAAGCCATTAAAATTATTACTTGCTATTACCCTAGTGCTTTTATACCTTAGTTATTGGTTTTAATGATAATAATTTCAAGGGAATACAATGGATAAGTATGATGAGTACAAGGTGTTATATGTAACAGAAGGCGGTTGCGGCACTTTGTTATTAGGCTCTAGTGGTTTGCCATTAAAAAGACTGGAAGCAACATTAAACCAAGAAGCAGCAGATGGCTGGCAGTTAGCCTTTCAAGTTATTGAGCAAAAGCGTTTTTGGTTGTTCTGGTCTCGCGAAGCCGTAATTATCACCTTAGGCCGCAGTCGTGGTTAAGAGCATTTTGCTAAAAGCCATTCGTCTTTATCAAAAGACAGGAGGCTCAGTTAAGCACTTTGCCCTTAGCTGTAACTTTAGCCCAACTTGCTCTCATTATACCTACCAAGCCATTGAGCGTTTTGGCGTTATTAAAGGGTCAAGCATGGGCATTAAGCGGATCAGACGCTGTAATGATCCTGATTGTATTCAAGTGATCCAAGATCCCGTACCTAACAAGTAACAGACTAACTAAAGGATTATTTATGACAAGTGAAAGTTTACGTCAGCAAGAAGAGCAATTACGTTTACAAATAGCGAACCTCAACCCCGAACAAAAAAAGCAGTATTACGACTTAGAAGTTGCTCAAGTTAAAGATCCTGATACCTATGCGACCTTAAACTGGGCCTTTCTTGCTGGGTTGCATCATTTTTATTTAGGTAAATGGCAACGAGGTTTATTTAATCTAGTGATGATGTTAAGTGGTGGCTTGCTATATTTCAGCGCGTTATTTCCCTTATTGGGTGGGGTTATGATCTTATTAGTTTTGATTATTGAGTTACCGCAGTTGTTCAAAAGCCAGCAGATTGTTCATCGGTATAATAATCAACTAATGCAACGTTTGCTTAGCGAAGTAAGTAACTGAGGCAGGAGCCTTTAATAAAGAAATTTCAAGGAAGAATAAATGAAAAAACTTATTTTTTGTTTTGATGGTACCTGTAATAACCCGGAAGATGTCGCTGACATTGAAGATGATAGCAGTATTAGTAACATTTTAAAGTTACATGCATTTTTGGGTGGAAAACTCAGTCCACACAACGGTGTTTCTAAGAGGTTACCTAATCAACGCAGCTTTTATTATAGTGGCATAGGAAATAGAGGCAACTGGTTAGTTAGAAAGATAAATGCCGCCATTGCACCGAGTTATGGTGAGATGGATGATATTATCAGTGAAGCGCATGCTGACTTACAAGAGCATTATATCCTTGGCGATCAAGTCTATATTTTTGGCTTTAGTCGTGGTGCAGCCATTGCCAGAATGTTTGCTGCACATTTAACTATGCCGGTGAAGTTTTTAGGTGTTTTTGACACCGTTGCTGCCACATTAGGCTCACTCGATTTAAATCCTGAAACCTTTCCTGCCAGCGATATTGTTTTTGAAAATGATATTTTAGCGCCACATATTGAAAAAGCACTGCACATTCTTTCTCTTGATGAAAAGCGTTTATGGTTGCAACCAACGTTATTTAATCATGACAAGCGGGTAACCGAAGTTTGGTTTTCTGGTAATCATAGTGATATTGGTGGTGGTTATTGGTTTGACGGTTTATCAGATGTTTGTTTACAGTTTATGATAGATAACATTTGTGATGAGCTAACGGTTCTTTCTGCCGAGGAGCTGGATTACTCTGTACTGAAAATTCCCGGCTTTAATGAAGACATTAATTTTGATGATATGGTGATTAAACCGCTGGTTAATGGAAAAATTCATGGCCAATTGTATCGATATAGTCACTCAGTTACTCATGCTACGCGCAGCGTACGTATTAATGTTAACGAATTGCCCTCAACTTTTTTACCCATCATTCATTACAGTGTTGCACAACGCTTTCAACAACAAGTTGAATATAGACCCTATGCACTGCGTGATGTAAATTATCAGTTACTTGATGAAGAGGGATGCTTAACTGGTCAATGTTACGGAGTAGTGGGATTATCTTAAATAACATCAAGGTCTGTTAATACTTTTTGTTACCGTTTTTTAAGTATTATTAACTTATGATAGACATATATACCCAAGCGACTTCAAAATGCTCGTTTCAGGACGTATGAGCGATTCATGATCAAGGCGTGTATTTTATTAATGGTTATTCAGGAGAATATGCTCCTG
>Ga0209396_1003091_pt1 | contig 17065 bp, 11 predicted proteins | sample GOMGulsemesocosm_6_FD_184638 | JGI IMG/M metagenome (GOLD analysis project Ga0209396, IMG submission 184638) | Methane-oxidizing microbial communities from mesocosms in the Gulf of Mexico - GOM8C Gulf of Mexico (SPAdes) (version 2) | ecosystem: Environmental > Aquatic > Marine > Cold seeps...
TGCTATTGTTAGCACAGCAAAGTGGAGGCTCTGCTTGGACAGATCAGGTAGGGAAACAAAACCGATATTCGTTAATAGACAACTTAACAACCGCAAAGTTAAGAGGCTTTAAAAACGTGTTGTATTCTTATCACAGACAAGGAATGGATGAATTCTCTAAGGATAAGAGTAAAGCAAAAAGTATGATTTCTAATGCAGTTTTACAGTTAGAAAATTTACATAACAAAGTTATTGGGAACTTTATTTTAAGATTCTTTTTTGATGCTAAAGCAGACGAAATTGCAGCCATTTTTTCTGATGGACCTCGAATGGGGAATACAACTAGACTACAAACTGTTTTGCAAAGAATTTCTCCTACAAATAATGAAAAGTGGCAAAAAATTAAGTAGCATGACATCTTAATAAGATGCCAGTTCAAGTGATTTTTATCTAGTTAAAAATAAGTCTATTTTCTCTAGCCTTCATTATTCATCACAACCCAATAAATAGCTCTCTTTGACCTCTAGAATAACTGCTAATTCTAACAGTGTTCTTACTTTTAAAATTGTTTTACCGTTTTCTAATTTGTGATATGCAATTTGACTCATATGTAGTTGTTCTCCTACGTAGTCTTGTGAATACCCTTTTTCTGTTCTAACTGTTTTTAATCTTTTTCTAATTTTTTCTATCCTTTTCATAACATTATTATTATGTACTTAGGGGACAATTTTTTTATATAAATATATGGATACTTTAGTTTTTGTGCAATACCCATTTATAGGGTATTTTCCGCTCACCATAAATGGGGAGTAAGGACTCCCCATTTATGGTTAATCCTAAAAGTTATAATTTATACCTTTTTAGATATTGACAAATGCTGTTTTTGTTTTAAGTTTACAGTATCATTGAAATGAGAGTCATAACGCTATGATTGACTTAAAAGATATCGTATTTAATTATATAATAAAATTGATCAAAATTTAAATAAAATACTATGAAAACTATTTTCCTAATGATTTATCCAATTCAAATTGTTTTGTTTTTGGTTGTGCTAATATCAATTGCAATATACTCGTTGGTTTTGGCTTCCAAAAAAGAGAAAAACATGAATTTCCTTATTTGGGTATTGCTAATTATTTTCTTACCGTTTATTGGAGGAATTAGTTATATGATTAAATATTATACAGCTAATAAGAATAGTGTTTCTTAAGGTTCTTTTTGATTTTTGGAATTAAACCCAAACTTTAAAAAGAAAAAAATTCTGAACTAATGATGATTAATTAATAAGTATGCATATGAATTCATTAAACATATTTAGTTATTTAAAGATTTTAATAGGAATATTAATACTATTTTTCTCTACTAAAGTCTATAATTCCTATGCTTTATTTCAGGAAATGTTACTAACTGAAATTGACTGGAAAATTGAATTCTCAAAATTGTCTTTAATTATAAATTCGGTTATTTTGTTCTTGTTATTATGGGCCGGTAAATATGTTTTTTTAAGAAAGAATAAAAACAAAGCTTAATTGAGATGAAAGATTGCCATTGTCGATAGCCTTTTTTGTGAAAAAACCTTCAATTATTAGTACTTGATAAGTGCTAAAAAATCACTAATTTTATCTTTTAAAACTAGTCAACTTGTTAACATCACTTTCTATACAGAATTACGCTTTAATAGATCAATTGTCAATTGATTTTACCAAAGGATTGTCTATCATTACTGGAGAAACTGGTGCTGGTAAATCTATTTTATTAGGCGCATTAGGTTTGGTGTTAGGAAATAGAGCAGATTCATCAACCTTAAAAGATACTTCCAAAAAATGTGTAGTAGAAGCACAGTTATCAATTGCTACTTACAGTTTGAGTTCTTTTTTTGATTCAGTAGATTTAGACTACGAAGCCGAAACTATCATAAGAAGAGAAATTTTGCCTTCTGGAAAATCGCGTGCTTTTGTAAATGATACGCCGGTAACGTTGTCTGTGTTGAATGAATTAAAATCGAAATTGATTGATGTACATTCTCAACATCAAACCATGCAATTGTCAGATCCTAGTTTTCAGTTTTCTATATTGGATGCATTGGGGAAAAATGATCAAAAGATTGCTTCTTATCAAAGAGGATTAAAGCAATTGAACGTTTTCAGAAAAGAAATGGATGTGTTGCAAACTAAACAACGCGAAGCAAATCAACAATATGATTACAATTTACATTTGTACAACGAGTTGGTTGAAACCAAACTAAAAGAAGAGGAACAAACTGATTTAGAAGAACGAATTGAAAAGCTGAACAATATAGAAGATATTCAACTAAATTTATCCGAGGCGGTTCATTTGTCATCTGGTGATGACGTTGGATTACAAACGTTATTGAATTCGTTAGAAAACAGATTGCAGAACATTGCTCCATTCTCAAAAGAATATGAAATGCTGGCAACTAGAATTACAAGTGTTAAGATAGAACTTGATGATATCGTTGCAGAATTAGAAAATGCATCAGAAAATGTAGATTCGAATCCAAATGAATTAGAAGAACTCAACGATCGTTTACAGTTGATTTACAATCTGCAAAAGAAGCATTATGTAAAAACGATTCCAGAACTATTAGCAATCCAAACAGATTTAGAAGAAAAAGTTGGGCAGGTAGAAAATGCAGAAGAGATTATCAACCAGAAACAATCGCAAATAGATGCCATTGCTAAAAAACTAGATGAGGTTGCTGCAATGATTTCAAAGGCAAGAAATAAGGAGGTACCTAAATTGCAAAAACAATTAGAAAGGTTGTTGTCAGAATTAGGAATGCCAAATGCACGTTTTTCAATTAAAGTCACAGCCACAGAGAATTATCATACAAACGGAAAAGATAGTTTAGCATTCTTGTTCTCTGCCAATAAAGGCGGCAGTTTTGGAGAATTGAAAAAAGTAGCATCTGGAGGAGAATTGTCTAGAATTATGTTGTCTGTTAAAAAAGTGTTATCAGAAAACACTCAATTACCAACAATTCTATTTGATGAAATAGACACCGGAGTTTCTGGAGAGGTTTCTAACAAGATAGCAGCCATCATGCAGCAAATGTCTCAAAACATGCAGGTAATTACCATCACGCATTTACCACAAATTGCAGCAAAAGGAAATCAACATTACAAAGTATATAAAGAAGAAGTGAATGGTGTAACTACCACCAACTTAAAACAATTGTCAGAAGACGAACGCATTGTGGAAATTGCAGAAATGTTAAGCGGAAAGAATATTTCCGACTCAGCACTTACACATGCGAAAGAATTATTGAACTAAGATTTTAAATTAATAACTATAATTATGTATAACTTATTAAAAGGAAAAAAAGGAATCATTTTTGGAGCTTTAAACGAGCATTCTATTGCTTGGAAAGTTGCCGAAAGAGCGCATGAAGAAGGAGCTGAATTTGTATTGACAAATGCACCAATTGCAATGCGAATGGGAGAAATAAATAAATTGGCAGAAAAAACAGGTTCTCAAATTATTCCTGCAGATGCAACTTCTATGGAAGATATCACCAATTTGGTTGAAAAATCTATGGAAATCTTAGGAGGAAAAATAGATTTTGTATTGCATTCCATCGGAATGTCTGTTAACGTGCGTAAAGGACGTCATTATACAGATTCTAAATACGATTTCACTACCAAAGGTTGGGATGTTTCTGCAGTATCATTTCATAAAGTAATGAATGTATTGTACAACAAAAACGCCATGAACGAGTGGGGAAGTATTGTTGCATTGACCTATATGGCTGCACAACGTGTGTTTCCAGATTATAATGATATGGCAGATAATAAAGCCTATTTAGAAAGCATTGCTCGTAGTTTTGGATACTTCTTTGGACGTGATCAAAAAGTACGTGTAAACACCATTTCTCAATCGCCAACGCCAACAACTGCTGGAAGTGGTGTGAAAGGATTTGACGGATTTATTGCTTATGCAGATAAAATGTCTCCGCTAGGAAATGCAACTGCTGCAGATTGTGCTGATTATACCATTTCTATGTTTTCTGACTTAACCAAGAAGGTAACTTTACAGAACTTATTTCACGATGGCGGTTTCTCAAATATGGGAGTTAGTACTGCTGTGATGGATACATTTACAGAAGAGTAATCTATAGAAAAGGGTTTAGTTTGTTTGAAGCTATTTCCTGCTTTCGCTACTCGCTTTTTTCGTTCCTCAAAAGAGCTTAAACAAACCGCTCAATCAGGGCTAAACTAGTTTGCTAACGTATAGAGAACTTAAAATCAAAGAGCTTTTTAACAAAGATTAAAAAATGCAAACCATATCGGTTTGCATTTTTTGTTTACATTTACTTTTAACTTTAGATTTCAACGTTGCATTTATCTTTTTCCATAATAATTCCTGTGTATAATCGTCCAAAAGAAATAGACGAGTTATTAGAAAGTCTTACAAAACAAAGTTTTTCTGATGGTTTTGAAGTGCTGATTATTGAAGACGGTTCTACAGAGAAGAGTGAGCATATTGTTGAGAAATATAAAAGTCAGTTAGATTTAAAATATTACTTCAAAGAAAATACAGGAGCAGGAGCAAGCCGTAATTTCGGAATGCAACTGGCAACCGGAAATTATTTTATCATTCTTGATTCTGATGTGCTAGTTCCAGAAAACTATTTACAAGAAGTGAAAAATGCGCTGGCTAAAAAATATACTGATGCTTTTGGAGGGGCCGATTCTGCTCATGAAAGTTTTACGGCATTGCAAAAAGCAATTAATTACTCAATGACGGCGGTGTTAACTACAGGCGGAATTCGAGGTAAGAAAAACGCAGTTGGAAAATTCCAGCCCAGAAGTTTCAACTTAGGGCTGTCAAAAAAAGCATTTGAACTAACAAATGGATTTTCTAAATTAAAAGTAGGTGAAGACATCGATTTAACTTTTAGGTTATGGAAAGCTAAAATGGAAACACAATTGATAGAAAAAGCCTTTGTATATCACAAGCGTAGAAGTACAATAAAGCAATTTTTTAAACAAACTTTTGCTTTTGGTGCTGCAAGACCACAATTAAATAAACGCTACCCAGAAACAGCGAAACTGACCTATTGGTTTCCGTCTCTATTTGTTATGGGTTTTGATATTAGCCTAATTGCATCCTTCTTTGGGTTTTGGCAATTACTATCTTTTTACGGGTTCTATTTCGCGTTAATTTTTATAGATTCTTTATTCCAAAACAAAAGTATCAAAGTTGCTTTTTTAAGTGTAATTACCACGTTTACACAACATTTAGGCTATGGTCTAGGGTTTTTAGAATCTAAGTTTATTAAAAAAGGTTAATAAATAGAATTCAAACTCTTAATCACTAATTCATCTATAGTTGTTCCATCCGTTTTAAACTCAATAACGACTTCTTTGTTTGGTAATACATCAAAAAAGTTATCAGAGAAATGACCTTTTTCTTTACTGGATAAAAACACGTCTTTTTGTAATACAGTACTTTTTAAAGTAATGGTAAAACCTGTTTCAGTTTTGGTAATTGTTTTAGTAATAGCTCCTTTTAGTAATTCTAAATCCTTGGGTTTCTCTAAGTAAAAATTAGAAGTTTCGTTTAAAAAAGTAGCCACTAATACACTATTCTTTCTATCGATATTTAAAGAGTTTAGATCAAGAGTGTTAGCAGTATAACTAGTATTCTCTCCAATATTAACAGGAATGATTTCTGACCATACTTCTTTTCCTGTAAAGTCAATTATTTGTAATTCTAAATTACCAGACAAGCTTTCTAATTCGTCATTAACAATACTCGTTTCTATAATGTTATCTTTTAAAATTGAAGAAATTAATACGTTTTCAAATGATTTCTTTGCTTTGTATTGCAATGCTTTCCAATTACCAAAATAATCAATGCTAGACCAAGATATTGCCGGCCAACAATCATTTAATTGCCAGAACAAGGTTCCCATATTATATGGTTTTGCTCTTCTATGCGCTTCAATTCCCATAGTAATTCCTTTGGCCTGTACCAACTGACTTACATAGACATAATCTTCATCGTTTGTAGGAACTCTATAGTCACGTTGCATGTATTCTTCAATCAACTGAAAACCTCTAGAATGTTTTTGATGTGATTTGATAGCATCAGTTTTTAATTCTACTGTAGTGCTTTGATTGATGTACTTAATGGTTTCTGTACCTGGAAAAGATTGGAAACCAAATTCACTCATAAAACGTGGTACTTTTTCTTCAAAATGTTCAAACGGAGTTGCATCATGCCAAACCCACCAGTCGTGAGCATCACCTTCAAATTCGTATTTAGGATTTCCTCTTCCGTATTTTGGAGAGCTTTCCCAATAATTAATTTCAGGGTTTAGATTTGCAACCGTTTTTGGTAAAATATTAGAAAATACTTCTTGGTAATCTTTCCAGATTTCAGCTTTTTCTTTTTCAGTTCTTCCATCTTGCCAACCCCAACGATTCCAACCTTCTGCGTTTTCATTATTTCCACACCACAAAGCAATACTCGAATGGTTTCGTAATCTAGTAACTTGGTCAATAGCTTCTTGTTCTATATTGGCTAAAAACTCAGGATCACCAGGGTACATGGCGCAGGCAAACATAAAATCTTGCCAAACTAAAATACCTTTTGCATCACACAAATCGTAAAAAATATCATTTTCATAAATTCCACCACCCCAAACACGGAGCATATTCATGTTAGAACTTACAACATCAGATAGTAGTTTTTCATAATGACTATCTGTAACCTTATTTTGAAAACTATTTTGCGGAATGTAATTTGCCCCTTTCATATACACAGGAACTCCGTTTAGCTCAAAATGAAACGTAGCGCCTTTGTCATCTTTATCAGTAATCAACTTGATGGTTCTAATCCCTTTATTGATTGACTTTTTGTCTTTGATAACGCCGTTTTCTATCAACTGAAAATCGAATTGATATAGAAAGGGTTCTCCTAAATTATGTGTCCACCAAAGTTTAGGTTTTTTAATATCAAAAGGCATGGTATAGGTGTGCTTTCCTTTTTTGATTTTTATATTTTTAGCATAAGACTGCTTGTTTGCAGTGGTAAATATATTTACATTGGTATCTGAATTACTTTCAATGGTGAATTCAATTTCAAAATTGGCATTTTGAGTAGATACTTTTTGCTGTTTGATGTACACATCATCAAATTGTAAGTCGTTCCAAGCTTTTAAAGTTACCGTTTTCCAAATACCTGAAGTATTTAATTTCGGTCCCCAATCCCAACCATATTGAAACTGTGCTTTTCTAGTGTAAATTCGTTTTCCTTCAGGTAATTGATATGGGTTTTCTTTCTCTTTTATGCTTTCTATACTGTCTGTATTTGTAAAGACAACTTTAAGTTCATTGCTAGCCCTAAGTATTTTTTTTACATCAATAGTATAAGTTCTAAAAGCATTTGTAGAACTGAGAATTAATTTGTTGTTTAAATACACCTTTGCATATGTATCTAAACCTTCAAAAGTGATGTTGATGTTTTCTTTTTTCAGGGTTTCGTCTGTGATGTTTAAAGATGTTTTATACTCCCAATCTTTAGTAGTTACCCATTGTACTTTTTCTTCGTTTGTTTTTATAAACGGATCAGGAATTACCTTGTGGTCTAATAAATCTGTAAATACATTTCCAGGAACAGTGGCCGTTTTCCATTCAGAACCGTCAACAGCTTTAAATGTCCAGTTTTTATCAATAGTAATTATTTGAGGAATATCTGTTGTCATTTTTTTACAACTAAAAACACTTAAGATTCCTAAAGTAAAAAGTAGGTATTTAATTTTCATTGGAAAGAATTTCTATACAGTTTTTAATTTGTTGAATATCAGAAACAGCAATTTGAGTTTCATCAAAGTGTTTGCTACTATTCATAGATATACTTGGTTTGTTTATGGTCTGTGTTTGTTTGGTTGCCGATAAATGAATTTCTTGAAATCCGTTTTCTTGAAATAATTGTACATTATTTTTATTAATTCCGCCACCAGGCATAATAGTGATATTTGTAGACATATTCCATGCTACAAGGTTATTAATTCCTTTTTCTGAGGATGTCTCTTGTCCTGAAGTTAAAATACGAACAACTCCAATTTCTTCTAAGTTCTTGAGTGCTTCTAATGGGTTTTGAGTCCAATCAAAAGCTCTGTGAAACGTGAAATTCATTGGCTTTGAAAGTGCTACCAATTCTTTCGTTCTTTCAAAATCAATCGTATTATCAAGGTGTAAAACTCCAGACACAATTCCAGTAACACCCAATTCTTTACACAGTAAAATATTTTCTTTTATGATTTCAAACTCAACATCAGAAAAGGTGAAATCACCAGATCTAGGACGAATTAACACATGAACAGGAATTGTCAATGCATTCATTACTTTTTTTAGTAACCCATAAGAAGGTGTAATTCCGCCAATAGCCAATTCAGAACACAGTTCTATTCTGTCAGCTCCTGCTTTTTCAGCATTGATTGCAGATTGATATGAGTTGGCACAAATTTCTACTTTCATGTTTTCTGTCATTCCTGCGCAGGCAGGAATCTTATTAATTGTTACTAAATGTCTTAAAATGGATTTCTGCCTGCGCAGGAATGACAAACTTATTCTACAATAATCTCATCAATGAACAACCAAGCTTTGTTTCCTGCTCCAGCTTTTCCTTCTGGAATAACTCCAAAATTAGCGATTTTTAGTTTCACATATCTAGTAGAAATTTTTATATCTAACTTTAAGTCTACAATTTTATCACTTGAATGTTCTAACTCAATTGGAAGTATTTCATCATTTCCAGGAAAACTTACTACAACCTGAGAAGGTGCGTAAATCCAATTTCCATTACCGTTATGAAATCGTGTTGAAATGGTATTGATATTTGTTTCTACTCCTAAATCAATTGTGATTTCTACATCTTTACCATCAAAACCTAACCATTCTTTATCGCCATATCGTTTATCACTTCCTTTAATTCCATTAATTAAAGATTCATTTCCATTGCCACTATATTGTTTGCTTGGAGCTACGCTCAAGGTGATTTTTTTGCCAATTGCTTTGTGCATATCAATTGCTTGCTCAAAAACACTACTTACTTGAGAAGTTTTGCTAAAAGAAGCGGCCTTCACAACTACCTTTTTATCAATTTTTAAAGGCTCAGTATATATTGATGATTTAATTGTTGGATTAGAACCATCTAATGTATATCGAATCATTTTGTCTTTTGATGAAGAACTAAGAGCTACATAAGAAATGCCTTCTTTTAATGTTGTAATTCCTGTTATTTCATATAAATGATTGGCGTAGTTTACGTTTCTAACATCTAATCTTTTCTGATAAAACTCTAATCTGGTTATAAAGTTTTTATAGTCTTTGTTTTTGTTAGCCGACCAAACAACTTCACTCAAAGCAATCATTCTTGGGAATGCCATATACTCAACTTTATCTTCAGTTTGCATGTATTCTGTCCATACATTTCCTTGTGCTCCCAATACATATTTAGCTTCTTCTGTTGTTAATTCTTCAGGAATTGGATTGAAACTATATACTTTTTCTAAAGGTAAAAATCCACCAATAGCCACAGGTTCATCTTCATTTGTAGATTGATAATGATCAAAATAACAATGAGAACCCGGAGTTAAAATTACATCATGATGTTCTTTGGCAGCTGTAACTGCTCCTCCAATTCCACGCCAAGACATTACTGTTGCATTTGGAGCCAAACCGCCTTCTAAAATCTCATCCCAACCAATAATTTGTTTTCCTTTTGAGTTGATGTACTTCTCCATTCGTTCAATAAAGTAACTCTGCAATTCGTGTTCGTCTTTCAAACCTTCACGTTTTATAACACGTTGACAGTTTTTACATGTTTTCCATCTTGTTTTTGGAGCTTCATCACCACCAATATGAATGTATTTCCCAGGAAACAAAGCCATCACTTCATCCAATACATCTTCTAAGAAATTAAAAGTTGACTCTTTGGTACAATAGATGTCATCAAAGACACCCCATTTTGTTGCTACATCAATTTGTTTACCTGTACAACCTAATTCTGGATATGCACTAAGCGCAGCTACAGAGTGTCCAGGCATTTCAATTTCTGGGATTACAGTTATTTGTCGGTTACTTGCATATTTTACAATATCTTTTACTTCTTCTTGTGTATAAAAACCACCATATTTTTTTCCATCAAATTGATGAGGTTGATCAGAATAATGACCAATTAAGGTTTCTTTTCTATAAGCAGCAACTTCATTTAATTTTGGGTATTTTTTAATTTCAATTCTCCAACCTTGGTCTTCTGTTAAATGCCAATGAAATGTATTCATTTTTAGCATGCTCATCATATCAATATACTTTTTAATAAAATCAACAGAAAAGAAATGACGACCAACATCTAAATGCATTCCTCTATATTTAAATTGCGGCGCATCTTTAATTGCTATATTCTGAATAGTAACTACTGTACTTTTATAAGTACCATTCTCAAATTCTATAGGTAATAATTGACGTAAAGATTGTACGCCATAAAAAGCACCTGTCGGCGAACTAGCAGAAATTACAATCTCATCAGAAGAAACAGTTAATTCATAGCCTTCAGTATTTGCAATATTTTCATCTTTTACGAAAGAAATTTTATGTGAAGATTCAGTTTCTGTTAATTGAATGTTACTACCATTTTCTAAGTAGCTTTTTAAGAACTCAGCTACCTGTTTAAATTCGTTTTCAAAGACAAGTTGAGTATTACTATTCAACGTAAAAGCTCCATCAAGAATATTTTGACTTAAAGGCGCGGGTATAATAGCAGGTAAAACTGCTTCCGGTTTTTTGTTGAAACATGATGTATGTAGTAAGACAATTGTCGTACATAGTAAAATTCGTGTCGTTCGTCTAAAAATACTCATATAATAGTAGGTTGATTATTGTTATCTTGCTAATTTAGACAAAAAAATAAACCAAACTCAGAATGAAAAAATATTTTTTATTTGCCCTTATTTCTAGCGTTTTTTTAATCATTTCTTGTGGTCCTAAGGAGAAGATTTCTACCGCAAAAAAAGACCAACAACTAATAAGTTATGTGAATCCATTTATTGGAACTGGTGGACACGGACATACCTATCCTGGAGCAACCATGCCTTTTGGTATGATGCAATTGAGCCCAGATACACGTTTAGATGGTTGGGACGGTTGTTCTGGATATCATTATTCAGATTCAGAAATTTTTGGATTTTCTCATACACACTTAAGTGGAACAGGAGTTTCAGATTACGGAGATATCTTGCTAATGCCAACCAATAAAGTGGTGTTTAATAATGGAGCTGATGGGAAAGAAGGCTATAAGTCTAAATTTTCTCATGAGAAAGAAACTGCAGAGCCGGGGTATTATAAAGTACACCTTGATGATACTAATATTGATGTTGAGTTAACAGTTTCTGAACGAAGTGGAATTCATAAATATAATTTTCCTTCTGCAGACAATCAAGTTGTGATTTTAGATTTATTACATCGTGATAAAGTATTAAAAGCAAAAATCGAGAAAGTTTCAGATACAGAACTTTCTGGCTATCGTTTTTCTGAGGCATGGGCAACGGATCAACGTTTATTTTTTACAATTAAAACCTCTCATAAATTTAATGACATTTTGCAATCTCCTCCTAAAAAAGGAATGGCTGGTGCTCAAAAAATAGCATTGACTTTCATCAACCCAAATAACGAACCTGTTTTTATAAAAATAGGAATTTCTGCAGTTGATGTTGAAGGAGCAAAAAATAATTTAGAACAAGAGATCGGTAACAAGTCTTTTGAAGAGGTTAAAAAAGAAGCCCAGGCTAAATGGGAAAAACAATTAGAGAAAATTGTTTTGGAAGATGAAAACACAGACAATAAAACAAATTTTTACACTTCTTTGTATCACACAATGATAGCGCCTAACTTATATCAAGATGTTGATGGACGTTACCGTGGAATGGATAAAAAAGTACATACCTCTAAAGAACATACGCATTATACGGTGTTTTCTTTGTGGGATACGTATAGAGCGGCACATCCTTTATATACTATTATTGAGCAAGAGAGAACCAACGATTTTATCAAAACGTTTATTACCAAATATGAGAATGGCGGAATTATGCCAATTTGGGATTTAGCTGGTAATTACACAGGTTGTATGATTGGTTATCATGCCGTACCAGTTATTGCAGACGCTTATTTAAAAGGAATTAGAGGCTATGATGTTGATAAGGCTTTCGAAGCTATGAAACATTCAGCTACAAGAGATAAATTAGGGTTAGATTCGTATAAAAACTACGGATTTATTCCTGTAGAGAAAGAAAGTGAGTCGGTTTCTAAAACATTAGAATATGCTTATGATGACTGGACTATTGCTCAAATGGCAAAAGCTCTAGGTAAAAAAGAAGATTATAAGACCTTTATAGAAAGAGCGCAACAATATAAAAATGTATACGATCCATCTTCTCAGTTTATGAGAGGTAGATTCAGAAATACCTGGTTTGCACCTTTTGATCCGTATGAAGTAAACTTTAATTATACAGAAGCAAATTCTTGGCAATACAGTTTTTATGTACCACAAGATGTATCTGGATTTATTAATTTATTAGGAGGGAAAGACAAGTTAGAAGGACAATTAGACAAGTTATTTGTTGCAGAAGATAAAACTTCTGGCCGTCATCAAGTAGATATTACAGGATTGATTGGTCAATATGCACACGGAAACGAACCGAGTCATCATATGGCATATTTGTACAATTTTGTAAATAAACCATATAAAACACAAGAGAAAATTCGTCAAATTTTGACAGAATTATATACCAATGAGCCAGACGGAATTTCTGGAAACGAAGATTGTGGACAAATGAGTGCTTGGTATATTTTAAGTTCTATGGGCTTCTATTCTGTAACTCCAGGGTCTAACGAATATATTATTGGAGCACCTTTGTTTAAAAAAGCATCTATCAACTTAGAAAGCGGAAAAGTATTTACGATCACTGCAAAGAGTGTTTCTGATGTAAATAAATACATCAAATCGGTAAAGCTAAATGGAAGAGAACATCCTCTTTCGTATTTAAAACACGCTGACATTGTTGCAGGAGGAAGTTTAGAATTTGAAATGACAGACAAACCATCAGATTGGGGAACGGCAGATAAAAACATTCCTGTAACAGCAATTAAAGAGCACATTATTGTGTCTGCTCCATTTATTGCTACTGGAGATATTGCATTTAAAGGAAGTACAAAAGTGTCTTTAAGTTCTGTAGATGTCGACAAGAAAATTATGTATGCGCTAGATGGTAATTTTAAAGAATATACACAGCCATTTACGATTTCAGAAAAAAGTAAATTACAAATGTATGCACAACGTGGAGACAAGAAAAGTGCAACAATTACTACTGAATTTTTTAAGATTGACCCGAATTTAACGGTTACACTTAAAAACCAATATGCAAACCAATACAATGGTGGTGGTCTAAATGCTTTAATTGACGGAATTGTAGGAGCTGAAGATTTTAGAACAGGAACTTGGCAAGGATATTCTAATGTAGATTTAGTAGCAACAGTAGATTTAGGAAAAGTAAAGAGCTTAAATTCAACCAATATTAGCTTTTTAGAAGACCAACGTTCTTGGATTTTTCTTCCAACGAATGTAAGTTGTTATATTAGTAATGATAATAAGAATTTCACGAGAGTGTCTTCTCAAAAAATAAATGCTACAAAACCAGCAGAGCATGTGAGCATGAAAAATGTGGCTTTCAATTTAAAAGGAAAAAAAGCGCGTTATGTAAAAATTGTAGCCAAAAAATTAGGTGTATTACCAACATGGCATTTAGGATACATTCACGATGGAAGGTCTTGGTTGTTTGCTGATGAAATAGAAATTAAATAAAAGAACGTCTTTACGAGGAACGAAGCAATCTGCAATTGAATAAGCAGATTTCTTCGTTCCTCGCATTGGCACAACAAACTTAATAATGCTTAAAAAATTAATTCTAGTAATCATCACAATCATTTTTGTGAGTTGTAGCAATGATTCTACATCAAAAGAAACAAGAACAGTAACTAAAGACTTTGCTCAATATGTAAATCCTATGATTGGTACCAGTAAAATGGGACATGTGTATCCTGGAGCTACAGCACCTTTCGGAATGGTGCAATTGAGTCCACAAACCAACTTTGAAGTTATGTTCAAAGAAGGGCGTTACAATTCTAAAACTTATGAGTATTGTGCAGGCTATCAATATAGAGATTCAACGATTATTGGGTTTGCACATACCAATTTAAGCGGAACAGGACATTCAGATTTGGGAGACTTATTAGTAATGCCAACAACAGGTAAACTAGTCTTGGATCCTATTGAAACCAAAGATGGTGAAAAAGGATTCTACTCAAAATTTTCTCATGATAATGAAACAGCAAAGGCTGGTTATTATAAAGTTGATTTAGAAGATTACAAGATTAAAGCTGAGTTAACAGCAACAGAAAGAGTTGGGTTTCATCAATACACATTTCCAAAATCTTCGGATGCTCATATTCTGTTAGATTTGGTGTACAATGTATATCATCATGACAATAAAAATGTATGGACATTTTTACGTGTAGAAAATGATTCAACTGTTACAGGCTATAGACAGACAAAAGGTTGGGCTCGAACTAAAAAAGTGTTTTTCGCAATTAAATTCTCAAAAGCATTTAAAAGTTACGGACATCAGAAATACGACAAGCAAACTTATAACGGTTTTTATGGACGTTTTAATGAGAAGCAAAACTTTCCAGAAATGGCAGGAAAAGATATCAGAGCTTATTTTAATTTCGATACCGAAGAAGGTGAGAGAATTAAGATGAAGTTTGCATTATCTCCAGTGAGTTCTGCAGGCGCGATGAAAAACTTAGAAGCAGAAGTGCCACATTGGGATTTTGAAAAAACCAAAGTAGAAACCCGTCAAAAATGGAATAAAGAATTGTCTAAAATTGATGTAGAAACGATTGAGGAATCTCAGAAAGAAACATTTTACACAGCCTTATATCATACCATGCTAAGTCCAATAATATATGAAGACGTAGATGGAAAATACAGAGGGTTGGATCAAAACATTCACGAATCTAAAGGGTTTACAAATTATACAATTTTCTCATTGTGGGATACTTACAGAGCATTGCATCCATTATTTAATGTGATTCAGCAAGAACGTAACAATGACATGATCAAATCTATGTTAGCGCATCAAGAAGAAAGTGTACATGATATGTTGCCTATTTGGTCTCATTATGCTAACGAAAACTGGTGTATGATTGGCTATCACGCAACTTCTGTAATTGCTGATGCAATCGTTAAAAATGTAGGAGATTTTGATAAAAAGCAAGCCTTAAAAGCATCCGTAGAAACAGCCAATGTTGCTTATTTTGATAATTTAGGAGATTATATAAAATACAAATATGTGCCAGATGATAAAGGACATTCTTCGGTTTCTAAAACCTTAGAATTGGCCTATGATGATTGGACTATTGCGCAAATTGCAAAAAGTGTTGGAGATAAAGGAGCTGAGAAAACATTCTTAGAAAGATCTGAATATTACAAAAATGTGTTCAATCCAGTAAATGGATATATGAGTCCGAAGTTAGCAAACGGAAAGTTTAGAAAAAACTTTGATGCCTTAGATACACACGGTCAGGGATTTATTGAAGGGAATGCATGGAATTATGGATTGTATGTTCCACATCAATTGGATAAAATGGTAAAAATGATGGGAGGAAAAGAACGTTTCTCACAACATTTAGATTCGTTGTTTACCATGGAATTAGCAGATAAATACATTGCAAATCACGAAGATATTACTAGAGATGGAATTATAGGAAATTATGTACATGGAAACGAGCCAGGGCATCACATTCCGTATTTATACAATTGGACAGGTAAAGAATATAAAACGCAAGCACGTGTACGTATGATTATGGATGCCATGTATGGACCAGGAGTTGAAGGGTTGTGTGGAAATGATGATGCAGGGCAAATGAGTGCTTGGTATATTTTTAGTTCTTTAGGATTTTATCCTGTGATACCGGGTTCTGATAGATATGCATTGGGAAGCCCGAATGTGAAAAATGCAATTCTAAATTTAGAAAACGGAAAATCACTTGAAATAAAAACAGTCAATCAAAGCATGAAAAACGTCTATGTAAAATCATTAAAAATCAATGGAAAATTGATTGATAGAAATTATATATTGCATAGCGAAATTATGAATGGCGGCGAGTTTATTTTCGAAATGAGTGCAACACCAATAAAATAAGGTCTTGATTGCGCTCTTCTGAAGATATGCCCCCTAATATCGAATGCTTGAGCGCTCTTGAGATTATTTTTAAAAATTAAAATATAAAGTTCCATCCAATGAAAAGAAGAAATTTTTTAAAAAACGCATCTTTAACAGGATTAGGTTTGGCGGTTGTGCCATCAATTATATCCTGTGAAACAGATAAGAAAGAACAAAAAGCAACGGCAACTGGTAAAATTGTGGTGCCTGTTGTGGTGGCAACTTGGCGTTTTCACAATGCTACAAAAGCGGCATGGGAAGTTTTGGAAAAAGGAGGTGAATCTATTGATGCTATTATAGCAGGTTGTAGAGTAGAAGAAGCAGATTTGAAAAATACAACTGTTGGTAATGGTGGATCTCCAGATAGAGATGGTAATGTTACGCTAGATGCTTGTATTATGAACAAAGAAGGGAATTACGGAGCTGTTGTGTGCATGGAAAACATTGCCCATCCAATTTCTGTGGCCCGTAAAGTAATGGAAGAAACTCCGCATGTGATATTTGCAGGGAAAGGAGCAGAGCAGTTTGCCGTAGAACAAGGGTTTAAAAGAGAAAACCTATTAACTGAGTCTTCTAAAAGAGCTTGGGAAAAATGGAAAGTAAAATCGGAATATAAACCGATTATCAATATAGAAAACCACGATACTATTGGAATGTTAGCCATTGATAAAAATGGAGATATATCTGGTGGTTGTACTACAAGCGGAATGGCTTATAAAATGGCTGGTCGTGTTGGAGATTCTGCCGTAATTGGTTCTGGATTATTTATAGACAATA
>Ga0209396_1003093_pt1 | contig 17053 bp, 11 predicted proteins | sample GOMGulsemesocosm_6_FD_184638 | JGI IMG/M metagenome (GOLD analysis project Ga0209396, IMG submission 184638) | Methane-oxidizing microbial communities from mesocosms in the Gulf of Mexico - GOM8C Gulf of Mexico (SPAdes) (version 2) | ecosystem: Environmental > Aquatic > Marine > Cold seeps...
CAGGGAAATCGTACTGATCTAACAGCTCACGAATTTCCATTTCAACTAGCTCTAACATTTCGTTGTATTCTTCAGTACCGTAACCATCACAGTCTTCTGCAAGAAGATCAGCTTTGTTTAGGAAAACAACGATGTATGGAACACCAACTTGACGTGAAAGTAGGATGTGCTCACGTGTCTGTGGCATAGGGCCATCAGTCGCGCCACATACTAGAATACCACCGTCCATTTGCGCAGCACCAGTGATCATGTTTTTAACATAATCGGCGTGACCTGGGCAATCTACGTGTGCGTAGTGACGTGTAGTTGACTCGTATTCAACGTGTGAAGTTGAGATTGTGATACCGCGCTCACGCTCTTCAGGAGCGTTATCGATACCGTCGAAAGCAACGGCTTCGCCGCCGTATACTTCTGCACATACACGAGTAAGTGCAGCAGTTAGTGTAGTTTTGCCGTGGTCAACGTGGCCGATAGTACCAACGTTAACGTGAGGCAGGTTACGTTCAAATGCTTGTTTAGCCACGAGCGTCGTCCTCTAAATTAAATTTAATAGAGATGAATTGGCTGACCAACTTCATCAGTAGTGTTTCATGACCGCATCTGCGATCTTGGATGGAGCTTCGCCGTAATCGTCGAACTCCATAGTGTATGTTGCTCTGCCCTGACTTGCAGATCTTAGATCAGTTGCATAGCCAAACATTTCACCTAGCGGCACCATCGCATTGATGATTTTACCAGATACTGTATCTTCCATCCCCTGTACTAAACCACGGCGACGATTTAAATCTCCCATGACATCACCCATATAATCTTCAGGTGTCACCACTTCGACTTTCATCATCGGTTCTAGTAGGCATGGATCTGCTTCTTGGGCGAAGATTTTCAACGCCTGCGAAGCCGCAATTTTAAACGCCATCTCGTTAGAGTCAACGTCGTGGAAAGAGCCGTCGTAAAGGCGCGCTTTCAAACCCATTAATGGGTAGCCAGCGAGTACGCCATTGCGCATTTGCTCTTCGATGCCTTTTTCAATTGCAGGGATGAATTCCTTGGGAATAGCACCACCTGATATCTCGTTGATAAACTCTAATCCCTCATCATCTGATGGACTGAATTCAATAACAACGTGACCGTATTGACCACGACCACCATTTTGACGCTCAAATTTATGATTGGCGACAACTGGCTGTCTGATTTTTTCACGGTAGGCAACTTGCGGTTTACCGATATTTGCTTCAACACTGAACTCACGACGCATTCTATCAATCAAGATATCTAGGTGTAATTCACCCATACCTGAAATGATAGTTTGTCCTGTTTCAGGATCAGTCTCAACTTTGAAAGATGGATCTTCTTGAGCTAGTTTACCCAGCGCAATCCCCATTTTATCTTGGTCAGCTTGAGATCTTGGTTCAACCGCGACAGAAATAACGGGCTCTGGAAATTCCATGCGCTCTAAGACTATCTGCTTTTTCATGTCACACAAGGTATCCCCTGTTGTCACATCTTTTAAACCGATAAGAGCAGCGATGTCTCCAGCGCGTACTTCTTTTATTTCTTCACGATCGTTAGCGTGCATTTGAACCATACGGCCCACACGCTCACGTTTTTGTTTCACAGAGTTCATCACTGCTGTGCCACTTTCCAGAGTACCGGAATAAACGCGTACAAATGTAAGTGTGCCAACAAAAGGATCTGTTGCAATTTTGAATGCTAATGCGGCAAAAGGGAGGTCATCATCAGCAGAGCGAGTATCCGGTGTATCACCTTCATTCTCAACAACACCTTCGATAGCCTTAACATCCGTCGGTGACGGCATGTAGTCAATCACTGCATCAAGCATTGCCTGAACGCCTTTATTTTTAAAGGCTGATCCGCATTGCATCAAGACTATTTCGTTAGCGAGCGTTAGGGAGCGCAATGCACCTTTGATTTCCTCAACCGATAACTCACCTTCTTCAAGGTATTTATCCATCAATTCTTCATTGGCTTCAGCGGCTGTCTCTACCAGCTCTTCGCGCAACTCTTCAGCTTGCTCGAGCATGTCGGCGGGAATTTCTTCCAACTCGAAGCTCATACCCTGATCGTCTTCATTCCATTTAATTGCTTTCATCGCAACTAAATCGATAACGCCAGCGAACTCTTCTTCGGCACCAATAGGGATATTTAGCGGGACAACTTTTGCACCCAAACGCTTTTTAAGCTGGTCTGCGACCATATAGAAATCGGCGCCAGCACGGTCCATCTTATTGACAAATACCATGCGGGGAACTTCATAGCGGTTGGCTTGACGCCAGACAGTCTCAGTTTGAGGCTGTACGCCGGATGATGCACACAAGACAACCACCGCACCATCTAATACACGCAGCGATCTTTCAACTTCAATCGTGAAGTCAACGTGACCGGGAGTATCGATGATATTTATGCGGTGTTTATCGTGTTGCTTATCCATGCCGCTCCAGAAGCAGGTGGTAGCAGCAGAGGTGATAGTAATACCACGTTCTTGCTCCTGTTCCATCCAGTCCATGGTAGCGGCACCGTCGTGAACCTCACCGATTTTATGTGACATACCGGTGTAAAACAGTACTCGCTCTGTAGTAGTTGTTTTACCGGCATCCACGTGCGCACATATACCGATGTTACGATACTGTGCAATTGGTGTAGTACGAGCCACGACTTATTCCTCTTTCTGTACAGTCAGCTTTTTAGAAACGGTAGTGAGCAAACGCTTTGTTTGCTTCAGCCATGCGATGCACGTCTTCACGTTTCTTAACAGCAGCACCACGGCCTTCTGCAGCGTCTAGGATCTCGCCAGCAAGACGTAGAGCCATTGACTTTTCGCCACGCTTACGTGAGTAGTCAACTAACCATCTCATTGCAAGTGCGTTACGACGAGAAGGACGTACTTCTACAGGAACTTGGTAAGTTGCACCACCAACACGGCGAGATTTAACCTCTACCGAAGGTTGGATAGCTTCTAGTGCTTTTTCGAAAAGCTCTAGTGCATCTTTGTTAGAACGTTCAGCAACAGTTTCTAACGCTCCGTATACGATACGCTCAGCGACAGATTTCTTGCCGCTAACCATTACGTGGTTGATAAATTTAGCTAATACCATGTTTCCGAATTTAGGATCAGGTAAAATAATGCGCTTTGCAGCGACGCGTCTTCTAGGCATGATAAGCCCTCATTAAATGTTAAAGGTCTTCAGGAACTTCAGATAGATACTCTATCTGACCTTACTCTTACCGAGTGGGATAATTTAATCGCAATGATTAACCTATCCTTGATTCGATTTAAGACTTAGGACGTTTAGCACCGTACTTAGAACGGCCCTGTCTACGATCACTTACACCAGCGCAATCTAATGCACCACGAACTGTGTGGTAACGTACACCCGGTAGATCTTTAACACGACCACCACGGATAAGTACAACACTGTGCTCTTGCAAGTTGTGACCTTCACCACCAATGTATGACGTCACTTCAAAGCCGTTCGTTAGACGAACACGGCAAACTTTACGAAGGGCCGAGTTCGGCTTCTTCGGGGTAGTAGTGTAAACACGAGTACAAACACCACGACGTTGTGGACAAGCCTGAAGGGCTGGAACGTCACTTTTTTGTACTTTGCGTTTACGTGGCTTACGAACCAATTGGTTAATTGTTGCCATTTAAGCAAACTCCACTTTTCACGTTAATATTTTTCACGTTTATGAATGACTAAGAGATCGGTATCCAAAGATAGCGATCTCTCAGCTTGAAAAGCTCCGAACCCAAATCCATTTATACAAACTCACTTATATAAAACTTCAATCAGGAACGTCAACTTCAATCTGGGCGCGTATTCTACTAGGAAAATACGCCCCAGGTCAAACAATGATTATTTTTTAATCATTGCCTGACATTGACGCATTAAGCGCTGCTGTTAGTGCTTCTTGCACTTCTTCAGCACTTACTGTGTCAGTTCCGTTTGCAAGCGCGCGTTTACGCTTGCGTTCCGCATGGTATGCCAAACCTGTTCCCGCAGGAATCAGACGACCTACTACAACGTTTTCTTTCAGGCCGCGCAAGAAATCTTGCTTGCCGTTTACAGCGCCTTCAGTCAATACTCGAGTTGTCTCTTGGAAAGAGGCCGCTGAGATGAATGAATCCGTTGCAAGTGATGCCTTAGTAATACCGAGCAGTACACGGTTGAAGCTTGCGCCAACCTTGCCTTCTGCTTCAAGCTCTTGATTACGCTCTTTAACTGCTGCGTATTCAACTTGTTCACCAGGGATGAACATTGAATCACCACCAGAGACGATCTCAACTTTACGTAGCATTTGACGAACGATAACTTCGATGTGCTTATCGTTTATGACAACGCCTTGTAAACGGTATACTTCTTGAATTTCGTTGACGATAAATCCAGCAAGTGGCTCTACACCTAAGATGCGCAAAATGTCGTGTGGGTTAGTTGGACCATCGGATACAACTTCACCTTTTTGAACAAATTCACCTTCGAATATGTTCAAGTTACGCCATTTGTGAATCATCAGTTCAAATGGATCAGCTTCGTTTGGCGTGATGACTAAGCGTTTCTTACCCTTAGTCTCCTTACCAAAGCTTACCGCACCATCTATTTCAGCAAGAATAGAAGACTCTTTCGGCTTACGTGCTTCGAACAAGTCGGCAACACGTGGCAGACCACCGGTGATATCTTTGTTGACCGATCCCTCTTGAGGAATACGCGCCAATACATCACCCACTTCTACTTGAGCGCCATCAACTAAGTTGATGATTGCCTTACCAGGTAGTAAGTATTGGATCGCTGATTCGCCATTAGCATGTAAGATTTCTTCGCCTTGATCATCGATCAATTTAACTAATGGACGAATATCTTTACCCGCTAGCGGGCGATCTTTAGCGTCAATCACTTCAATCGTTGTTAGACCCGTGATTTCATCAGTCTGACGGTTAACAGTAATGCCATCTTCAAGACCTACAAACTGCACTTTACCGGCCATTTCAGAAACGATCGGGTGAGTGTGCGGATCCCAGTTAGCGAGAACATCACCGGCTTGGATTTTAGCGTTATTTTGTACTTTAAGTACCGTTCCGTATGGCAGTCTATAGCGCTCGCGCTCACGACCGTGCTCATCGGTAACACCTAAGATACTTGAACGAGAGGTAACCACTAAGTTGCCATCAGGACGTGTAACAGACTTCATGTTAGTGAATCTTACAACACCAGCCGCTTTTACTTGTACGCTATCATCTGCAGCCGCTCTTGATGCAGCACCACCGATGTGGAAAGTACGCATGGTAAGCTGTGTACCTGGCTCACCGATTGACTGTGCAGCGATAACACCGACAGCTTCACCTGGATCAACCTTATGACCACGACCTAAGTCACGACCGTAACAGCTAGCACAAATACCAAAGCGAGTTTCACACGTAATCGCAGATCTAACTAGTACTTGGTCAATTGAAGAATACTTGTCGTCGTTGTCTAGACTATCGACCCAAGTTTCATCAATCATTGTACCAGCGGCAATTAATACTTCACTGCTATTAGGCGCAAGTACATCTGCCCCTATAACACGTCCTAGTAGACGCTCTGATAAAGGTACAACAACATCGCCGCCCTCGATCATAGGCTGAATAGTGAGGCCATTAACCGTGCCACAATCAGACTCAGTAATAACTAAATCTTGTGCTACATCTACAAGACGTCTAGTTAGGTAACCAGAGTTAGCTGTCTTAAGTGCCGTATCGGCTAGACCTTTACGCGCACCGTGTGTAGAGATGAAATACTGTAGTACGTTCAAACCTTCACGGAAGTTAGCGGTGATCGGCGTCTCGATGATCGAGCCATCTGGCTTGGCCATAAGACCACGCATACCTGCTAGCTGACGAATCTGCGCAGCACTACCACGAGCACCCGAGTCGGCCATCATGTAGATAGAGTTAAATGACTCTTGCTCTACTTCATCGCCTTTTGCATCGACAACTGTATCAGTCTTCAAGTTATCCATCATGCGCTTGGCAAGGGTTTCGTTCGCACGAGACCAGATATCGATAACTTTGTTGTATTTCTCACCTTGTGTTACAAGACCATCGGCGAATTGTTTCTCGATGTCTTTCACTTCATCAGAGGCCTTGCCAATGATGAGCGGCTTATCATCGGGAATAACGAAATCGTTAATACCGATTGATGTACCTGACTCAGTACCTTGACGGAAACCTAAGTACATTAAGTTATCGGCGAAGATAACGGTGTCTTTTAGGCCACAGCGACGGTAAGTTTCGTTAAGTAAGTTAGAAATCGCCTTTTTCTTCATCGCTTTATTGACGATATCAAAAGGCAAACCTTTAGGCACAATACCAAACAACATCGCACGACCAACCGTTGTTTCACGGATAGCGGTGTTTTCAGTTTCAGATCCATCGATATCACGAATTAATTCGTGTAGACGTACTTTAACGATTGCCTGAAGATCTACTTGACGACTGCCGTATGCGCGCTGTACTTCTTCAATGTCAGCAAAGACTGTGCCTTCACCTTTAGCATTGATGCGCGAACGCGTCATGAAGTAAAGACCTAGTACAACGTCCTGTGAAGGTACGATGATAGGTTCGCCGTTTGCAGGTGACAAGATGTTGTTGGTAGACATCATCAATGCACGTGCTTCTAACTGCGCTTCAATTGTTAACGGTACGTGTACCGCCATTTGGTCACCATCGAAATCGGCGTTGAATGCCGCACAAACCAATGGATGCAATTGAATAGCTTTACCTTCGATTAGTACCGGCTCAAACGCCTGGATACCTAATCTGTGAAGTGTTGGTGCACGGTTAAGAAGAATCGGATGTTCGCGGATAACTTCATCTAAGATATCCCAAACCAGACCTTCCTCACGCTCTACCATCTTCTTAGCAGCTTTGATTGTAGTCGCATGACCACGTAGCTCTAGCTTAGAAAAGATAAACGGCTTGAATAATTCAAGTGCCATTTTCTTTGGTAGACCACACTGTTGTAGACGCAATGAAGGTCCAACAACGATAACCGAACGACCAGAGTAGTCGACTCGCTTACCCAATAAGTTTTGACGGAAACGACCTTGCTTACCTTTGATCATATCGGCAAGTGACTTAAGTGGACGCTTGTTAGAACCTGTTATAGCTCTACCGCGACGACCGTTATCCATTAGTGCATCAACAGACTCTTGTAACATACGCTTTTCGTTACGTACGATAATGTCTGGTGCGTTAAGATCTAATAGACGCTTAAGACGGTTGTTACGGTTAATAACACGACGGTAAAGATCGTTAAGATCAGATGTCGCGAAACGACCGCCATCTAGTGGTACTAGTGGACGTAAATCTGGTGGAAGAACGGGAAGAACAGTAAATACCATCCACTCAGGCTTGTTACCAGACTTGTAGAATGCTTCCATAAGCTTCAAACGCTTAGAAAGTTTCTTGATCTTAGTTTCAGAGTTAGTCGCAGGAATCTCTTCACGCAACGTGGCAATCTCTTCTTTAAGATCTAAATCAGCCAATAGCATTTGTACGGCTTCAGCACCCATGCGGGCATCGAAATCATCGCCAAATTCTTCTAGGGCTTCATAGTACTGTTCATCGTTCAGTAGCTGACAACGCTCAAGCGTCGTCATGCCTGGATCGATAACGATGAATGATTCAAAATAAAGTACACGTTCGATATCACGCAACGTGATATCCATCATCAAACCGATACGGGACGGAAGTGATTTTAGGAACCAAATGTGAGCAACGGGAGATGCTAGGTCGATATGACCCATGCGATCACGACGTACTTTAGATAAAGTAACTTCAACGCCACATTTTTCACAGATAACACCACGGTGCTTCATGCGCTTGTACTTGCCACAAAGACATTCGTAGTCTTTTACTGGACCAAAAATTTTGGCACAGAACAGACCTTCACGCTCAGGCTTGAAGGTTCTGTAGTTAATCGTCTCTGGCTTCTTTACTTCACCGAATGACCAAGAACGGATCAATTCAGGAGATGCCAGTGTAATCTTGATCGAATCAAATTCGTCAGATTGACCTTGCGATTTTAATAGATTTAATAAATCTTTCATTATCTATAGCTCCGCGGGGAGTTCGCGGCGAGGTTGCCCTCGCCTATTGATTCAGGTTGCTTATTCAGACTCTAGTTCTATATCGATACCAAGAGATCTAACCTCTTTGACCAATACGTTGAACGATTCTGGCATACCCGGCTCCATTCTATGATCACCGTCTACGATGTTTTTATACATCTTAGTACGACCGTTCACATCATCCGACTTAACGGTAAGCATTTCCTGCAAGGTATAAGCGGCACCGTATGCTTCTAATGCCCATACTTCCATCTCACCGAAACGCTGACCACCGAACTGTGCTTTACCACCTAGCGGTTGCTGAGTTACTAAACTGTATGAACCGGTAGAACGTGCATGCATCTTATCGTCAACCAAGTGGTTCAACTTGAGCATGTACATGTAACCTACAGTTACAGGACGATCAAACTTATCGCCAGTACGACCGTTGTACAGAGTAACCTGACCACTGTCGTCCATATCTGCTAAGCGTAGCAACCCTTTAACTTCAGCTTCTTTAGCACCGTCAAATGCAGGCGTTGCCAACGGCACACCGCCACGCAAGTTCTTAGCAAGTTCAAGTAACTCATCATCGCTGAACGAATCGAGGTCTTCGTTCTTAGAAGTCGTCCAACCGTCTAGATCTTTGTTGTACACTTCTTCTAAGAAACCACGGACTTCTTTAACTGTTTCAGCTTTTTCACGCTCAACCGCCAGCATACCTTCGATCTTACGCCCCAAGCCCTTAGCAGCCGCACCCATATGCGTCTCCAAGATCTGACCAACGTTCATTCGAGACGGTACACCCAATGGGTTAAGTACGATATCAACTGTGTCGCCGTTTTCGTCGTAAGGCATATCTTCAACCGGCATGATAACGGATACAACACCCTTGTTACCGTGACGACCAGCCATTTTATCACCAGGCTGCAAGCAGCGCTTGGTAGCGACGTAAACCTTAATAATTTTAAGTACGCCAGGCGCCAAATCATCGCCCGTTTGTAACTTAGTCTTCTTTTCTTCGAACTTCTTGTCAAGCATCTCACGGCTTTCTTCAAGCTGTGTTTCAGCTTGCTCTAGCTGCGCTGCAATTGACTCATCGCTAACACGAACCTTAAACCAATCAGCTTGATTGATAGATTCTAGACGCTCTGCTGTTAACACATCGCCTTTTGCTAGACCTGCGCCACCTTCAACAGTTGCACCTAGCAGCACTGCGTGTAGACGCTCGTATGTTGTGCTTTCAACAATACGTGTTTCCTGCAGAATATCTTTGCGAATGGCATTGAGCTCATCCTTTTCGATAGACACAGCACGTTCGTCTTTAGTCACTCCATCGCGAGTAAAGACCTGCACGTCGATGACTTTACCTTTAGTTCCGCCTTTAACGCGAAGCGAGGTATCTTTAACATCAGACGCCTTCTCACCGAAGATAGCTCGTAATAGCTTTTCTTCCGGAGTGAGCTGGGTCTCACCTTTAGGTGTCACTTTACCCACTAGAATATCACCAGGGCCAACTTCAGCACCGATGTGGACGATACCTGACTCGTCAAGTTTCGCTAACGCAGACTCGCCGACATTAGGAATATCACAAGTCACTTCTTCAGAACCTAACTTTGTGTCACGAGCGACACAGGTAAGCTCAGAGATATGGATCGAGGTAAATCTATCTTCTTCGATAACACGCTCAGAAATCAAGATCGAGTCTTCGAAGTTGTAACCATTCCAAGGCATGAACGCAATGCGCATGTTTTGCCCTAGCGCCAGCTCGCCCATGTCGATAGATGGGCCATCTGCCATGATATCACCGCGCTGTACAGTGTCTCCTGGTCTAACGATTGGCTTCTGGTTAATACAAGTGTTCTGGTTCGAACGTGTGTATTTAGTCAAGTTGTAGATATCAACGCCTGCATCACTGGCAGTGATCTCATCTTCGCTGGCACGAATAACAATACGCGCCGCATCAACCGTCTCAACAACACCACCGCGATCGGCACGAATACATACGCCTGAATCACGTGCTACGTAACGCTCCATACCCGTACCGACAACCGGCTTATCAGCGCGCAGTGTAGGCACAGCTTGACGTTGCATGTTCGAGCCCATTAGCGCTCGGTTAGCATCATCGTGCTCTAGGAATGGAATCAATGCAGCGGCGATAGAGACAACCTGACGCGGAGATACATCCATGTAGGATACATTCTCGGCAGGTGTTACTGTCGTATCACCTTGGTAGCGAACTGTCACCATCTCTTCAACAAAGCGCTTGTCGGCATCAACAGGAGCAGTCGCCTGGGCGATAACGTACTGACCTTCGTCGATAGCAGACATGTACTGAACTTCATCAGTAACATAGCCATCCACTACCTTGCGATAAGGAGTTTCGATGAAACCATAGTGATTGGTACGCGCATAAGTTGCCAGCGAGTTGATAAGACCGATGTTTGGTCCTTCAGGAGTCTCGATTGGACAAACACGACCGTAGTGAGTCGGGTGTACGTCACGTACTTCAAAACCTGCGCGCTCACGGGTCAGACCACCAGGGCCTAAAGCAGAGACACGACGCTTGTGCGTTACTTCGGATAGCGGGTTGTTCTGATCCATAAACTGGGACAACTGGCTTGAGCCGAAGAATTCTTTAACCGCAGCAGCAACAGGCTTGGCATTGATCAAATCTTGTGGCATCAAGTTATCGGCTTCAGCCATACTTAAACGCTCACGTACAGCACGTTCTACACGTACCAGACCAACACGGAATTGGTTTTCTGCCATCTCACCAACAGAACGTATACGTCTGTTACCTAAGTGGTCGATATCATCAACGATGCCTTTACCGTTACGAATATCGATAAGCGTCTTGATAACATCTAAGATATCATCGTTATTTAAAACGCCAGAGCCAGTTTCTGCTTCACGACCTAAACGACGGTTGAACTTCATACGACCAACCGCTGACATGTCATAGCGCTCGTCCGAGAAGAACAAGTTCTGGAACAAAGTTTCAGCAGATTCTTTAGTTGGCGGCTCACCGGGACGCATCATACGGTAGATTTCAACCAGTGCTTCTAGAGCGCTACGGGTTGGATCTATACGAAGAGTTGTCGACATGAATGGACCATTGTCCAATTCATTACTGTAAAGCGTCTGAATATCAGTCACACCAGCTTCGATCAGGGCATCTAATACTTCATCAGTGATCAAATCATTACAAGTGGCCACTAGCTCACCCGTCGACTCATTGATAACATCTGTCGCCAGTGCTTTCTCTAGTAAATATTCGCGGGGTACTTCTAGGTACTCCATACCTGCCGCTGCCATTTTTTTAATCAGGCGCGGGGTAATACGACGGCCCGCTTCTACTATTACATCACCTTTTGGATCTGTAATTTCGAAAGCCATAGTTTCGCCACGTAAACGCTCAGGCGAAAGCTCCATTTGGATGCTCTGGGCACCGATTGTCCAATTGATCTTGTCGAAGAACATATCAACAATATCTTGCGTAGAATAGCCTAGCGCACGCAACAGGATAGTTGCAGGTAGCTTACGACGTCTATCGATACGGACAAACAAGTTATCTTTTGGATCAAACTCCAAATCTAACCATGAACCACGGTATGGAATTATTCTGGCTGAGTAGAGTAATTTACCTGAAGAGTGGGTTTTACCTTTGTCGTGATCAAAAAATACACCTGGAGATCTGTGTAGCTGAGATACGATCACACGCTCTGTGCCGTTGACAACAAAAGTACCGTTGTCTGTCATCAGAGGCATTTCACCCATGTAGACTTCTTGCTCTTTGATATCTTTTATCGCTTTGTTCGAAGACTCGCGATCATAGATAACCAAACGTGCTTTAACCCTAAGCGGCGCCGCATAAGTAATACCGCGTGACTGGCATTCTTTTACGTCAAAAATTGGCTTCCCAAGACGATAGCCTACATATTCAAGAGCAGCATTGCCCGAATAAGAGACGATTGGAAATACCGATTTAAATGCCGCGTGCAGACCTTCTTCTTGTCTATCGCCTGCGTTTACGCCTTCCTGTAGGAACCGACGGTACGAGTCTAACTGTATCGCCAACAGGTAAGGCACATCCATGACTTGCAGCAATTTGCTGAAATCTTTACGGATGCGTTTCTTCTCAGTGAATGTATATGCCATCAAATTTTCCCCAGCGTGTGCACCAAGTTGATCTGTTATTTAGAGGGCAAACTCTAAATTAACAAACCGTTATTTAGAAAAGAGATGTATCGAGTAAAGCCTTAAAACATGTCTTTACTAAATAACGGAAAAAGGCCGGTGCCATTGGCACCAGCCATTTTAACAATCAGACAGATTACTCTGCTGATTTAGCATAAGTAATATTACTTAAGCTCTACAGATGCGCCAGCTGCTTCTAGATCAGCTTTAAGTGCTTCTGCTTCTTCTTTGCTTGCGCCTTCTTTAACTGTAGAAGGAACGCCGTCTACAAGAGCTTTCGCATCTTTAAGACCAAGACCAGTGGCTGCGCGAACAGCTTTGATAGCGTTAACTTTCTTTTCGCCAGCAGCAGTCAGAATTACGTCGAATTCTGTTTGCTCAGCAGCAGCAGCTTCGCCGCCTGCAGCAGGGCCAGCAGCAACAGCTGCAGCTGATACGCCAAATTTTTCTTCCATTGCAGATACTAGTTCAGCAACGTCCATTACAGACATTTCAGCTACTGCATTGATGATATCTTCTTTAGTCAGAGACATGACTTATTTCCTATTAATTGAGCAAAAATGCTCGTTTAAACTTAAATGTATTAGCGAGAAAGTTAAGCAGCTTGCTCTTCTTTCTGATCACGGATAGCGGCGATAGCACGAACAAGTTTCCCAGCGGAAGCTTCTTTCATTACTCTCATCATCATCGCGATTGCTTCGTCGTATGTCGGCAAGCTTGCCAACATTGCGATGTCCACCTGCGCGCCTTCAAAGGCAGCAGATTTCAGCTCAAATTTGTCATTCCCTTTGGCGAAGTCGTTAAGAACTCGTGCGCCGGCACCTGGGTGCTCTTTTGAGAATGCAATAATTGAAGGACCAACTAAAGCGTCTGTAAGACACTCAAACTCAGTTCCTTGCAATGCGCGCTTAGCTAGTGTGTTACGAACAACACGTAACCAAACACCGTTTTCACGGGCTTGCTTACGCAGTGCTGTCATATCCCCAACGGTTACACCGCGAGAATCCGCAACTACAGCAGATAAGGCACCTTGAGCAGCTTCTTGGACTTCTGCGACTATCGCTTTTTTATCTTCTAGTCCTAATGCCACAATAAACTCCTAAACAGACCTTTCGGTCATTTGCACAAATCAGAATTCTGATTCATATCGAGTACGGTGGTACTCACCGTCTGCGCAGGCCAGCTTTCGCTATTAAGAAACGGCAGCAGAAGCTACCACCTCACCTGCGGTCTTTAACGGTCTTCGTCTCTGTCTAGCAGAGGGTGAAGACCCTCAAAAAACCTTTAGCCCAGCCCGAGAGCTGAGCTATCAATCAGATCTCTAAAGAAGACTGATCGATTAACAACCCTGGACCCATAGTAGAGGACAAGATTATTTTCTTTACGTAAACACCTTTAGCAGAAGCTGGCTTTAGCTTCTTAACTTCAGCGATCAACGCTTCGATGTTGCCTTTAACTGCATCAGCGGTGAAATCGATCTTGCCGATTCCAGCGTGGATGATGCCGTTTTTGTCTGTACGGAAACGTACCTGACCCGCTTTAGCGTTGTTGATAGCTGTAACAACATCTGGCGTTACTGTGCCAACTTTAGGATTAGGCATTAGACCACGTGGGCCTAAGATCTGACCTAACTGACCAACAACACGCATCGCATCAGGAGTCGCGATAACAACGTCAAAGTTCATCTCGCCGCCTTTAATCGCTTCGCCTAGGTCTTCAAAACCTACGATATCAGCGCCAGCTGCTTTTGCTTTCTCAGCGTTTTCGCCTTGAGCAAACACAGCAACACGAACGTCTTTGCCAGTTCCGCCAGGAAGAACGCTAGAGCCACGAACAACTTGGTCAGATTTGCGAGGATCTACACCCAAGTTAACTGCCAATTCGATTGACTCTTTGAATTTAACTGAAGATACGTCAGCTAAGATTGCAACCGCGTCAGAAATTGAATACGCTTTACCCGCTTCAATTTTTGCGTTAATTGCTTTAGTACGCTTAGTTAGCTTAGCCATTATTCTTCACCCTCAACAAGTAGACCCATGCTGCGAGCAGAACCGGCGATAGTACGCACTGCTGCGTCCATATCTGCCGCTGTCAAATCAGCCATTTTAGTAGTGGCGATCTCTTCCAACTGAGCGCGAGTAACAGTACCCACTTTCTCAGTATTCGGACGACCAGAACCACTCTTAAGACCAGCAGCTTTCTTCAAAAGAATTGAAGCTGGTGGAGTCTTAGTAACAAATGTAAAGCTGCGATCAGCATATACAGTGATTACTACAGGGATTGGCATACCTGGCTCATTAGATTGTGTAGCAGCGTTAAACGCCTTACAGAATTCCATGATATTTACGCCGTGTTGACCTAGCGCAGGACCAACTGGTGGACTAGGGTTCGCCTGTCCAGCTTTAACTTGCAGCTTAATGTAAGCTGATATTTTCTTAGCCATTTCTAACTCCTAATTGGGTCAAACGCCTTGCGGCTTCCCGTTCTCTATAGACAAAGAATCCCCACCTTTAATATAAAAGCAGGGATCCTTGTCAAACTATACTCTTTAAACCTTTGAGACTTGACCAAACTCAAGCTCTACCGGCGTCGATCTACCAAATATCAAGACCGCCACTTTTATCTTGTTCTTTTCGTAATCCACTTCTTCAACGGTACCGTCAAAGTCAGCAAACGGACCATCAGTTACTCTAACAACTTCACCCGGCTCAAACACTGTCTTAGGACGCGGCACATCTTCGCTACCACTTCTCACTCTTGACAACATCTCATCAGCTTCACGCTGAGTAATTGGCGCTGGCTGATCTCGCTTACCACCTATAAACCCTAATACACGGTCAGTATGCTTCACCAATTGCCAAGTATCGTCGTTCATCTCCATTTCAACAAAGACGTAACCCGGATAAAACTTTCGCTCTGATCTACGCTTTTTGCCATCTCTTATTTCAACAACTTCTTCCGAAGGCACTAAAATCTCACCAAAAAAATCTTCCATATCATTAATTTCGATACGGTCTTTTAGTGAAGCAACTACGCGCTTTTCGTAGTTAGAGTAAGCATGAATAATATACCAATTCTTCGCCATAACTTTTGCCCTAACCAATCACACTAGAGACAACCCAGCCTAAAAAGGTATCCAAACCCCAAAGCAGGAAGCCAATTATAATAACCACACCAACAACCATCAAAGTTGTCTGCCCCGTCTCTTGACGAGTAGGCCACACTACCTTACGAATCTCAGCTTTAGCTTCTTTCATATGCAAAAAGAAAGACGCACCTTTGACCGTTTGAAAAGCAATAAAACCCGCTACTGCGGCAATCGCTAGAAGAGCAACAACTCGGTAAAGTAAAGATTGTTCAGCATAGATTGAATTACCAACAACACCAGCAGCCACAAGAGCAACCACTACCAACCATTTAAGACCATCGAGCTTAGACCCATTAGATTCAATCTTTGAACTCACGCTTTGCGCCTCTACATGGATTAGTTAATGTTCAGATACAAATTCAATCTGTCTTCAGATGCCATTCTTGATTAAGAATGGCAGGCCAGGAGGGACTCGAACCCACAACCTGCGGTTTTGGAGACCGCTGCTCTGCCAATTGAGCCACTGACCTACTAAAAACAAGGATGCATATTATAATCACACCCTTGTCATTTAACAAGCTTAAACTACTAATTAATTAGCATTTTTTACTTGGTAATTTTTGAAACAACACCAGCACCAACAGTACGACCACCTTCACGGATAGCGAAACGTAGACCGTCTTCCATCGCGATTGGGTTGATCAGGGTAACAACCATCTTAACGTTGTCACCAGGCATTACCATTTCTACGCCTTCAGGCAGCTGTACATCACCAGTGATGTCAGTTGTACGGAAGAAGAACTGTGGACGGTAGCCTTTGAAGAATGGCGTATGACGACCACCTTCATCTTTGCTTAGTACGTAAACTTCACCTTCGAAGTCTGTGTGCGGAGTGATTGAACCTGGAGCAGCAAGAACCTGACCACGCTCAACGTCTTCACGCTTAGTACCACGTAGAAGTGCACCAATGTTCTCACCTGCACGACCTTCGTCAAGCAGCTTACGGAACATTTCAACACCTGTACAAGTTGTCTTAACCGTGTCACGAACACCTACGATCTCAACTTCAGATCCAGTGTTAACGATACCACGCTCAACACGACCCGTTACAACAGTACCACGACCCGAGATAGAGAATACATCTTCGATAGGCATTAAGAATGCACCGTCGATAGCACGCTCTGGTAATGGGATGTAAGTATCTAGCGCTTCAACTAGCTTTCTTACAGCTGTTGTTCCAAGCTCGTTCTCATCTTCACCATTGAGTGCCATAAGCGCTGAACCAGAGATGATTGGAGTGTCGTCACCAGGGAAATCGTACTGATCTAACAGTTCGCGAATTTCCATTTCAACTAGCTCTAACATTTCGTCGTATTCTTCAGTTCCGAAACCGTCACAGTCTTCTGCAAGAAGATCAGCTTTGTTTAGGAAAACAACGATGTATGGAACACCAACTTGACGTGAAAGCAGGATGTGCTCACGTGTCTGTGGCATAGGGCCATCAGTCGCGCCACATACTAAAATACCACCGTCCATTTGCGCAGCACCAGTGATCATGTTTTTAACATAATCGGCGTGACCTGGGCAATCTACGTGTGCGTAGTGACGAATAGTTGATTCATATTCAACGTGTGAAGTTGAGATTGTGATACCGCGCTCACG
>Ga0209396_1003096_pt1 | contig 17041 bp, 14 predicted proteins | sample GOMGulsemesocosm_6_FD_184638 | JGI IMG/M metagenome (GOLD analysis project Ga0209396, IMG submission 184638) | Methane-oxidizing microbial communities from mesocosms in the Gulf of Mexico - GOM8C Gulf of Mexico (SPAdes) (version 2) | ecosystem: Environmental > Aquatic > Marine > Cold seeps...
TTGCTTCCACAAAACGGCGTGAATACTTCCATGTAGCCTTGGGCTCGGCTTCCATGCCTCACACATTTGTTCCACAAACACTCAATCCTGCCTCTTACACTTTTATCTAATTTAAAAAGTTTTTCATTTTATAAATTTCTTTTAATTACTTATTAACAAGTAATCTGAATTTTTACGTCATCGCCGAAGAAATGTTCTTCGCAATTATTACCACCACCTTTGCGGTCGACAACAAGGAAGTCACATACCTTGTTCAAACCTAATACTGGGTGATGCCAAGTATTTTTGTGGTAGTTAATACCTTGATCAGCACGAGCGATAAACAAGTGCAGGTTTTCCGGCGTTGGTTCTTCAACGCAATCCGCCACCAGCACTAGATACTCTTCATCAGACAGCGGGTGAAAAGATTGGCTACCAAACGGATGACGCTCAACCATTTCGATATCCATCGCTAGTTCTTTAGAAACAGGACGAGGCTGCGCGCGGAAGATGTTGATTACCGCGTGTGTATCAGGTTTGCCACCAGCCGCTTCTAATTCAACATTCACCAAAGAATCATAACGCTCGGTATTACCGCCGTTAATCATAATAAGAGAAGAATCTTCCTTATCTCTTTGTTCTACATCCGGCACTTCAACCACATCACCAAAAGGCGCGAACGCTTCTTTGGTTAATGGTTGGGGAGTTAATTTATATTCTTTAGCCATCTTCTAGCTACCACGGTACGTAGAGATGCCGTAAGCAGAAACCAATAGAGGAACATGGTAATGCTCATCTGGGTTTTCGATACGGAAGTCAAAAGTAACCGTTGGGAAAAAACAAGACTTACCCTGCTTTTCGAAGTACGGGTCGGTAGCAAATTCGATGCGGTAAATACCCGCTTCGCGCTGCTGACCTTCCATCCAATCTACTATGCGACCATCGCTATTGGTTTCGCCAGAAGCAATTTGTTGGTACTGCTTGTCTGCGTCTAACTTGTAAAGTACTACTGCAACACCAACCGCTGGCTTACCAAGGTTAGTATCTAAAACGTGAGTCGTAATTGGGCTAGCCATGTTCTTACTCTTCTTTAATTTATAAGATCAAATTTCGAATCAACCAACAAGAAAGCATGATTATGTGTTTGTGTAGCGAATATGTGAGGCATGGATGCCGAACCTAAGGCTACAGGGATGTATTTACGCCGTTTCGTGGAATAAATACATAATCATGATTTCGTCTCTATTGATAAATTCTATCAGCCATTCGGAATGAGTTTATCAATTCGAATGGCGGTAATTTTTGCTTGCTCTGCAGCAGCGTTTTTCAATTCTACTTCGCGCTCATTCGGTAGACGTTGGTTTAATAACTCCAACATTTCCGCCGCGCTCTTTCCAGTCGCACATACGATAAAGATAAAACCATTCTTCTCATCGTATGCAGTATTGCCTGCAGATAAATTTTGAATCACTTCTTCGCTGGCTTCATCAACAGAAGACTGTTCGCCAGAGGCTAGCTTTTTAGTATGAGCATATTTTTCACGTAAGCTGGTTACGTCACCAATTTTTGGATGACCTTCAAACGCTTGTAAAAAATCTTGCTCGCCTAAACCTGCCCAAACCGATAATGCGGTTTCATGACAGGTGGCTTTTGAAATAAATGGACGTGCTGCTGCCATGCCATCAATCCAAGACTGAGAGGTACAGCAGTTGGAGAATGCCACTTTGGCATCCTCTGTTGAAAGCGCATTTAATTCACTAATGGAATAATTTAAATCCGTCATTAAGCGGAGAACCCCCATAAACGGATGCGGCTGATGCCACCATCTGGGTACATTTTTAAACGTACGTGAGTAAAGCTCTGCTCTTTCGCAGTGACTTCATCTTTAAAGGTATGCTCACGATCGGCAAACAAGGCAGTACGCTCAATAATAGGCGTCCATTCGATGTTTAGCTGCTCAGCTGTCTCCTCACCATTAGAGGCGTCTTTATCAAAACGTGCATCCAAGTGAGAATCCGCGCTTAATGCGTCTTTATTCGCTGCTTGCTCAGCAGTTAATACCGCACCTTCTAAAGCAAAAGCATTCGGGTAATTGCCTTTAAAGTGACAGGTATCGATTAAGATTTTTTCGATATTGCCGCGCGTTGCCAATTGTAGAATTAACCAATCATTGCCACGGTCTACTTCAACATCACCGATGCTACGACGACGCTTAGTTTCCCAACCATCACCCATATTTGCGCCACGCTCTGGCATCAATACGTTTTCTGGAGCGCTGAAGAACATGTCAGAACAAGCTACTGGACGGGCACCGTTTTTGATGTACGCAAGATCTAGAGGCTCGCCTTTCAAGAACCAGTTTTGGTCTGCAACGATTTCGCCATAGATATTTAAACGAGCAACACCACCATCAGGGAACATGTTGAAACGTACGTGAGTCCAAACTTGTTCAGAAACGATTAGACCGTCTTTTTCAATAACAGGGACGTCGATTAGGTTTTCGCTACCAGGATTAACAGCAGTGATGTCGATTAACGGTGTCCATTCAGTTGCATCCGTTGGCTCACCTTGAATATTACAAGCTTCTAAAGAAACCTGTTGTGGTGCGTTACCTAAAAAGTGAGCTGTATTGGCATTGATGCCGCGGATAATACCCTGAGAACCCAGTTTGATGATGCACCAGTCGAACTGCAAACCATCATCAGAAGAACCGTCTGGTAAAAAACGACGACGACGGCTTTCCCAACCATCCATCAACTGACCACGTTCGGTGAAAACACCTGGTTGGAAAATCGGGGCTTCTGCTTTTAATAGGTTTTCCATTTCAGCAAAAAAATCGTTGCTGCAAGAAAGTGCCTGACCGCCTAAACGACGAGCGGCTAAGTCTGTGTATAACGTGGATAAACGGTTACCTTTAGCGACTAAACTCATTTCTTTTTTATTTCCTATTTTAATTCTTTGATTTTACCAAGGTGCAATACAGTGCCTTGGCCTTTGCTATCAAGTTCGCCATTAAGTTGCTGCTTAATTTCCTTCCAAGCTAAGCCTCGGCTTTTTTTGGGATTAGCTGCAGCAACTAATGCTGAATCTTTATTCTTTGGAGAATCCGAACTAACAGTTGTGCTGTTTTCTTCTATCACTTGATTACTAGCATGGTCGATGGCGATTAATTCCCCGACTATGGATACCGCAACTTCCATAGGAAGTTTTCCCGGTACTGAACTTAAGCCTACTGGGCAGCGAATCTGTGCAATTTGCTCGGCTGTGGTTTGAAGGCGATCTGTTAAACGTTTTTGAAAACGTAATGCCTTAGTTTCTGAACCAATAAGGCCAATCGAGCGCAGTTGCTGCAGCGGATTACGATTACGTTTTAACGCAGTTAAACATAACTCAAAATCTAACTGATGATTGTGAGTTAGAATTAAAATATCACTACCATTGGGTAGGTCTTCTAATTCGTCACACGGCTCGCTTGCAACTATCTTTTTTACATTGGCTGGGATGTCCGCGGGAAATTCATCTACGCGTGAATCTATCCAACTGACCTTACAATTTAACCCCGCTAAAATCGTAATTATCGATTTAGCCACATGACCTGCACCAAAAATTCCGACATGAAATTGGCAAGCAGCGAAAGTTTCAATCAATACCGTTGCACTACCACCACAACACTGACCTAGTGAAGCGCCTAATGGGAAGTGGTGAATTTCTTGCTCAACTTTCGTTGTACCGGCGTTGGTCGCAATAATTTCTCGTGCTTTTTGCATCACTAGATATTCAAGATGACCACCACCGATGGTATCAAAGGTATCTTCCGCCGTGATCACCATTTTACTACTGTGATCACGAGGTGTAGAACCTGTGCAACCCAATACGGTTACGAGCGCGTATGCATCCCCACTGTGTTGCTGGGACTGTACGGCATCGAACCATTTTAGAGCTGGCTTAGGTTCTGACATGATTAAGCCTTCTGCTCTTGCGCAGCTTTACGAGCGTGTTCTTTAGTAGCTTGAACAGAACGTAATACACACTCAGGGGTTGCTGGCGTATCCATCTGTGCGCCGTATTTATAATCTGCAAGGCTGGCTATCGCATCACGAATCGCAGACCAAACAGAAATCCCTAACATAAAGGGTGGCTCACCAACGGCTTTAGAACGGTATATAGTTTCTTCGCGATTTGGCTTATCTTCAAGCAGGTTCACGTTAAATTCAAATGGGGTATCACCGACTGCAGGAATTTTATAAGTCGCTGGACCGCTCGTTAATAAACGTCCCTGGTCATTCCATTTTAATTCTTCAGTCGTTAGCCAACCCATACCTTGAATAAATGCGCCTTCGATTTGGCCTTTATCAATCGCAGGATTTAAAGAGCGGCCAACGTCGTGCAAGATATCGGTACGTACTAAACGGCTTTCACCGGTTAGGGTATCAACTAATACTTCGCTCACAGAAGCACCGTTGGCGTAGTAGTAAAAAGGACGACCCTGACCGCTGGCGCGATCGTAGTGAATCTTAGGAGTTTTGTAGAAGCCAGTAGAAGATAAAGGTACACGACCCATGTAGGCCTGCTGTACGAAATCAGCAAAAGGAACCCTCTGCTCTTCAATAGAGAGGTCTTCACCCTTCTTGCTGTCTAGTTTTTTAGCAATAACCAAATGATTGTTATCAAAGCTAATGTCGTCTTCTTGCGCACCATAATGTTCTGCAGCAAATTTCACCATACCGGCTTTAATACGCAAGCAAGCATCACGCGCTGCCATACCATTCAGATCGGTACCTGAAGATGCCGCAGTTGGCGAGGTGTTTGGAACCTTCTCAGTATTGGTTGCTGATACCTGAATGGTATCGAGGTCTACTTGGAATTCTTCCGCTACTACTTGAGCTACTTTCAAGAACAAACCCTGGCCCATTTCTGTGCCGCCGTGGTTCAAGTGAATACTGCCGTCGGTATAAACGTGCACCAGAGCACCGGCCTGATTCAAGAACTGTACGGTAAAAGAAATACCAAATTTAACCGGAGTTAATGACAAGCCTTTTTTCAAAAATGGGCTATTGGCATTGAACTGTTTAATCTCTTCGCGACGCTTCCAATATTCAGAAGTGGTTTCTAGCTCTTCTATTAACTCAGGTAAAACGTTGTTTTCAACGATTTGACCATAGTGAGTTTGGTTACGCTCGTCGACCTGTCCTTTCTTTTCACCATGCTCAACCTTTATATGATCATGCTTGATGCCATACAGGTTACGCTTACGAATGGTTAAAGGGTCTTCCCCTAGATGACGGGCGATATCGTCCATCATTAACTCACCAAGGATAACGCCCTGTGGGCCACCGAAGCCGCGATAAGCAGTATTCGATGTAGTATGGGTTTTACAACGATGCCCCACTACCTTGGTATTGTTTAAGTAGTAGGCATTATCCGAGTGGAACATGGCACGGTCGACAATGGCATCGGATAAATCTGGAGAATTACCACAGTTACCAGCAACCATGATATTACTGCCCATCATGATACCCTGCTCATCAAAGGCGACATCATAGGTATTGAAGAATGGGTGACGTTTACCGGTCATAACCATGTCGTCAGTACGAGACATGCGGTATTTAACTGGACGACCGGTTTTATTAGCAACGATCGCGGCAATACAGGCGAGCGGTGCTGCTTGAGTTTCTTTGCCACCAAAGCCACCACCCATACGACGGATTTCAACTTGGACTTTGTTTAGAGAAATATCTAAAACTTCTGCCACCAGCTTTTGTACTTCGGTTGGATGCTGAGTAGAGCTGTAAACCTTCATGCCACCATCTTCGGTTGGCAATACTGAACAGACCTGGCCTTCTAAATAGAAGTGCTCTTGGCCGTTCACGTGCTGCTGACCTTGAATGCGGTTTGGCGCTTCTGCTAGGGCTTTAGCTGCGTCACCACGAACAAGTTGGTGGGTTGGGCGGACGAAGAATTTATCTTCTAGGGCTTTTTCTACGGTAAGAGTTGGTTCTAGTACATCGTATTCGATTTTTGCTTTGGCGACTGCGGCTTTAGCAATTTCCATGGTGTCGGCAGCAACGGCGAAAATTGGCTGACCAATGTATTCGCACAGTTCTTCTACCAGCACTGGGTCTCCAGAAAAAACGGGGCCAATGTCAACATGACCAGGTACATCGTGTACCGTGATCACATCAACGACCCCCAAGGTTTCTCTAACTGAAGTGAGATCGATTGACTTAATTTTCGCGTGGGCGTGGGCACTGCCCCCCACTGCGATGTGCAACTGGTTTGGGTATTCTGGCATGTCATCAACATACACAGCTTTACCGGTAACATGTTTTTCCGCACTCTCGTGCTTCATGTTTTGTCCCGTCTGGCCTTTGCTCTTAACAGGGCTTTTAACTTTAGCCGGACGAGTTTTTTGTTCATTCTTGTCTAGAGTCTTTTCTGACTCTTGCGATGGAAGATCGATTAATTTACGCATGATTAGCTACCTCTGTTTTTACTTGTGCTAGAGATAGCTCACTGTTATCAAGCGATTCTATTCTTGTGAGTGAATTAGGGTTAGAAAGTTCAAAAGCACATTTTTGAATTAGGTTTTGGGCAACCTGCATACGATATTCAGAAGTTGCACGCACGTCTGTCATAGGTGCGAAATCTTGACCAAGTACTTGCGCTGCTTGTTCAAAAGCTTGCATAGAAACTTCTTTATTCAATAAGGCTTGCTCTAGGTTAGTGGCGGCTTTTGGAATACCTGCCATACCACCAAAACCAGAAGTTACGGCAGTAACTGTTTGCGCGCCGACCTTTCCTTCAAGCGTAAATTTAAATGCTGCAAGTACTGCAGAGATATCATCTTCAAGACGTTTAGAGATTTTATAAACTTTTAAACTTTGGTTTTCTTGCAAGCGAGGAATACGAATCATACGTAGGTATTCGCCCTGCTTTTGCTGGGTCTTTTTATAGTCTAAGAAAAACTCATGCAAAGGCAGCCAACGATTACCCTCGGCGCTGGCCAATTCAATGCACGCTTCCAAGGCTAATAATACCGGTGGGGTATCACCAATTGGCGATGCGTTGGCGACGTTGCCACCCATAGTGCCGTTATTACGGACTTGGCGTGAAGCGAAGCGGTGTAATAGCTGGCCGAACTCTGGGAAGTGCTCATTCAAGGTTGCTTCCATCTGACTATAAGTCACGCCGGCTCCGATTAAGATGGAGTCGTCTTCTATAGTGATGGTCTTCAGGCTAGCAATGTCATTAATCGCGATCAGCTGCGGTAGACGACGGCTCATCTGAGTAACTTCAAGGGCGATATCCGTACCACCGGCGACCATACGTGCTTCAGGGTACTGAGCTAATAAGGTCTTTAATTCGTCTTCGGTCTTTGGTGACCAGCTTTGGCTTGCGATGCCTGCATTTGAAGTGGCGTGGAAAAGACCCGCTTCAGTTTCGGCAGCCACATCAACTGGTGCTTCTGATTTTGCTTCGGCTTCTGGCTGCCAGATACCTACTTGGCCAGCATCAGCACTATTATTCTGATACTTGCTCATGTTTTGTGCGGCTTCGATAATTGGGCGGTAGCCTGTGCAACGACATAGGTTGCCAGACAATGCATCAATAACTTGATGATGATCCGCAGGCTCTCCGCCTTGATTTTCGTGTAATGCCGCCAACGACATAACGATACCTGGAGTACAGAATCCACACTGTGAACCGTGATAATCCACCATAGCCTGTTGCGCTGGGTGCAATTGGTCGCCGGTCTTTTCTTTTGCCGAGCCTGGTGTTGCTAATGCGTCTACCGTGATGAGGCTTTTACCATCGAGCTGAGCAACAAAGAAAATACAGCCATTGATCGCTTGATACTGCCACTTACCATCAGTCTTCTCACCGATAAGAACAGAGCAAGCACCACAATCACCAGAACCACAACCTTCTTTAGTACCCGGCAAAGCTTGCTGGGTACGCAAATAGCGTAATACTGTCATGTCACTTGAGACAGCTGATTCTTCGATCCAGCTGCCATTTAAACAAAATCTAATCACGGGTTTACTCATATTGATCACACGATGTGTATTACATTAGTGCGCGCATTATTACGCGAAAGTTACGACTAATCAAATTTCTGACCAATCAGACAGCTTTTAACTAGGAGGTATATTACCTTCAAAAACAGTACCAACCTTGTCAACCCCGCATGACATCTAGCTTCAAGGCTTTGCTTCTAGGCTCATAAAGCCTAATTAAGCTTCTGCTTTTTATGAGTTATTAATAAAAAGAGAATATAAGTATCACTAACGATTCACAAACTGGCTTTATATGACCAGTTACATGACCAAGCGGTCATGTATTTGCACCAATTCAGTTCAGTAGAGTTTCATTTCGCCCTGTCTTAGACCATTAATTAAGTATAGCTAGGTTAATCTTTAACCTTATACGCTTTTAATCTTTCAATAACTGCCTTTATAAATGAGTTATAAGCTGACCTTCCGAACAATTTTTTGAGAAATTTTCGTTTTTGACGCATTATAGTGTTGGTTTTGGCAAACTTATTGCTTAATTAAGCTGGCTAATTGGTCAAGAATTGAATTATGAATCAAATTGAACTGAACAATATAACCAAGCGTTATCCTGGCTGTATTGCTAACCAAGCGGTCGAACTGAAGGTTGACGCTGGTGAGATACATGCTCTGCTTGGAGAGAATGGCGCGGGCAAGAGCACTTTAATGAAAATCATTTATGGTGTGGTGAAACCTGACGAAGGCACAATGCGCTGGCAAGGAGAAGAGATCACTGTTAAAGGCCCAGCTCATGCTCGGAAGCTCGGCATCGGTATGGTTTTCCAGCACTTCTCGTTATTCGAGACTTTAACGGTTGCTGAAAATATTGCCCTTAGCCTGCCGAAAGAAGAAGCGGCTTCGTTGGATTTATTAAAGCAGCGCATCATCGAAGTCTCTGAACATTACGGCATGAAGCTTGACCCTAACCGTTATGTACATACGCTTTCTATCGGTGAACAACAACGAGTTGAGATTGTTCGTTGCCTTTTACAAGATGTTAAGTTATTGATTCTTGATGAGCCGACCTCTGTTTTAACCCCGCAAGAAGTTGAAACCCTTTTTAAGACCCTACATCTACTATCCGATGAAGGCTGTAGCATTTTATTTATCTCCCATAAGCTCGATGAAGTTCGTGCCCTATGCGATCACGCGACAATTTTAAAAGCAGGCCAAGTCAGCGGCCACTGTATTCCGAAAGAAACAACTACTGAAGAGCTCGCCCGCTTAATGGTCGGTGACGATACGCCACTTACCGAAGACTATAAAAAGGCGGAAGGAGCAGAGACCTATTTATCCATTGTCGATTTAAGTCACCAGTCTGACGATCCTTTTGCTTGTTCGTTGAAAAACATTTCACTCGAAGTTAAAGCGGGTGAGATTTTGGGTATCGCTGGTGTCGCAGGGAATGGTCAAGAAGAATTACTTAACCTCATTAGTGGTGAAGATACTAGTGCGAAACAAAGTGTTTTATTTGCTAACAAGGCAGTGGGAAATTTAACCCCAGAAAAACGTCGTATTTTAGGTTTAGGCTTTGTACCTGAAGAGCGCTTAGGTCGCGGGGCTGTGCCGGATATGTCACTTCAAGATAATGCTTTATTAACCGGCTATCAGGGTGACCTAACCAAAAACGGTTTGATCAATACCAATAAGGTAAAAGCCTTTGCGCAAAACATTATGGATAAATTTAATGTCAAAGCCGCGGGCATTCATGCTCAAGCCAAATCTCTTTCTGGTGGTAATTTACAGAAGTACATTATTGGCCGTGAAATTTTGCAAAATCCAAAACTATTGGTCTGCTCACACCCTACCTGGGGGGTAGATATCGGTGCGGCTATCTTGATTCGCCACGAATTGATTAAGTTGCGTGATGCAGGCTGTGCCGTACTGGTTGTATCAGAAGATATTGATGAGTTGTACTCCATCAGTGATCGCATCTGTGCGATTTGTAATGGTGAACTTTCTCCCGTGGCAGATACTCGTGATGTTTCCATTAACCAGTTAGGTATGTGGATGGCGGGTGATTTTCATGCCAAGACTACGCATTCTGAGAATAATACTGAAGTTGATAACTCTTCGACTGCTAAAGGAGCCATGAAGCCATGCTAAATATTACTTTAGAAAAAAGGCCGTCTGATTCTAAGGTGATGTCATATCTTTCGCCTGTATTTGCGATTTTATTAACGCTTATCAGCGGTGGATTATTATTCACCACGTTAGGCCAAGATCCTTTCCACGCGTTGTACACCTTTTTTATATCCCCCTTAACCGATGTTTATGGTTGGACGGAGTTAGGCGTTAAAGTTGCACCGCTAACGTTATGCGCCATGGGATTAATGCTGTGTTTTAAAGCAAGGATCTGGAATATTGGCGCTGAAGGCCAATTTATTCTCGGCGGCCTTGGTGGCGGTTATATCGCCTTAGAATTAATGGATGCTGAAGGCTTCTGGGTATTACCCCTGGTTTTATTCTTTGGGGCTTTGTCTGGTTTATTATGGGGGGCGCTCACTGCGTTATTAAAAACACGCTTTGGTGCCAACGAAATCCTCACGACTATCATGCTCAACTACATCGCCCTTAACTGGTTATTGTACGGAGTGCATGGCCCATTGAAAGATCCTGATGGTTTTAACTTTCCTGAATCTGCCTTATTTTCTGACTTCGCCACTCTGCCAGTTTTATCCGATGATTACCGTTTGAATATCAGTATTTTCTTTGCGCTATTCGCCGTGGCCGTTATTTGGGCTTTAATGTCGAAGACTTTATTAGGCTTTCAAATTGCAGTATTGGGTGAAGATAAATCCGCCGCACGTTTTGCCGGTTTTAAAGAAGAACGTTTAATCTGGTTTGTTTTATTAGCCTGTGGCGCTTTGGCGGGGTTAGCGGGAGTCAGTGAAGTGACCGGCTCGGTAGGTCAGCTCAATCCTTATATTTCTCCGGGTTATGGTTACGCCGCTATTATCGTGGTCTTCCTCGGTCGTATGCATCCCGTGGGTATCGTCTTTGCCAGCATGCTATTAGCCCTAACTTATATGGGTGGGGAAATGGCGCAGATGGATTTGGGCCTACCGAAATCGTTAACCGGTTTATTCCAAGGCATGTTGTTATTTTATCTACTCGCCTGTGATTTATTAATTAGCTATCGCATTGTGCGTAAGCCAGCTGCTCGTACTATCAGCAGCTCTTCCAACCCTGCACAAGCATAGAGGCTAGTACAATGGATTTCGAATTATTCACTAATATTTTATTCGCTACTTTACGTACCGGCACACCGCTTATTTTAATCGCCCTCGGTGAGATGGTGTGTGAAAAATCAGGGGTTTTAAACCTAGGTCAAGAAGGCATGGTATTAATGGGCGCCGCCCTTGGTTTTATCGCCGCAGTGGTTACTGGTCACGCTGGCCTAGGTATTATCGCCGCGATTCTCGCAGGCATGATGATGTCGGTTTTATTTGCTTTTTTATCGGTGACACTGGTTTCCAATCAGGTCGCTACGGGGCTGGCATTAACTATTTTTGGCACCGGACTCAGTGGCTTTTTAGGCGCGGGTTATGTCGGTATGGCAATTGATGGTATCGCCCCCTTCCCTATTCCGTTTTTAAGTGACATTCCGGTTATCGGCAAAGTTTTATTTTCTCATGATCCTTTGGTGTATTTTTCTTGGTTCATGTTTGCATTGATTTTCTGGTGTTTCCGTAGCACACGCTTAGGCCTAACCATTCGTGCTGTCGGCGAAAACCCTGAAGCGGCTAATGCTATTGGTATTCCAGTAATGAAGGTTCGTTATGGCGCCATTATGTTTGGTGGTGCTATGGCCGGTTTAGCCGGTGCTTATCTTTCCCTTGTTTACACCCCGATGTGGAGTGAAGGCATGTCCGCAGGACGCGGCTGGATTGCTTTAGCTCTTGTAGTTTTTGCCAGCTGGAAAGCCGAGCGTATTCTATTAGGTGCTTATTTATTTGGTGCGGCAAGCATCATGCATTTGGTTCTGCAAGGACTTGGCTTTGAAGCGTCTCCAAACCTTCTTGCTATGTTGCCTTATGGCGCCACCATTATTGTTTTGGTCATCATCGCCAGCGATGCGGCTAAAGCAAAATTGAGTACACCACTTGCATTAGGTCGGCCTTATAGACCGCAAGTGTAGCTTTCTATTTAAGCATTTTAAATTAAAAGCATTTGGTATCGCCGCAAGATAGTGGCGAACCAAAATTTTTATCTAACTGAACTCTAACTGAAGTGAACTAAAAGGAAGCATATCCATGCGTTCGAATAATCTAACTAAACTAGCGATGACAGCTGCTTTAGCTTTTGCGGCTAATGCAGCAATAGCCGAAGATCCATTAAAGGTTGGCTTTGTTTATGTCGGCCCAACGGGTGATGCCGGTTGGACTTTTGGCCACGATGAAGGCCGTAAGTACATAGTAGAAAAATTTGGTGACAAAGTTGAAACCAACTATGTTGAAAGCGTTGCCGAAGGTGCTGACTCTGAGCGTGTTATTCGCCAGCTTGCGGCAAAAGGCCACGATTTAATTTTCACCACCTCGTTTGGTTATATGAACCCAACCTTGAAAGTTGCAAAGAAATTCAAGAAGGTTAAATTCGAACACGCAACGGGTTATAAGCGTGGTAAGAATACCGGTACTTATTTCGCTCGTGCCTATCAGGGTCGCTACTTAACAGGTTTGATCGCCGGTAAGATGACCAAAACTAATGTGATTGGTTATGTGGCTTCTTTCCCAATTCCTGAAGTAATTCGTGGCATCAACGCTTTCACTAAGGGCGCTCAAGAAGTTAACCCTGAGGTTAAAGTAAAAGTTGTTTGGGCTTCTACCTGGTATGACCCAGCAAAAGAGCGTGAAGCGGCTGAAACTCTGATGTTGCAAGGCGCTGATATTTTAACTCAGCACACCGATTCAGCAGCGGTTATTCAAGCAGCAGAATCTAAAGGTAACTTCGCTATCGGTTATCACTCTGACATGAGTGCTTATGGCGCTAAGGCTCACCTAACATCTACGGTTCATAACTGGGGCCCTCTCTACGCAGCGAAAGTTCAAGCGGTTATGGATGGTACTTGGAAGTCTGAAGACCTATGGCCAGGTATCGCTGAAGGCGTTACTGATCTAGCACCTTTGAACGATGCAATTCCTGCGGACGTTAAAGCGCTAGTTGCCCAGAAGAAGCAAGCGATTAAAGATGGCAAGATGCGCGTATTTGATGGTCCTGTTTTTGATCAGTCGGGCAAAGAAGTGGTTGCTGCTGGCAAGACTATGGAAGATGGGGCTCTTAAGGGCTTTAACTGGTACGTTAAAGGTGTTGAAGGCAAGCTACCTAAAAGCTAGACCTTTATAAGCTTCATCGGCCTTAGGTACTGCTATTTAATAACAGAACCTAAGGCCGTTTATCAATCAAGGACAGATTGTTCACATTAGCTTGATGCAAATCGCCTTACAAGCCGATGAGTTTTTCGTTCAGCATGACATTCTGTTACAATGAACATCCGTATTATTCAGCGGATGATGTCACCTAATACTGTTATTGACGAGGCCTTTGGTGAGCGAGACTAAGAAGTACAAGCCGGGTAAAATCCGTGAGCAAAATAGCCAAAAGATCCTACAAGCGGCTGAAGTTGAATTTGTAAAGCACGGTTATAAAGGGACCAGTATGCAGTCTATTTCTGACGCTGCCGGTTTGCCAAAAGCTAACTTACATTACTATTTCACTAATAAAGCTAAGCTTTATAATGCTGTACTCGAAGACATAGTTCAGCGTTGGAACGAAGTATTAGCGGATATCACTGTAGATGATGATCCAACTGAAACCTTAGAATTCTATATTCGTACTAAGGTTGAGCTAGCCATTCGTTACCCGAATGCCTCTAAAATATTCGCCACCGAAATAATTCAAGGCGCGCCGAATGTTAACGAATATCTACGCACGGATTTACGTACTTGGCTAAGAGCCAAAACTAAAATCATTGAAAGCTGGGTCGCTCAAGGTAAAATGAGCAAGGTTGATCCCGAGCATCTATTTTTCATGATTTGGTCCACTACGCAGCACTACGCTGATTTCGAGACCCAAATTTTAACCATTACCAATAAGCTTGAATATGAAGCCGATGATATCGAACGCATCAGCCGCTTCTTATGCCATATGATTCTTACAGGTTGTGGATTAACCCCTACCCACAAGCTATAAAGCTCTGTAAAATATTTTTATCGGCAGATTAACACGCAAGTCACTGCTATTACTGTGCGCAAGCAGTACATGGTGACTTAGCGTCTTAAATTTTTGATATCTCCTGCTATCAATTCCTTTGTTTCCGCTTGCTCTCTTACGATGTTAAATCAATGTAAAAGAGGGACTCTATGTCTAATTCTCTGCCTATAAATAACGCTTCAACAGAAAACCTCTCTGCAGAAAAAAGCCTGTGGATAAAAAACCCGCTATCTGTATTTACGGCCAACCAACAAGATGCAGGTAACGGTATTGTTATTCGTGATGGCAAAATATTGGAGTTGGTAGCAAGTGGCTCGGAACCACTACATGAAATAGATCAAGTATTTGATGCCAGCCGCCATGTCTTACTTCCTGGCTTAGTGAATACTCACCATCATCTCTATCAAACCCTTACTCGTGCCTTTCCGCCGGCACTGAATAAACGTTTATTCCCATGGTTACAAACCCTTTATCCTGTATGGGCCAAGCTGCAGCCTGATATGCTGCACGCTGCAACCGAACTGGGCTTAGCCGAACTCATGCTATCGGGTTGTACTACGGTTGCTGATCATCACTATCTATTTCCACAAGCGTTAACCGAAGCCATTGATATCCAAGTCTCTGCTGCGGGAAAAATCGGTAACCGGGTAATGCTTACTCGAGGCTCCATGAGCCTAGGTCAGGATGATGGCGGCCTGCCACCGCAATCGACTGTGCAAACCGATGCTGCAATTTTGGATGACTGCCAACGGGTAATTAATCAGTTCCACCAACCGGGCCCAGGCGCTATGGTGCAATTAGCGTTAGCACCTTGCTCCCCCTTTTCAGTTACCACTGATTTGATGAAAGAAACCGCGAAGCTAGCCCGAGCAAATAGTGTGCGCTTACATACCCACCTAGCCGAGACCGAAGACGAGAACAGTTTCTGCCTGCAAACCTTTGGCTTGCGTCCATTAGATTATTTAGAATCTGTTGGTTGGTTAGCCGACGATGTATGGCTTGCCCACGGCATTCACTTCAACGATGAAGAGATTAGACGCCTGGGTAAAGCGAAAATAGGCATAGCGCACTGCCCTTCATCCAATATGGTATTAGCCTCAGGGATCTGCCGCACCAAAGAATTACAAGCCGCTGGCGCGCATGTTGGGTTAGGTGTGGATGGCTCAGCCTCTAATGATGGCTCTAATATGATTCAAGAAGTTCGCCAAGCGTTGCTGATCAACCGTCTGCGCTACCAAGCAGATGAAGTAACCCATCAAGATGCGCTCTATTGGGCTACTAAGGGCTCTGCGCAAGTATTGGGCCGCGATGACATTGGTGAACTCGCGATAGGCAAGCAAGCGGATATCGCTTTATTTAATCTTGATGAGCCACGCTTCTCCGGTTCCCACGATCCTTTAGCAGCTTTGATTCTATGCGGTGCTCATACTGCAGATTACGTTATGGTGGCAGGTAAATGGAAAGTTAAGCTGCGAAAGTTGGTTGATAATGATATCGCTGAGATTCAATGTCGTCATCACGCATCAGCACTGACATTAGTGAGCTAACCAATTATCCAGTAAAGCGCTTTCTCAATATAAAAGCCTCGATATATAAGTCACGATAAGCAAACTTGGCTTATTTTAACGAGCTAATGTGTCATCAAAGATGCAAATACCTGACCATTCTGTTAAAATTTGGCGTTAATTAGATTTTTCGATTAACTGAGGCAGCTAACATTCAAACAGGCTGCCAAAAGGATAAGCAATGAGCAAGTATGAATTAGACTTCTTCGTTTCCTGGGAAGAACTTCACAAGACTGGGCGCCGATTAGCCAAAACCCTTCATAACTTGCAAGAGTGGAAAGGTATTTTAGCGGTTACTCGTGGAGGCATGGTTCCAACAGCCATTATTGCCCGTGAATTGAATATTCGCTTAATCGATACAATCTGTATTTCTAGCTATGATGGCCAAGAGCGTGGGGGACTTTCTCTTACAAAATCTCCTGAATTACCTGATGGTGGCAAAGGCTGGCTGATCATTGATGATCTAGTCGACACAGGTAAAACAGCTGCAGAAGTACGTGCACTTTTCCCTAACGCTCATTTCGCCACCCTGTATGCTAAGCCAGCAGGGATAGAGTACATTGATAGTTATGTTGAGGAAGTTACTCAGAATACTTGGATTCGTTTCCCTTGGGATATGAAACTAAGCTACGCTGACCCTATCGTTAAAGGCGGCTAGTAATCAAAAAATTGCACCCTAGCGACTGATATAGCAATACAGGATGTATTGCTATATCAAACTTCTCTTTGCTTTTCAGCTCTTTCTATTTAGCTTTTACTTCTGCAGCCATTTCTTCATTCAGTTCACGAAATACAAATACTCGTGCCATCATAAAGTTAAAGCCCATCCCCATTAGAACGCCGATGATGAAAGCCATAAAAGGGTTTTCGATAAAGAAAGGGACGTATTCAGTCAGCAATGTATAGCTACCAAAATTAATCGCAAAACCACCCAGTGACGTCATTACAAAAGAAACCCACTGGGTAAGCTTTTTCGATTTGTGTCTATCTGTAAACGTTACTGTGCGATTCCAAAACCAGTTCCAAGTAACCGCTGGCCAGAATGAGATAGCACGAGCCGTAGTATGGTTAAGACCTAAGAATAATTGCAAACCAAAGTAGATAAGGCTATCAATTATAAAACCTGTACCACCGACTAAACCAAACTGTAGAAACTCAGATGCCGTTGGAAATTTAAACTTATATAAGCGACGCAAATGTCTTAAGTAGAGTAACTGTTCTTTGAAATCTAAC
>Ga0209396_1003097_pt1 | contig 17041 bp, 17 predicted proteins | sample GOMGulsemesocosm_6_FD_184638 | JGI IMG/M metagenome (GOLD analysis project Ga0209396, IMG submission 184638) | Methane-oxidizing microbial communities from mesocosms in the Gulf of Mexico - GOM8C Gulf of Mexico (SPAdes) (version 2) | ecosystem: Environmental > Aquatic > Marine > Cold seeps...
TCGCTCCATTGCTGCGGAGGGGTGGCAGAGTGGCCGAATGCACTGGTCTTGAAAACCAGCAGGGGTTAATAGCTCCTCGAGAGTTCAAATCTCTCCTCCTCCGCCATCCATTCAAGAGAACGCTAATTGATTCGATCAGTTAGCGTTTTTTTATATCTCATTTTCGACATTTTTTTCACTAATCCTCTGCTAACTTCATTATCATAGCCGAACATTTACTCATCCTCTTGAGATCTAAGCTTATGAATCTATTTATCTATAATCGTATTCGGTCTTTTCTTATCGCCGTATCTGTTGTTATCAGTTTACTTTTTTCTACGACCATTTTTGCTGAAAACAAGATCATTCAAGCGCCGACGTTTGTATTACCTGGAATAGATAATACTGAAGTGAACCTTGAAGACTATCGAGGCAAGGTAGTATTAGTCGATTTTTGGGCATCCTGGTGCACGCCCTGTATTCGTTCGTTTCCGTGGATGGATGAAATGGTTGATAAATATGGCGAACAAGGATTTGAAATTATTGCCATTAATATGGATCAAGAGTCTATTTTAGCAACCAAATTCTTACAGCGTTATCCGAATAAATTGACTATCGCATTTGATCCGCAAGGTGTTGTTGCTGAGCAGTATGAAATCATGGGATTGCCGAATTCATTTATACTTAATAGGAAGGGGGAGATTGTTTATAAGCATGTCGGCTTTAGGTTAGCAGAGCTAGATAAATACGAAGCTGAGATCTTATCGCTATTACCTCAGGACTAGGAATAACGTGATTTAATTAACTGGTGATGGCGTTAGTTAATGAGTGGTGGAGAAGTATTATGAGACGGATTTTATTATTAGCCAGCATATTAAGTTTAACGGCTTGTTCGTCACTCGGTGTCAAACCTTGGGAGCGTGACTTATTAGCGAAACCTGAAATGCAACTTGTGGAAAACCCAATGGAAATAGGGTTTGACGATCATACTTATTTCAGTAAAGAAGGCTCTAGCGGCGGTGGTAATTTTGCTGGTGGAGGTTGTGGATGCAATTAAAAAGCAAAAACAAAACCTTTACCAACATTTCGATATCACTTGCAGCTGCGACATGTGCACTTGCTGCCCCCGTAACAGCTCAGCCGTCTGAATCCGATAGTTGGAATGTCGATGCCGGATTACTCATTTATGTAGAAAGTGATGAGCAAGTGCAAGCTTATGAAGGTGCGCTTTCTATCACCAAGCAAATTGATGACGAGCGTAGTATCAATGTTAAAGGTGTGATTGATGTACTGACCGGCGCATCACCTAATGGCGCCGTTGCTCAAAATAGGGCGCAGACATTTACTCGACCATCAGGTAATGGAACGTACACCACTGCAGCAGGCGATACCCCGCTGGATGATACCTTCCGCGATACGCGTGTTGCACTCAGTACTCAATACCAACACCAGCTAAGTCGCCTTTGGTTATATTCTGGTGGCGTGTACCTGTCTAAAGAATATGATTATCTTGCCTTGTCGATCAATAGCGCACTTGCCCGTGATTTTAATAATCGTAATACCACAGCATCTGCTGGTTTTGCTTATGCTTACGATACCATAGAGCCAGAAGGGGGGATTCCCATTGCTGGAGTTTCGGTTGACGAAGCTGATAACCGGTTAACAGACTCAGATACTAAACAAACCCTTGATCTTCTCTTTGGTGTTACGCAAGTTATTAATCGTCAAGCATTGATGCAATTTAACTATTCGCTGAGTGATGTCAGTGGTTATCAAACGGACCCTTTTAAAATATTGTCCGTGGTTGACAGCAATGGTTGGGCTAATGATTATGTTTATGAGAATCGTCCTGAACAGCGCAGCAAACAAAGCCTATTTTGGCGTACTAAATATAACTTACAGCCGTCCGGTCAAGTGCTGGATGTTAGCTATCGCTATTTTTGGGATGACTGGGGGATAACCTCACATACCATTGACAGTAAATGGCGAGTACAACTTTCAAATCAGCATTTTATTGAGCCGCACCTTCGTTATTATAGCCAACAGGCGGCTGATTTTTATCGGGTCTATCTTGATGAAAACCAGCCAATACCGGAATACATGACCGCAGATTATCGCTTGGGTGAATTACAAACGTATACCATTGGCTTGAAATATGGTTTACCGATTGCGGGTAATGAGTTTAGTGTACGGCTTGAATATTATCTTACTCAAGTGACGGGTGATGATTCGTTAGCGAAAGGTGCTGGTATGGCGGGTGTTGATCTGTATCCTGATAAAAGCGCTATTATGTTGCAGAGTTTTTATCGTTTCTAATATCGATATGAATACAAGCAGGAATAAGGTTTGAAAAAAAACTATACCTTAAAACGCCAAGCTGATTATTGGCTTGGTGAGTTTACTGTCATGGCTAGCCCTTGCCAGATCTTACTAGATAACCTTGATGAAGCATTGGCGCATCGTCTTACTGCCCTCGCATACGCAGAAGCAAAACGCATTGAATTAAAATTTAGTCGTTTTCGTGATGATAATATTATTGCTCGTCTTAATAACACAGATAATGAAACGATCGCCCTTGATGAAGAAACAACCCGACTGATTAATTTAGCTGATTTATGTTTCCAACTCAGTGGTGGTTTATTTGATATCAGTTCTGGTGTATTAGGCAAGCTCTGGCACTTTAAACAACAAACACAACTACCGAATGATGCGGACATTAAAGCATTATTACCCAATATAGGTTGGCAAAAATCCAGCTGGAACGCACCATTATTGCGTTTACCTAAAGGCATGCAAATTGATTTGGGTGGTATAGGTAAAGAGTATGCTGTCGATAAAGTTGCGCAGCTATTGCAGCTGCAAGACTGTGGCGCGTTTTTAGTTAACTTTGGGGGTGATATTTATGCCAATAAATTACGCAATAATGGAGATGCTTGGCAAGTAGCGATTGAAGATCCACAGCGTCTTGGTGAAAGTAAACTCATGGTTAGTTTAGCCCAAGGTGGCCTTGCAAGTAGTGGAGATAGCCAGCGATTTATTGATATTGACGGTCAACGTTATAGCCATATCTTAAACCCTAAAACTGGCTATCCTATTGTTGGTGGACCCGCTCAAGTCACTGTTTATGCACAAAACTGTGTGCAAGCGGGTATGTTAGCAACGATTGCCTTGTTACAAGGTGAGTTCGCTGAAGACTTTTTAAAAGAGCAGGACTGCCGATATTGGTTGTAATGGCTAAACCTGATTTTGTGGTTTTCCGGCGATAAACTGCTCAATATTATTAATCAACTGATTCGCCAATGTCTGAATTGCTGAGTCAGAGCCCCAGGCTACATGTGGCGTTAATATAAGATTTGGTAAGTGTGCATTGGCTATTAAGGGATTACTATCATTGGCTGGCTCCTGGGTAAATACATCAACACCCGCACCTGCAATTTGTTGGTTAAGTAATGCATCGACTAGCGACACCTCATCAACCAAACCACCACGTCCTGCATTAATTAACACACTGGTGTTTTTCATTAACTTAAATTCTTCACTGCCGATGATGTTGTGGGTTTGTTCTGTCAGTGGACAATGTAAAGTCAGCACGTCCGCTTGTTTTAAGACTAATTCAAATGGACTGTAACCTTCACGACATTGAGTTGCACCTTTACGCTCAGCAAACAGCACTGACATACCTAACGCTTTGGCTAAGGTCGCCACGGCATTACCTAGGCTGCCTTTACCAATAATACCTATCGTAGAACCGGCAATATCAGAAATGGGATGGCTAAAGAAGCAGAATTGTTTTTGCTTCTGCCAGACACCTGCTTGAATATCTTGATGGTAACCAACAAGGTTTCGCTTTAGTGCAAACATCATGGCGACAACATGTTCAGGTACTGAATTCGTGGCATAGCCTTGGATATTGCTCACGGTGATATTGTGCTGACGACAATAATCCAAATCGATATTATTGGTGCCTGTTGCAGCCACAGCGATCATTTTTAATTGTGGACACTGGCTTAATACCTGCGCATCTAAAGTAACCTTATTGGTAATAACAATGCTTGCATCTTGCAGGCGCTCAATGACTTGATCTGATGTTGTAGTCGCATATTCGAGCCACTGACAGTCAGCATTAGGTTGAGGGATAGTTATGTGTTCTGGGATTGTAGAGCGGTCGAGAAAGACGATGGTTTCCATGAATGCGAGTCCTTGTTCATAAAACATTATTTTTAATTACCAGCAAAGGTTATAAAGTAAGTTTACCAGACTTTAATATAAAGCTATGCAGTATTAAGTAGTGTTACTTGTGATAAATTTAACCGAGGTTATTATCAAAATGACATATCTTTTTGGCTAAAAAAAGATAAAGTTAAAAGTGATGGTATTTCTTGATTAGACTGTGGAAGACATTTTTAATGAATAATATTTTTGATTCGATACCAACAGATCTCAGTAGTGAAGTATTTGAAGATTTGGTTAGCAGTGATAAGGTAAAAATAGAGCGTATTATATCAAAAGGGCAGACATCGCCAGATTTTGGTTGGTACGATCAAGAACAAAATGAGTGGGTGATTGTTATTGCTGGTAGTGCCATTATCGGGTTTGATGATAAACCATCAGTGACGTTAAAAGCAGGTGATTACCTTAATATTCTAGCGCACCAAAAACATAAAGTAGCTTGGACTGATCCAGATGTTGAAACCGTTTGGTTAGCAGTCCATTATTGATGGTTACTTAAATAGGTTGTTACTTAAATAGGTTGTTATCTAAATAGGTCGTTATCTAAATTGATCGATACCTGAATTAATGGATATGTAACATATGCACATTATTATAATCACCGATATTTTTGGTTTGACCAAGGATATCGACTTACTTGCTACGTCATTATCAGCTGAGCAGGTGCGGGTGACGGTAATTGATCCTTACGATGGCCATAAGCAAACATTTATTCATGAGCAAGCCGCTTACGATACGTTTATCACGCAATATGGACATGAAAGCTATATTTCTGCTGTAAAAGTAGCGATTGAATCAACAAATGATGAGGTGGTCTTGCTTGGATTCAGCGCTGGTGCATCTGCAGCTTGGAAAGCCATAGACCGACAAGCGAATCCACTAATTAAACATTGTATTGGTTTCTACCCAAGCCAGATCAGAAACCACCTAGATGTAATGCCATGTTGCCCTGTGACATTGGTATTTCCTTGTGAGGAGAAGCATTTCGAGATTGATGATGTTATTGCAGCACTGTCACCTCTAAAACAGGTTAACTATATTAAAACCAAATATAATCATGGTTTTATGAATTCATTATCTGCTAATTATTCATTAATTGGCGCCACACTGTTTAATGATAAAATTAGTGACGGTAGTAAATTAGCTAATGTGAATGTACTTAAGTAAGCTGTTGATGTTAAATTACTTATCACTTCTTTGTTAGTTAACTATGTAGGACGATAGAAATGGAAATTCGAATTGATGATTTAAAAGGTAAAGAAGTTGCGCTGTTATTACAAGAACATCATCAAGACATGCTGGATCATACGCCTGCTGAAAGTGTGCATTCGTTAGATATTAGCGGATTGCAAGCGCCTGATGTGACCTTTTGGAGCGCGTGGATAGATGGCGACCTTGCTGGTTGTGGTGCAATTAAGATTATTGAAGAGGGGCATGCGGAGCTAAAATCAATGCGTACATCGAGCACCCATCTTCGTCAAGGTGTTGCTCAGCGATTGCTCACGCATATTCTCACGGAAGCTGAGCAGCAGGGGATCACTAAGGTTAGCTTAGAAACGGGGACTCCCGATTCGTTTATACCCGCTCAAAAATTATATCGAGATTTTGGCTTTAATGAATGTGCGCCTTTCGCTGATTATCGTGAAGACCCGTACAGCTTATATATGACTAAAGAACTAGCTTGATGATTTTAGATGCTTGTTTAGGAAAAGTTAATGTCGATTAGAACGATTAAAGAAAGTGATTGGGATGCGATTATGCAGATCCAGTCAGATGCCTACGCAAGTCATCTCCATGAAGAATTAACCGTATTACAAAGTAAATGGATTGCCTCTCCCGCCAGTTGTTCTGTGTTTAATAACACAGATGACTGCGTATTAGGCTATTTGTTGGCGCATCCATGGCAGGGAAATCAAGCGCCAAAGTTAGGTGAGGCTGTTGTGATGGATACAGGCTATAGCGAGGTATATTTACATGACCTGGCTATTTTAGCTGATGCTCGTGGTTTAAGTATTGCCAGTCAACTCATTAATCACTTCATCATAGCTATGCAAAGTTTAGGCTGTCAGCGGGTATTGTTAACTGCGGTACAAGACTCTGCGCCATTTTGGCAACAATATGGCTTTAGCTGCCTTGAGCATATCTCAGTGTGTTCAAGTTATGGTCAAGGCGCCAAGTTAATGGAGCTTAATTTACAAGCTCATTCCAAATAGTACCGTCATTGGAATTTTATTGCGGCGTTGATTATTTGCTTCTTCCCGGTGGACGGAAATAAGTCACATTATCTATGGCAAAACGGCCACCAAGATTACTAAATGAGACTGTTACTGTTTTAATCGCAGGTCCGTGATAATCATACCGAGCACCAACAAAGAAAGGATCTACCGTGGTGGTTAAGTCGACCATCTCCCGTAAAAGTCCAACTCCCGGACGATTTAGATGAATGATAACTGACTGGTTAAAGCTTGTTGTTACATTTTGTGCGACACCGAAACCGAAATCTGTTGTCGGTACGTCGAAACTAAGGTGTAACACGCCTGTGCTATGACCTTCAATGTTGGGTTCTGCGATATTATAGGTTTCACTGGGACCAGATGTTGTGCCGATAGCACAGTCAGCATTGGGTGCTGCACCCATTAAAAAGCCATAATTAATACCGGCGAGGGACGTACCATCACATGGAAAATGACCTGTATCATACGTTTCTGTGACAATGTTTTTCTCTGCGAAACAAGCCGATGAAATAAATGTAAGGGCAATGCAGCCTGACGTACAGGCAAAGCGGAAAATATTCATATCATACTCCTAATAGAAGCAAAAATAGTTATTTCGCTTTAGCCTGTTTCTTTGTTTGATTATCTCTACCAAAGCAAAATAATAGCGCTGATAGCTCTAAAGAATCTTTAGCTATATATCTAAAACTATCATTAAATCATTAGCCACTTTTAAGATTAAATCAAGTAAAATACAACCTTGCATTGTCTCTATAGCAGGGCTATTTGATGCTAATTTTGTAGGGCATCAAATTGTCGTTTCACTAAATATCATCGCACCTTGAAGCAAGTTATACATGATCGCACTTGATACCGCGATAAATAGTATGCCGGTAAACAAATTGATGGCTGGCGCTGCTTTTTGTACGCGGGTCTGGATCACTGGTTTCGATAGAATCAAGGCGATAAATACAAACCAAATTAGCGATAATACCAGCATGATGACGGTTGCAGATAGCTTAGTGAGCATACTGACATCGGGCGTGATCATGGCTGAGAATAAGATAATGAAAAACACCATACATTTCGGATTTAATAAGTTAGTCCAAAGTCCTTGCATGAAACCTTGTTTTGGCGTCAATTGATTTAATTTAAGTTGGTTATCATCTACTAATACCTTTGCTTTCCAATGTTGCAGCGCACCTTTTACCGCCCCAAACCCCATCCACGCTAAATAACTTGCTCCTACCATTTGCACTATAATGTACAGCGTTTGCGAGCTTTTAATAATCAGACTGACACCCGTTAGACTTAAGATGGTATGAATTAAAATAGCAATTGATATGCCGATTGCAGAGGCAATTGCGGTGTTTCTTGATTCTTGACTCGCAAGCTTTACAACCAAAGCAAAATCAGGTCCTGGGCTCGCTAACGCAACAGCGTGAATAACAGCGAGTGATAACAGCAGTTCGATGTTCATTGATAAATCCTTAAACGTAAATTCTGTCGCTATTTTGCAGTGATAAATAGGGCATTTATAGTAAAAAATTGCACTGCGGGGCTTAAGGGTAATTAAAAATATGTTTAGTGGCAGGATCTGTAACTTAACTTGTGGCTTGGATTGTGATTAAAGTACGCGGCGTTGAAAGTGAGACGGAGTAATTAAAAATGCATTTTTAAAGGCTTTATTAAAATGACTTTGATCGAAAAAACCAACTTGGTAAGCAACATCAGACAAGTTACCGCCTTTCATTAATGCCTTTTTCGCATATTCTAACCGTACTCTTTTTAAGTAAGCATGTGGTGTCATGCCCATCGACTGTTTAAACTGACGGAGAAATTGAAACTTACTTAAATCAAGCTGTCGTGATAATTCATCTAACTGAAATGACTGGCCCGGTTCATCGTGGAATAGTGCTTTAATAAAACCTAATTGCTGGGTTGATAGTTGTTTGATTGAAGCATGTTGTTGTGCAGGAATACCACCATTGTGAATAAACAATTCGGTAATGAACGCCATCATAGTGGTTTCTATGTGCAGCTGCGCAGAAACATCGTGCTCTGTGGTTAAGAGTTTATGTAAATGTAGGAATGCACGCGATAGATTCGGGTTGTTAATTAGCGGGGCATTGAAGAAAGTTTCAACCTGATTCATTTCTCGGCTAATATCGTTAACATAATCAACAGGTAGCGCCATTACATGTGATTGATAACCACCAAGCGTAATATTTTCGCCATTGTGTGCTTCGTCAGGGTTTAACGTAGAGATAAAGCCTGGAGCAAGGTGATATTGCTTGCCCTTATGCAGATATTGTTGGCAACCGCTCGTTACAATACCAATGTGATAATCAAGATGGACGTGTCGTTCAAAAGAAAATTTATCAACATTCGCAGAACTTAGTTCAATGTTTGGCAGGATAGGGTTGTGCCAATATTCAATTTGTTCTGATTTTTTATCCATGGCACTCATTGTCACACTCGCTGCTTTTATTCGAACAGACTAGGTCCATTAACCGAGTATATTAACAGCTATTGGTTAGCTGATAATAGTAAATAATTGCAGTCTCGCCTCTAAATATAACTAATCTTGCATTCATTAAACGACGGTAAAGTCGTGCTATTTGGTCTTTTAAACGTTATTTAAAATGCAGTTGTTGCAGAGGTGTTAAATTTGCGATCGCAATCAAGTTTTTATTAACACTGAATAAGCCAAGTTTAAGGTGTTGTTATTAAATGCATTTTAGTTTGATGTAGTGCTGTGAACTCTGTTCTTGATGGTCCTAACTCATTTTAAAACAGCTTGTAACATTTCGTTACATTTGAGAAAAACTTCTGACACGATTTCATAGTTTACTTATGTCATGTGTGTAGCAGTACTTAATATTGGCTGTTTATACAAACTTAAATGAGATAAAGATAAGGATTATTAATGCAAATTAAGCATCGTACTCATGGACATGAGCAACCGTATTGGCCTGCTGGCCCATTTAAAATCAGATTACCATTTGTACATTATCGTTGGGAAATGCCGGAAATGATCCAAGGTTTTTTCATGTTTGTGGTGGGTTTAGCTATGATCCCATTACTCGAAAATTACCTTGGCATGCCATATGAAGCAGCCCTGGCTTTTACCTTTGTCGCAGGGCTTTGTTATATTTTACCTGCGCTGCTTGGTGTGCCTTTAGTTCCTGGTTGGATCACGCCTGCTATTCCGGTGGTATTACTGTATTTAAAAGGGTTTGAACCGGGACCCGAAGCAATTCAGGCCTTATTCGCTTTGCAAATTGAAGTTGCTGTTATTTTCTTCATTTTAGGAGTGACGCAATGGGGTTCTAAGTTAGTCAATTTTATACCTAATTCATTGAAATCAGGTGTTATTATTGGTGCCGGTATGGCTGCACTTATGGGCGAGTTAAAATTGGGTGGACGTATTGATACAACACCTATCTCTTTGATTGTAGGTTCAATTATCTCTGCTTATGTGCTTTTTTCTTTATCATTTAAGAATGTGATTGACGGTAATTCATTTGCTAAGAAAGTCGCTAACTTCGGTATGGTCCCAGGCATGATTATCGCTATGTTTGTGGGCTGGTCTGTCGGTGAATATCCATTACCGGATATTCAGTGGGGTATCACCCAACCAGATTTTACTTTGATGACTGAATACTTACCCTTTACCGTTGGCTTCCCTAATTTGGATGTGTTCTTGCTCGCTATTCCGACCGCGTTAATTGCTTATGTTATTGCATTTGGTGACATCATTGTTGGTTTTTCTTTAGTAAAACGAGTTGATCACATTCGTGTTGATGAAAAGATCGAAGAAAGCGTAGATAGGGTGCACTTGGTTACAGGGCTGCGTAATCTGATCCACGCATTTTTTGCACCTTGGCCGGGACTAGCGGGCCCGTTATGGACAGCTGCTCATGCAACCGTTGCAGAGCGTTATGCAATGGGACGTAAATCTATGGAGTCTATTTATAGTGGTGGTGGCACATTTTGGATCAGTGGCTTGGTTGCCCTTTTTGCTTTGCCTCTTGTGACAGTGTTTAAACCTGTGTTACCAATCGCGTTATCGTTAACTTTGATCCTAACTGCGTATATTTGCATCATGGTTGGTATGGAGCAGTTAAAAGATTCTGTAGAACGTGGCGTAGCTGGCATTGTGGCTGTCACATTAGCGATGCCAGACCCAAAATCGACAGTATATGCGGTTATTGTAGGTTTGGTGTTGTACTTCCTTATTGAAAGACCGTCATTATTGGGCTCGTGTAAGCGAAAAAACAATGTGTTATTTGAAGATAGTGAAGATACAAAGGAACTATCTGACAAATTATCTGTATCCGGTGATAGCAAATAATCATAAATAAAAAGGAACTGAATTTATGCCTATATCAACAATGAATCGAAATGAACTGCAAGGAAATATGCAGGAAAATAATATTTTTGAACAGTATTTACCGGCCTGTGATGCGAATTATGTAGCTTTAACCCCCATCTCTTTTTTAGAACGCGCAGCATTTGTTTATCCAAACAAAACGGCCACGATTAATGGTGAAATTCAGCATACTTGGTCTGAAGTGTATAAACGCTGTTGTCGTTTTGCCAGTGCATTGACAAAACGAGGTATTGGTAAAGGTGATACGGTTTCGATCATTGCTCCCAATATTAGTGAGCACTTTGAAGCGCATTTTGCAGTGCCAATGTCTGGAGCTGTGCTGAATTCGATTAATACTCGTTTAGATGCTGAGGCTATTGCTTTTATCCTGATGCACGCAGAAACCAAGGTATTGATCACCGACCGTGAATTTAGTGCGGTTGTGCAGCAGGCTGTGAAGATGTTGGCGAATAAACCGCTTGTGATTGATATTGACGATCCTTCTTTCGATGGGGGTAAATTCATCGGTCAATTGACTTACGATCAATTTTTAGCGGAAGGTGATGACGATTTTATCTGGGTAAGACCTGATGATGAATGGAATGCGATTTCACTTAATTATACCTCGGGTACAACAGGGGATCCAAAAGGAGTGGTATATCACTATCGTGGTGCTTACTTAAATGCAGTTAGTAACATTTTATCGTGGGAAATGGGTAATCACCCAGTGTACTTATGGACGTTACCCATGTTCCATTGTAATGGTTGGTGTTTCCCGTGGGCGATTGCAGCAACAGCTGGGGTTAGCGTAAGCTCTCGTCATGTCCGTGCTGAGGCTATTTATGATTTAATTCGTAACGAAAAAGTCACACATTTCTGTGGTGCACCAATCGTATTGAATATGTTAAACGGAGTGGATGAATCGATAAAAGCTGGCATTGAACATGAAGTCAAAGTGATGACTGCGGGGGCACCACCGCCTGCTTCTGTGATTGAAGGGATGGAAGCATCTGGTTTTAAAGTTACCCATACTTATGGTTTAACAGAAACTTATGGCCCTTCTGTGGTTTGTGCATGGCATGATGAATGGAATGATAAAACCAGTGAGCAACAAGCACGCTTGAAAGCTCGACAAGGGGTGCGTTCTCCGTTACTTGATCAGTTAATGATCGCAGACCCAATTACCATGGAACCAGTAGCTAAAGATGGTGAGTCGATAGGCGAAATTTTCATGCGTGGTAATTTAGTCATGAAAGGTTACTTGAAAAATCCATCGACGACCCAAGCCGCATTTGCTGGTGGTTGGTTCCATTCTGGTGATTTAGCTGTGTGGCATGAAGATGGTTATGTCGAGATTAAAGACCGTTCTAAAGATGTGATTATTTCTGGAGGGGAGAATATTTCCAGCGTTGAAGTGGAGGATATTCTTTACCGTCATCCAAAAATTCAAGATGTCGCTGTTGTTGCGAAACAGGATGACAAATGGGGGGAAACGCCATGTGCATTTATTACCCCAATGCCGAGTGCTGATATAACCGAGCAAGAAGTGATGCATTTTTGCCGTGATAATATGGCGCACTTTAAAGCCCCCAAAACAATTGTATTTGGCGAGTTACCTAAAACCTCAACGGGTAAGATCCAAAAATTCTTACTGCGTGAACGTGCAAACGATTTAACCTAGTCCTAGTCTTACCTGGGTTGTAGCAGGCGGTTGATGCTTCGAATACCCTCTTCTTTCGGATTGCTGATTATGTATCTGGAAGTAGTTTGAGTATAGATATTGGCATTGACCGTTAATTTGCTGTTTTTACCTGTTACTTTTGGCTGGTGTGGCAACCAGTCATTTTTAATTGTAAGTTTGTATTAGTTGTAAATGACGCTCAAATCACTGAATTAAGTTACTGTTATGTTAAAATATTTTATAAATTAACGCATATGTAGGAAGCAAGTGTTGTTAAAGCATAAATTATCCCGTGTTTTCTTCTCCTCTATTGTCACTATCCTTTTGGCGTTGCTGGCGGTTATTTACTTCTACTCTGTTCCTCTCATTAATGAACAAGTTTACGAAACAGAAAGAAATTCAAGCCGCATGGTATTGAATAATGTTGTTGATCTTGCAAATAAAATGAAACTGAGTTTGGCTGTTTATCAAGGTGAAGCGCTCGATGGCCATAAGCGTAATATGAAATCGGTCATTGATCTTACTGCGGCTTATGTGAAAAATTCGCTGGCAGAGTCTTACTCGAATAAACTCACCTCTCAACAAGCTTTTGCCAAAGTATATGAAGGACTTCGTAGTTTTACTTATGGCAACGGCAGTTATATTTGGATTGCAGATCAACAATCGACAATTTTATCTCATCCAGACCCACATTTTTATGGTATGGACGCTTCAAATTTAAGAGATGCAAATGGACAATTGGTGTTTCCTAGCGTTATTTCAAAAGCAAGCTTAGAGGGCACCGGCTTTTATCAATATCCTTGGCGACGATTGGGTGAAAACAAAGATGTTGAGAAAATATCTTATGTAAAATATTTTCCAGAGTGGAATTTTTTTATTGGTACTGGTGTTTACATTGATGATATTAAAAAAGAAACCGAAGCACGTAGAGCGGAAGTAATTACGGACCTACGACAATCGATAAAAGATATTGTTATCGCTAAAACGGGTTATTTATTTATTTTCGATGAGCAAGGCAATATGCTAGTTCATCCTAATGATAATATCGAAGCTACTAATGCATTATCATTAAAAAACCCAATGACAGGGCAATCTATATTACAAGAACTCATTGGTGTCGCCGATACCGGAAATGAACTGATTTACCAGTGGGATAGACCCACAGACCCGAATAATTATGTTTACGAAAAATTGTCTTTGGTACGTTATATCTCTGGTCTAGGTTGGTATATTTGTTCTTCCGTTTATGCTGAAGAATTGCAAAGTAGCGGAAAACTACTTAGCCAACGAATTATGATGATTGGCTTACTAGCACTCGTGGTTGCGATTATTTTTGCCTTATTATTCACGAGTTGGGTTACGTATCCGATCACCCAACTTGCTGCGGTAGCTAAAAAGGTAAGCCGTGGTGATTTAACGTTAACCAGTGGCATTAAACGCCAAGATGAATTTGGGGTCTTGGGGCTCGCCTTTGATCATATGGTTACACAATTGCGAGATAACATTACCCATCTGGATCTAACCGTTGCATCGCGTACTGCAGCGTTAGTAAAAAGTAATCAGCAATTACAACTGAGCATGTTAGAAAGTAAACGCGTACAACAGCAATTAATGCAGGCTCAGCGGATGAATGCCGTGGGTCAATTAGCGGGTGGTTTGGCGCATGATTTTAATAATATACTCACTATTATTATTGGTAATTTGGTTGCCGCAGAGCGATGTTTTCCAGAGAATGACATGTTATTGAAAAAATTGTCACCAGCTATACGTGCATCTCGTAGAGGCAGTGATATCACTAATCGTTTATTGGCCTTTTCCCGTCGCCAATCATTACAACCTTGCCGTATTAATATTACCGATTTGATTGATGAAACCGTCGAACTAATTAAAGACTCATTACCAAGTACAATTGTCATTAATACCCACTTTTCTCATCGCCTATTGCAAGTAAATGCTGATCCTGCTCAGCTAGATAACTGTTTAATTAATCTCATGTTGAATGCTAAAGATGCTATGCCTGAAGGCGGTAATATTAGTATTAATGTCAGTGACGTGGAAATAGAAGAAGGGGTTCATTTTGATGAGTTAGTTGTCCCTGGGAAATATGTACGTATTGATGTCGGAGATAGTGGTTGTGGTTTTTCGCGTGATGCCATGAATATGGCATTTGAGCCTTTTTATACCACTAAGGCATCAGGGCAGGGATCAGGTTTAGGTTTAAGTATGGTATTTGGCTTTATTAAGCAATCACGCGGTTTTATTAATTTGAGTAATAAGGCCTCCGGAGGCGCTAAAATTTCGTTTTTATTGCCATTATTATCTTATCAATCGCTTTCTGAACGAGATGATAAGTATGGCGATGTTAGCCGTAATACTGATTTTTCAGGTAAGTTAATATTGTTGGTAGAAGATGATTTTGATGTTCGTGAGGTCGTGCGTGAACAGCTTATATCTTTTGGTTTTAACGTTATCGAAGCGACAGATAGTGATGAAGCTGAACAATTGATGGCTGCAATACCAAATTTATTTGGCATGCTATCTGACATTAGTATGCCAGGCTCAAAAACTGGGTTTGAATTGGCTGATAAATTATTACACAGTGCGCCTGAAAGTATGGTTATATTAATGAGCGGTTATATATTTGATAATCATAAGAAATTAAATAATCAGGAGAATGTCACGTTTTTGCGTAAACCATTTTCTGCTAATGAACTGTGCAGTGCTCTGGATAATGCAGTCGCTAGTGCGGTGAGTAAATCAACAAATATGACTGATAGGGATAGCGAATATGCAAGTTAAGCCATTAATTTATGTGATTGACGATGAATTGGATATTTGCAGACTCGTTAGCCAAGAGTTAGAGCAATATAATTTTGAAACCGCTTTATTTACTTCTGGTAAGGCTGCATTACAGGCGATACAGGAAAAAACACCGGTATTATGTATCATCGATTTAGGTTTGCCGGATATGGATGGGCTTACCTTAGTCAGGGAGCTATTTAATAATCAAAAAATGGGCGTTATGATCTTATCTGGACGTGATAGTTTACCCGATAAAATATTGGGCTTAGAACTAGGCGCTGACGACTATATTGCGAAGCCTTTCGATCCGCGAGAGCTGGTGGCCAGGGTTAAAAGTATCGTACGACGTTTAGTTGTTTCTGAAACGGTGAACCTTGAAAAATCCTGTGCAAAATTTGTGGATTGGTCCTTTGATATATCAACTTTAATGCTCACTCACAGCAACGGTGATAGTGATATGTTAAGTGTTGCTGAAGCTAATATTTTACAATTGTTTCTCGCTGCACCACAGCAAATATTAAGTCGAGAACGGTTATTAGCTGAAAATGCAATTACGTTCGATCGGAGTATTGATGTTCGCATGTCACGTTTGCGAAAAAAGATAGAGATTGACCATAAGGATCCTAAAATCATCAAAACTGTGTATGGGGCGGGTTACATGTTTACGCCTACGGTAGAGTGGCTGTAGTTATGTAAGGAGTTACTCGGTTTAGCCTACTAAGAAACATGTGTTATTTAGTAGGCTCAAAGTTCGCAGTTATTTCAAGCGCGGCAACTTGTCTTTTAGCGCCGTGATATGCAGAGTTTTGTTGGTTAGGTAATCATTTAATCCATTGTTACGTAATAGACACGCAGGACAATCGCCACAGCCTGTGCCCACAACACCGTTATAACAAGTCAGTGATTGGTGAGTAACGAAATCAAGTTCATCATGCAAGTCTGCAAGCGCCCATGTTTCAGCTTTGTTTAGCCACATTAATGGTGTTTCAAATTTGAAGTCTTTCGCCATGCCTAAGTTACAAGCTTGGTTAATTGACTTAATAAATTCATCGCGGCAATCAGGATAACCAGAGAAATCTGTTTCACATACCCCAGTGATAACTGTGCTAGCACCGACTTGATAAGCATAGATACTCGCCAGCGTCATGAATAAGATATTACGACCAGGGACAAACGAGTTAGGTAAGCCATTATCCATTAACTCATGAGATACCGCGATATCGTCACGTGTTAGTGAGCTAATAGCTAATTCACCAAGCAGATCAACGTTAATAATTTTATGATTTTTAATACCGAAATAAGCAGCGGTTTTCTTCGCAACCTCGATTTCTTGGCTATGACGTTGGCCATAATCAAAGGTAATACAGTCTACACTGTCATAACGTTGTAAGGCATCGACTAAACAGGTAGTACTATCCTGACCACCACTGAATACTAATACGGCTTTGTTTGCTGTCTGCTGTGACATTTTTTGTCCTTTATCTATTCTAATAAGGCGATAGTAGCATAAGAATATTCAAACAAGGTTAAATCGGTTGTTAAAATCGTTTAAACAATTACCTGCCAGTGGTTAAAAAACAACGTGGCAATAGCATCTATGCAGGAGGATTTTGTTTCGGTAGAATATAACGACAGCTGTATAAAAATATAGTAGTGAATTTTATCTATCAGTCGGCTATTGCTGGCTTTTTGTTTTTTATTGGTAAGCACAAGCATGTCAAATAATAGTGAAAACACGCAATCAAAGCCGCAAGATCCCGG
>Ga0209396_1003099_pt1 | contig 17032 bp, 17 predicted proteins | sample GOMGulsemesocosm_6_FD_184638 | JGI IMG/M metagenome (GOLD analysis project Ga0209396, IMG submission 184638) | Methane-oxidizing microbial communities from mesocosms in the Gulf of Mexico - GOM8C Gulf of Mexico (SPAdes) (version 2) | ecosystem: Environmental > Aquatic > Marine > Cold seeps...
TTGTGGTAGCAACCAGTGATAAAAATATGTATTTAGTGGACAGTAGTAGCCAGAAACTCCAAAAAATAGACCTAGGCGGGCAAGTTGCTGCTTTTCCAAGCTTCTCTATAGATGGAACAAAATTATACTTTAGCTCAGATAAAAGTGGTGATTGGCAAATATGGTCAGTTAATTTTAATGGAAAAACATTTAGCAAACAAAAGAAGATAACTTTGAATGGCGGTTATCAGGTTAAAACGAACCAAATTGACGATATGATTTATTATACTAAGTATCGTCAAAAAGGTATTTGGCAATTAAACCTGGCTGATATAAATGAACGTAAATTAGTTGATGATGTACATCGCAGCGATAATTTTACTGTTTGCTCAAATTCAATTCTATTTCTTAAAAGTCAAAAACAAACTCAATTGTGGCAATATGGTTTCGATTCAACAGAGCATAAGCAAATACTGCAGGCAGATAACAATGCAAGACTTAAATTTGACGTGATAGATAATTGCCAAAATGTCATTTTTTCTAAGTGGCAGAACCTTGAATCTGATGTGATGATGATGAACTTACCACCATCACAATAACTATTATTTAAAACTTAATAACAGATAGCAAATTAGAATATTTATCAGTCCAAATTTGGGTTTCTTGTGGTTTTAAGTTTAGATAGGTCGCCTTAACTTGTACAGTTTCATTATTAATAAATTGCTGATTATTAGTTAGCACTACCCACTGGGTTGTTTGCTCACTAGAGTCGTTTGATGCGGCTATAAAGTGATATAATGGAATACCGAGTTTTACTGCCATAGCGTTTATTAAAGGTAATAAATCTAGGTGATTATTAGAGATGTGTAATGCTAATAACCCCTCTTTTTTAAGATGTTTAAAATATAATTCAAAAGCTTCAAGGGTCAATAAATGAGTGGGGATCGCATCACTTGAAAAAGCATCGACCACTAAAGCATCGTATCGCTGACTACCTGTAGTATTCAATTCTGTTTGTAATGTTATCCTTGCATCACCGAGCCTTATTTCTGTGTGTGCTTTGCTATCGGATAAATAACTGAAATGCTGTTTTGCAATTTTTGCTACATCTGGGTTAAGTTCATAAAATACATAATGATCTTGCTTGTTTGCATAGCTTGCTAAAGTACCAGTGCCTAAACCTATGATGCCCACTTTATGTTTTTTTGTTTTATTTAAATTATTCAAGGCTAAAGCAACACCGCTTCCAGCACGATAATAGGTAGAAGCAGTATTTTTATCTTGCTGGATTAATGATTGACTACCGTGGTTAGTTGCCCCATCAAATAAAGTTCTGACAGGTTTATCGTGTTTAATCTGATCTTTAACTGACAAAACACCATAAAAATTACGACTATTATGCACATCAGACGTAAAGTAACGACTATCTAAATGATTGAAATAAAATCCAAATGAAATAAGAGCAATACAACTGGTTAAAACTAAAAGCTTATTATTTAAATATTGTTTTTTTGATATGTTTATCGATTGGTTTTGCCACCATAAACTCACTGAAAATAATAAATAAATTAATGCGATACCAACAATAAACTCATAATATTGATTAAATATTTTTTCAGCAATAATGGCGGTAAAGATACTGCCAAAAACACCACCTATGGCAAGTATTAAATAAAACAGGGTTAGTTTATTCTTATGAGGTTGTAATTTAGCAAGTTCCCCATGGCATATCATACAGGCAGACATTAATAATAAACTGTAAGTTAATACTTGCTCTACTAAACCAAATTGTACGCCAACAAAGAACATAAAGGTACCTGCAAAGCTACTGCAGGCGAAGCACGTAAACCAGAACTTTTGCACGTACCACTTTGGGCTATTAAAACAAATAATGTAAGTTAGTAAATATATACATAAAGGTAAAATCCATAAAAATGGCGTCGGAGGAATATTAATTGTCATCGCACTGGTTGTTGCCATCATTAAAATCACGCTACATGCTGATAGACCAAGCCATAATGAAATAGTTTTTACATCTTGAGCTGTTTTATCGTTATTTTCAGTACTGATGGTGTAATTAAATTTAAATAATCGAAAACTACAAAAAAGAATACTCATCATAAAAATATAATAACCATAACCCCAAATAGTACTTTGTAGTGTGGTATCTAAGTTCGGCTCTATAACAAAAGGGTAAGATAATAATGCTAATAAAGAGCCAAAATTTGATAATGCGTACAGTCGATAGGGTTGGTTATTATCAGGATTTAAACTGTACCACTTTTGAATTAATGGTGCTGTAGCACTGAGTAAAAAGTAGGGAAACCCAATAGCAATTAATAAACTGAACATAATGTTGATTTGAGGTGTTTGACTAGTCAAAAGTTGATTTGAGCCCAATTGACCTATAGGCATTGCAATTAAACTTAATAAAATGAAGCCACAATGAATTGCAATTTGTTGATTAACTTTTTTAACTTTACTCAGTGTGTGTGAATACAAATAACCTAGTAACAAAAATAGTTGAAAAAACAACATGCATGCAGTCCAAATTGCGGCACCTCCGCCAAAATATGGCAAAGCCATTTTGGCAATAATAGGCTGTACTTGAAACAGTAAAAAAGAGCTCATAAAAATAGTGATAAAAAATGGCATATAAAACAAAGTTCTCAATAAAGGGTGTATAGTTTTATGAAACTGTTACTTGATTGGCGCTAATATCACATATTTTGAAAAGGTTATAAATAGCTAAATATAGTTTTTGTGAATTGTTATTTTGATGTACTAATACGCGATACATTTGTAGCTATATCTAATTTGAAAGTTTATTCTATTCTTATACACTTCATCTTTTTAGGTGGTCGAAATGCCTTATACCGGAACTGATATTTATTGTGATTTAATTTTAACGGGTGAGTTACCTGTTGAAATTGTGCATGAAACAGATGCTGTTTTAGCTTTTAAGCATACTCAACCTCACTGGCCAGTGCATATTGTGGTGATCCCTAAAATGCATATTAGCTCATTTATCGAAGTGAAACCGCCTTATAAAGCGGTATTTGATGAGCTGCTAAAAGTAGTGCAACTCATAGCTAAAAGAGTGACTGAAAAACATGGTGCTGCGAGAGTATTAACTAATTTAGGGGAGTACCAAGATTCAAAGCATTTACACTTTCATGTGAATTTTGGTGAGCCAATTAAAGGTTAACTTAAACAGTAATTTAAATACTTATATAAAAACAACAGGAAGTTTTCATGCGTTTTATTCTATTCATATTGGCATTATTGTCATTTTCTATATTTGCCAGTAATCATAAAGATGATAAGAAAGCTGTCATAGAGGCTGCTAAAAATTACATTGTATCTCAACATAAAGCCAAACCAGAATTAATGGAAAAAGCTTTACACCCAGAGCTTGCTAAAAGAACCCATTGGCAACAAAAGATGGTGCAGAATTTATTATGAAAACAAGCTTTGACACTATGTTAAAAGTGGCTGAAAACTATAATAAAAATGGTGATAATCCAAAAGTAGAAATAGAAGTATTAGCGTTAGATGACCGAATTGCTTCTGTTAAGTTAATTGCAGATGATTGGATAGATTATATGCACTTAGTTAAAAATGATAAAAACCAATGGCAAATTATTAATGTGCTTTGGCAATATCATGATATTAAAAAACATGCATATTAAATAATAGTGAAGTAACTTTAGGGGAAGAATAAAACGAATAGCCGTTTTACTCTTTTTCTTCTAGTAGTTCTTTAATCGTTATAAACAACGGATAAAACCACTGGTATTTGTTACAAAAGGCATCAATTTCAGTTTTGGAACTACTATTATGAATTAAATGAAATGTGGTCATGTTGGCCATCACAAATAGTTTGAATTTTTGACCATTGCCTTGCTCATCTCCTTCAATAATACTGGCCTGATAGTATTCAAAGTCTGTTTTTACATTTTCAAGTAGTGCATCACGCTCTTTGGTCGAGACCTTAGGAATATCTTCTTTCATGTTAATTATTTTAGCTTCAGTATTCATGGGGGGAATATACCTTACTAGGCTGGAAAACACTTTAATTTATTATAAATGAAAATAACATGCTTTTTTAAGGATTGACAAATTGTAAACATATCAATAGATTAATGGGGAAATCAGTTAACAGCAAATCAAAAGGACGTCAACATGATTAAGGCTAATCAATTATTTTTCCTAATATCATTACTTACATTTTCACAACTCTCTTTCGCTTCAACCAAACTGGAAAAGTGCATGACAAATGAGTGTATCGAAATGTTTAAAAACTTTAAAAAATATGCTCGTCACGATATGCCTATTGCTATGGAAGCATTAGGTAATTTTTATATGAATGGCTATGGTGTTGAACAAAATGAAAAAAAAGCATTGAAATACTATGAGCACACGGCAAAGTATGGGAGCGCCACGGCACAGTATAAAGCAGGCTTATTATATATTTTGGGAAAAGAAGCAAAAAACATTGATAGAGGACTAACTTGGTTAAAATGGTCAGTTAAAAATGGTAATAGTGATGCTGCCTATTATTTAGGTGTTTTATATATTGAAGGTAAAAAAGTTGATAAAAACTTTATAGAAGCAAAGCGTTGGTTAGATATATCCGTAGAGAAAGGCCATGCAAACTCACAATATTTATTAGCTCAGTTATACGAAAATGGTACTTTTGGTGAAGATGAAAAGTCAAAATCAATTGATCTTTATACAAAGTCGGCTTTTAAAGTAGAAGCCTCTAAAGATAAATTAAAGCAGCTTAATATAGCACTACCTGAACAAGTTGACGATGGTATCGAACGTATAGAAGTCAATCCGTTACCGTTCTTTGAAATGTTGGGATTAAAGCTGGCTGGATTAAGAAATTATCCAACACCCGCTGCTGAAACAGGAAGTAAAGTGATTAGCCCGAGTTGCCGTAATTCAAAGATAAACTGTGGACGAGTAAATATTATTTCGGATCCAAATGATTTACGAAGGTTCATTCGCGATACTAGGAATTCTTTTGATGCCGCAACGAGTTCACGTTTACAGTGATAAAATAGAGGAGTTAAATCAATTTAATTAAAGTCATGACCATTCTAAATGGTACATATATGCAATAGTTATGTTGTTTTTAATTTCAATAGTTAGCATCGTTTTAATTAAACACCATTATTGTCTGGTTGTGAATACAATAATGGTGATCTTAAATTTTCATTTTATTGGGTCACAAATTGACTCTAATAGGAATTATACTTATTTAACAATGTTATTTGGTTGAAATAAAAGCATTATGTTTTTTGTGGGTAGTCAGAGATTTTAATTATATGCTTAATCCATTGCAATTAAATGAGTTGTTAAAACCCATCAACAAAGCCAATAAGTTGTAATTAAAACCTGTATAGATAGATCTAATTTCAGTTGTTAACAGCTAAAAATCTTATTTTTATTATGTGAGCGACTCTAGAGCAAAGCGAATCATTTATTCTCGATTGATGCATATACTTTATTTGTTACAGATAACAGTGAGTTTATGATGCCTATTTTAGTACTAGACTAATGCAATTTTATTTTTTGAATTTTATTAAGTGCATTTTGTAATCTTTGAATAACAACTTTTGGTGTATCTAAGCTCATAGCCATACATGCTTGCCTTTCTTCATTAGATAAAATAGAAAATACTTTTTTAAGTCTACTGATAGGCATACCTACCTGTTGCATTCTTAACGCTAAAGGCTCTTCTTCTTGAATAATTAAATCTATCCTTCCTTTAAATAATTTTCTGATATTTGCGAGCTCATCGGTAGCAATATCTACATTTTTATTGACAGAAAATCCTTGAGCTATTAAATAATCAAAGGTTACGCCGCTCCCTACAACACCTAAATGATATGACTTAAGATCATCAATATGATTTATATTAATATCATCCCGATTATCTAATCGATATATGCTGACTCCTTGAGTCGAAATAAGCGGGCAAATCCATTGAAAGTCAGGCTCTCGGCTGTCGATTCTAAAAATGGTATAAATGAGGGTATTCTTATTATTCTTAGAGAGGCTATAAGCACGATTCCAGCCATATACTTTAATTTGATAGTTAAAGCCCGCCTCTTTCATTACCTTTTTTAACATGTCTGTTGCTATGCCAACGACTTGATTATTTTTGTTTACATAATTGAATGGTGGCCAAGGCTCTGTTACAACTAAAATAGAGTTATCCATATTCACATTAGGTTGTTGTGGTTCCACTGAAGATGTAGCACCACTAAAAATGAACAAGTATGTAAAAAGAAAGCCTAAACGTGTATCCATAAAGCATATTTAGTTTAAAAAATTGATATTTAATTATGAGTAGTAACAATTAAAAAATCCAATAATGATAAATATTACTCGATAAATAGCTTTGAGATTATCTTTACTTATTTAAATAAAAAGCCATGCTTAAACGACTCATTGCTTATTATTTGAGGCGGTTAATGTTAAATGCAAATGATTGGTTATTAGAACAAGATGAAAGCATTTTATCTTTTGGAAAGTGGCAAAAAACGGTCAATTTAATCACTCGTATTTTTCAAGCCCCTGCAGGTTTTATTGTGCAATATGATCATGAAAAAGGTTTTAAAGTGATTATTGCCAGTGAATTAGATAATACACCATACGCGGTCGGCGATACCATATCTATTGATACCAATATATTTTGTAAACAAGTTGTTTTAGAGCCGCAGAATTTATATGTGAAAAATGCCTTATTAGATAGTCAATGGCATGATAACCCTGAAGTAACAGATGATGGCTTTAAATCTTATTTAGGTTTGCCTATTTTAAGGCCTAATGGTTCATCGTTTGGCACTATGTGCGTAATGGATTTTAAAGACACTAATTATCAAGCTGATTATATTGAGGTATTTGAGCATTTAAGAGATGTAATTGAAGATGACTTAGTAATGGTTGACAATTTTTGCAAAATGCGTGAAATGGCAATGTTAGACCCTTTAACTCAAATCAATAACCGAAGAGCATTTATGTTATTAGGTGAGCAAAAGCTAAAGTTATCATCAAGAATGAATGTATTAGCAGGTGTATTGTTCATCGATATAAATGATTTCAAACGTTTAAATGATAATTACGGTCATGATATAGGTGATCAGGTTTTAAAAGTATTAGCCTTTACACTAAAAGATGAATTTAGAGAGGTGGATGTTATAGGGCGTTTAGGCGGTGATGAATTTGTTGTAGTTTTGCATATAAAATATGAATCTGATTTAACTAATATGATCATTAACTTTAAAAACGCTTATGCACATAATTTAAGTAACCAAAACCTACCAAAAAGTAGTTTAAGTGTTGGCAAAATGATCTGTAATAAAAGGCAATGTAACTTGGTTGAATTACTAGAACATGCTGATCAAAATATGTATTTAAACAAAGAAAAAAATTAGCTTAGCGTTATTTTATTGTGCGATAGATCAGAACACTTTGAGATTATGCTTGAATCTGAAAATGAAACCGTTAGTATGCACTTTTTTATTTTGGGACATATATTTTTTGCAATTATCATCGTACCTCATTTATTTAAGTATTTCTGTTGTCGCATCAGTTAGCTTAGGTCCTTCAGTTTTATTAGCTGCAAATAATAGTATTAACTTTGGCCGTAAAAAGGCGTTATTCGGTGTCATAGGGCATGTAACTGCGATTTTAACTTTAGCTTTAGTATCAGCTTCAAGCTTAGGTGCCATTTTACTGACTTCTGAAATCGCTTTTACTATTATCAAATATTTAGGTGCTGCTTATCTGGTCTTTTTAGGCATTAAACTATGGCGTAGTCAGTCTAATATGATATTTGATGATTCAAATAAATTAATACCTTCAAAACTTAAGCTTTTTCGTCAAAGCTACTTTTTAGGATTGAGCAACCCTAAAGCTTTATTGTTTTTTTCTGCGTTATTTCCGCAATTTATTCAGCCTAATAGCCCTTTAATACCACAGTTTAGTTTATTAATTGGCACAAGTTTGATAAATGCATTTTTGTTTACTTCATTTTATGTTTTTATTGCATTTCAGTTTAAAGAAAAAATACTAAAATTTGCTAATGGTAAATTACTTGGCCGAGTATTTGGCAGTTTATTTATCAGTTTTGCAGGACTGTTAATTGCAGGTAAATAATAGCAATAGCTTTAAGAAAATTCTTCAGTTAAAAAGTCTATAAAACATCTTACTTTTTTAGCTAAATAACGCCTATGGGGGTAAATGGCAAATAAGCCAAACTCTAAAGTGTGATAACCAGGTAAAACGGTTTCTAAACGACCATCTTTCAAAGCATCTTCAACAATAAACTCTGGGATCATTGCAATGCCGCCATCATTCATTGCAATTTCTTTTACTGCTCTAGGGCTGTTGACACTGACATTAGAAGTGACAGTCACTGACTGGGTTTGATTATCGGGTGAAATAATAGGCCAGTGCTTACCAATTCTAAAATTACTGTCTATGATACAGTTATGTTGGCTAATATCTTGAGGTTTTTTGGGGCGACCAAACTCGGATAAATAGTTTTTAGAAGCACATAAAATAAGCGGGTAAGTATTAATTTTTTTAGCTATTAAGCTTGAATCATCAACACCACCAATGCGAATCACGACGTCAACACCTTCTTCTAACATATCAATTTTTTTATCTGTGAGCTGAATATCAAGTTGCATCTGAGGATACTTTTTTAAAAACTTAGGCAATACACTTGAGAGTTTCATTTCACCAAATGTAACTGGCACACTGATACGTAGAAACCCTTGAGGGTTAGCTTGAACTCCAGTTACGTTATCAACTAATTCAGTAAACTCTTCAATAAGCGGCAAGGCTTTTTCATAATAACTTTGTCCAGTTTCTGTTAACGCCAAACGCCTTGTTGAGCGATTAAACAACCTAACATCTAACTGTTTTTCTACTTCGCCAATATATTTGCTTACTAAGGCTTTAGACATACCTAAGCGCTCACTTGCAGCTGTAAACGATCCCGTTTCAACTACAGCTATGACTGTTTTGATGCCATCAAGTGTATCCATTGTTTATCTCTGCAATAGTTTTATTGTCAACATAGCATTGATAATAATTCAATGGTAGGTGTGTTTATCAATAATTTATTAACTCTATACTGATCACATCATTAAGGAGTAAGCACAAGGTATCACGAATGACAAAGATAGAGATTTATACTCGACCAGGCTGCGGTTATTGCATTCATGCAAAAAGATTATTGCAGTCAAAGGGTCTCAATTTTTCAGAATATGACGTTTACCAAAACCCTGAATATTTAGATCAAATGCGTATGAGGGGCCAAGGTCGTAGTTTTCCTCAGGTATTTATTAATAACGAAGCAATCGGCGGGTTTGATGAATTACTCGTTTTAGAAAAGCAAAATCACTTGTAACAACTCAACCAACTAACAACTAATGTACACAATAGGAATTAAATTATGTCAGCAATAAAATTACATCGCCATCCTTTATCTGGTCACTCTCACCGCGTAGAAGTATTTTTGTCTTTATTAGGTTTAAAAGCAGATATCATTGATGTGGACTTAATGAGTGGAGCACATAAGCAACCGGAGTTTTTAGCTAAAAATAGCTTTGGTCAAGTACCTGTACTCGAAGATGGCGAATATACATTATCAGATTCAAATGCAATCTTAGTTTATTTAGCTAATAAATATGATATTGACCGTCAATGGTTACCTGAAAATTTAAATGAACAAGCTAAAGTGCAAAAATTTCTTTCTCTTGCTGCAGGGAAATTAGCTTTTGGTCCTGCATTAGCGAGACTCGGCACTGTATTTGGCGCAAATATTGACACTGACAATGTAATAGCAGCATCTCATGGATTATTAGCTCAAATAGATATGCATTTAGACAATAAAGAGTGGTTAATAACAGAGCTCCCTACGATAGCTGATGTTGCTAATTATACTTATATTGCCCATGCACCAGAAGGCAACGTTTCTCTTGAAGAATATAAAAATGTAAAAGCTTGGCTTAAAAGGTTTGAGGCTTTAATAGGGTTTGTACCAATGCAAACAACAGCTGTCGGATTAAGTGCTTAAATTAGTATGCTGCATGCTTTTAAAGCTGCAGCTTAAATTAAATATCAAAATTGATTGGAAATTAAAATGACGATTGAAATGTTAATGCTGGGTGCTGCTGGGGGTTTACTTTTAATCCTGACTTTATTACAAGGGACACGTAATGTAATTTTACTTGGATTACCAACTGCTGCAGGTAATCAGCATGATATGGCACCTTGGACAGGTTGGAATGACAGATTAAACCGTGCAATAAAAAACTTAATAGAATCAATCACTATTTTTGCTCCTATCGTGATGGCAATTCAAATGTTAGGTTTAAATGATAATTTGAGTGCCTTAGGAGCTCAATTATTTGTATTCGCACGTATTGTTCATGCATTTGTTTATACTTTAGGTGTACCTTGGGTGAGAACCGTAGCTTGGTTTTTAGGTGTAATCGGTATCGTTATGGTCGCGTCTCCATTATTAGGTTAATTATAAAAAAGATAAATAAGGAAATGTGGATATGAGTACTTTGATTAACATAAACCCAGAAGATATCACGCTTGATTCACCTTTTCATGCAGGTGAACAGGCGATTCAAACCCATATGGGGGTGCGAGATAAAATGGAGCGCTTTGGTAATAAAGTAATAAGAAGCTTTATGCCTGAGCAACATAGATACTTTTATCAGCAGCTACCATTTATTTTTGTTGGCCATGCTGATGGTTTAGGCAATCCATGGGCTTCCATATTATTCGACAATAAACTAAGAAGTGGTGATCCTCAAAAAGCAGCTGGTTTTATTCATTCACCTAATGATAAAACTTTAAATATTAATGCAATGCCAGTAATGGGAGATCCCTTAAATAAATCATTAAAATCAGGTACAAAGTTAGGTTTGCTTGGCATTGAGTTAACAAGCCGAAGACGTAATCGTTTAGCTGCGCATATAACGTCCGTGACAAGTAAGATGTTTTCTCTTGAAGTTGACCAGTCATTTGGTAATTGCCCGCAGTATATTCAAAGTAGGGAATTGGTAGCTGTTGATACATCATCATTACCATTTCCTGAAACAGAGATGTTTACAGAGTTTGATAATCACACTCAGGAGTTTATTGTTAACAGCGATACTTTTTTTGTGGCTAGCCATTTAGATAAAGGCACAAATAGAGTGAGTGAAGGCGCTGATGTCTCTCATCGCGGCGGAAAACCCGGATTTATTCGAATTGATAATAATAAAACTCTCACAATTCCTGATTATATGGGAAATAATCACTTTAATACTTTTGGTAATTTTATTGAGAACAATAAAGCGGGTTTATTATTTGTTGATTTTGAAACAGGGAATATTTTAACGCTTACTGGCACGGTTGAAATTTTATGGGATTCACCAGATATAACGCATTTTGAAGGTGCGCAAAGATTATGGCAGTTCCATATAACACAAGGTTTTTGGCTGAAAAATGCGTTACCACTTCGTTGGAAGCTAAATGAATATTCAGCAAATACTTTATTAACTGGCACATGGCAAGAAGCTGAGAAGTTTAAACAAGCTCAAAAGCAAAAAGAGTCTTGGCTAGATTATCAAGTCGTTAAAATAGAAAGAGAAAGCAGTGTTATTAAATCTTTTTATTTAAAGTCAAAAGGGCATCAAATTGCACCATTTACAGCAGGGCAATTTTTAACGCTAAAAGCCCAAGTTGATAACAAAAAGCAAATACGCACTTATACCATTTCATCTGCACCAAATGATGAGTTTTTACGTTTAAGTATTAAGCAAGAGCGAAGTGATGATGTTAATCAAAAAGACGGCATATTCTCAAATTACATGCATGAAAAAATTAAAGTCGGTGATGTTATTGAGGCAAAAGCACCTAGAGGAGATTTTACTTTTGACGCCAAGCAAATTCGACCTGCAGTACTTATTGCTGGTGGCATAGGCATTACACCTATGACCTCAATGGCAAGGCATGCATTAATTGAGCGAATTAAAACACGTTCAATGAGAAATATTACCATGCTGTGTGCTGCTAAAAATGTGCAACAACGCGCATTTTTTGATGAAATAAATCAGTTAGTAAAGCAATCGAATGGCCAAATTAATGCATATTGGGCATTAAGTGAAATTGATAAAAGCTTAAAGCCAGGAAAAGACTTCCATCAAAGTGGCAGAATCACTAAGGCATTAGTTCAAGCAGTATTAGCATTAGATGATTATGAATTTTATATATGTGGACCAAATAGTTTTATGCAAAGCATGTATGATATTTTGCAAGATCTAGGGGTTAATGATCAGCGTATATATGCTGAAGCTTTTGGTCCCGCAACATTAAAGCGAGTGAAGCAACTCAAGGTTACTGAAGTTCAAGTTGAATTGGTCGCAGAGCAAGCTATTGTTGAGTTTACCGATTCAGGTGTTGAGCAAGCATGGAATGTTGGAAGTGATGGTAACTTATTAGAGTTTGCCGAATCCCATGGCTTTGAACCTGAATTTTCTTGTCGAAGTGGACAATGCGGCGAATGTAAAACAACATTGATTTCAGGGGAAGTGGTTTATCAAACTAAACCCGCAGCAAATGTTGCTGATAATGAAGTTTTGTTATGTTGTGCTAAACCTGCCAAAACATCTGAAAGTTTACCTAGAATAAAAATAAAGCTATAAGATTTAAACAGTGTTTAGTGTTTTAGTTTATGCACAATAAACACTGTTTAATATCTAAACCCAAACTGTGTAATACAAGTTGAAACTTAACTGGGTTGTTAAGCAAATATTGCTGCTATATCGTCTTCATAGGTGAATTCATTGTATTCAATTAATTCACGTCGTAAGCGTTGTTTTTCTTTAATCGTTTCTATTTCACGCCATTTTCTTTTTTTTGTTTTTCGGCCTCGGCGTTCAGAAGTCGTATTTTCTGAATCTTCTAATAATTCAGATAAGTCGTCTAAAAATTGTACATCTGCCATGATTGTTTCCTTGTTTGTGGTTTAAGCAAACTTTAGATTGAAAATATGACAGATGTGTTACTCATTAATGACAATTTAATGAAATGATTTTAGGTACATTTTATTTGCTATATAAACCAAAGAAAATTTATTTAGATGAAGTGGTTTAGACTTCATCTGACATCAATTTTCGCCAGCCTATTACATTTTGTGGGCCTGTGATCCTAACAACAGTATTACGTAGCAGTCGGCCAAATAAAGTTTTACCTAATTCTGCAAGTTTAATGACTTTATTTGACTCATCAATTACCCAGCTGATCCTAGATAGTCTTTTTTCTTTAAATAAATTTAACACTTGTTCAGATGTATTATTACTATCAGTTAATAACTCACTTAAAGTCAAAACATCTTCTAATGCCATGCCAACACCTTGTTGTAAAGAGGGAGGGCAGCCATGTAGGGCATCACCTATTAGCAATACATTATGTTTGAATACTTCACGAGATTTAACTGATTTTAACTGACCTTTAATGACCGTATCTGCGTTATATATTGCGTTTTGTACTGATTGCTCATAGCCAGAAAAGACTTGTTTCATGGCTTGTTTGGCATCAAGTTTAAAAATCTCGCCTGTAGGGTCCGAAATTTGTCCGTAACAATAGAGTTTATCTTTTGAAATGGGATAAAACATGAATAAATCATTTTCACCCAGTAAGTAGCTCGGTTGCATTTTGTGATTGGGAAAGTCGATACAAAAACGCCAATTTGATACGTTTAAATTAAGTAACTCTGGCGTATCAAATATTTTATTTCGCGTATCTGAGTTTATGCCATCAGCTGCTATGACTAAATCATATTCTTTTTCAGAGTTATCATTAAATGATACTAAACATGTACTTTCATTATGCTGCAAAGCTGTAATGAATTTATTATATTGAACGTTACTTTCAATATCTTTAAGCAAAATCCGCATTAAATTATCACGCTCTAATGCAACAAAAGGTTGTTGATTTAAAGGTGCTTCCAATAATGAAGCTTTACTTAATAGTTTTCTTGAGGATTTTTCAAAGCGCACCTCAGTGACTTGATGTGCATGTTTTAATATTTCATCTTTCAAGCCTAATGCTTCAAAGCCTGCCATTGCATTTGCGGGTAAACAAATACCCGCACCTTGTAGGCGTGCGCTTGGTGCTTTTTCAATGAGCTCAATTTCATGTTGACTGTGCTTTAATTTTTGAAACAGGCATAAACCTGCAATGCCAGAACCTACAATTAATATTTTCATATGCTGTCTTATTATTTTTACTTAAATAAATTATCACCTTTCTTTTATTTTAAATAAAGTGACATATATAAAATAATTATATATGTCACTTTATTTGAATGAAACTAAGGCTTTTTTTATAATTTATTAATATTGTTTAAATGTCTTAAGCCGTATAACCAACTTATCTCAACTACTGAACCATGGGTTTCTTGTTCAAAGTATTGTGATTTCACTTTTAGCGTAGTTGATTTATGATTTTCAAATCGACTTGAAAATTCTCTCCCCCATAAATAGTTAGTTTTACCGATATCTCCTAAGTGTGAGTTATTTGCAAAAGAGAAATAAACATTCGCTTTAGGACTTTGTTCATCATATTTTAAATCTATAAACTTTCGATTTAAAAAATTATTATCCCAAAGAGAGGTTGGATCAATAATGAGATAATCAGTAAATAAATTAGGTTTAATTAATAAAGTATAAGCCGAAAATAGACCTGCAAATGAGTGACCTATTAACATACGTTTTGGACTCGTTCTAAAATTTAAATTAATGTTAGGTATTAATTCTTTTTCAAAAAAAGATATAAAATTATCGGCATTGCCAACAGGTCCAAAATCATCTAGTACTTTACCTTTAAAAACAAACTTATTATTTGTCGGAGTTAAGTTTCTCTCTCTGATCCCAATATTAGGTATTGCGACAATAATGTGTTCTACAACTTGTTTTTCTACTGTAAAAGATTCCATTAATCCACTGAGTGCTTTGAGCTTAGTTTCATCTCCATCTAATACGTAAATGACAGGATATAATTTATCTTTTTGAGTTTGATATGTTGGCGGTAAATAAATTGAATAAGGTCTCATTTCTTGTAAAATCTCAGACTTGATTTTATACCATTGGCCTGTAATTATTTTCTCTTTAGCTAATGCAGGAAAGCAGAATAGGGCGAGTAAACAATAATAAAAAGTGACTTTCTTTAACATAGATATTCCTTTATTTAATTTTCATAAAAAGATTAAATGGGTTGTGTTAGGCTTTAAATTTAACTTTCATGTAATTTGTCTTTTCAATGCTGAAAATACAATGTTGTAACTCAAATGTTTTTCTTATGGAATTATGATGGCATATATATCAAAGGCTTATATGTGGCTGTGTTGTTTGAAAAGAGTTGTTTAGTTTTTAGTTTTATTTTTGACCGTGTAAAATAATTGAAAAAAGGTAAGGTTGATGACGTATTTATATAATTTGGCAGATGTAAAAGTTGATGTTATGCGCTGCCAAATAATAAAGGAGAGACAAGTTGTAACCATTGAACCTAAAGTAATGGATGTTTTACATTATTTAATCAAACATCAAGGAGTCGTGGTTAGTCAAGAAACGTTATTTAATGCACTGTGGCCAAATACTACTTTTAATACAGGTTCTATTCAAAGGTGTATTACCATTTTACGTAAGGCACTTGGAGATAATGCAAAAAATCAAAAGTTCATAATTACTCATCCTAAACGAGGTTATAGCTTAGCGATTGAAGTAGAAAAAAACACGACTGAAAATCGTATTTCATCATTAATGAGTGTTAAAAATATAACAACAAAGATTACATTTTCACTCTGTTTTTTTATCTTTTTAGCTATGATTATTTATTTGAAATCTAATGTGATTCATAAAGAAAACACTGAATTTAAAGGTTATATTGAACCCGTAACAACTTCCCACTCTTATGATTTTATGCCGGTTTATTCCCCTGATGGTTTATGGCTTGCTTTTTTAAGACAAAATAAAGACGGAAATCATATTTGGCTGAAAAACTTAAAGAATAATCAGTTTCACCAATTGACTAGAATAAGTGAAAATTATCGACAGTTAAATTGGAAGAGAAGTAGTCAAAATATTATATTTTCGGTTAAAAGTGATTTGGGAGACTTTGTTGGGGAAATCTCGATTGAAACAGGTGACATAGTTAACAATGAATTATTCAAATTAAATATAAAAAGTGAACTTTGGAAAATTCAGAGTTCTGGCGAAAAAATTTATTATATGAGTACAGTCATTGAATTAAATAAAGCACCGTCGACTCAATTAAGTGTATTTGATTCTTTAACTCAAAAACATGATGTTTTATTTGAAAGTGATCGGGAGTTTACACCTTATCGAATCGCACTGTCACCAGATGAAACTATAATAGCTTTAGCGGGGGAAGATAGCTCTAATGAGGTTCATATACGATTATTTGATATTGAAACAGGAGAACTTTTTAATACGATACATAAGTTTAAATTGGGTTTTACGGAGATTTCTTGGCATCCATCAGGCAAAAAATTATTAGTATTACATCAAAATAGATTAAATTTACTGTCAATTAATGGTGATATATCAGCTTTACCTTATCATCACTTTCAAAAGATTTATAACCCAGTTTTTAATCATGATGCTAGCTCAATTTCAGTCTCTATGACCCAGAATGATAGAGATATATATCAATATGAAAGTACATCAAAGCAGTTTAAAAAAATAATAGATTCTACAGGTGAAGATGCATTAGCAAGGCTTTCTAATACAGGAAATCATATAACATATATTTCGACTAAAACTGGCTATCAACAAGTCTTCATCTTTAAAGATGGAGAATCAAAGCTAATTTATAATAATCATTCACAAAGGCCTATTTATCGTTCACCAGTTTGGTCAAATAACGCAGAGGTAATTAGTTTTATTACTTTTAAAAAAATTCATTTCTATGATGTGAAGTCTGAGAAACTAGTAAGTCATGAAAT